>Ga0302324_100003282_pt1 | contig 36626 bp, 39 predicted proteins | sample Palsa_T0_1_FD_201949 | JGI IMG/M metagenome (GOLD analysis project Ga0302324, IMG submission 201949) | Peat permafrost microbial communities from Stordalen Mire near Abisko, Sweden - Palsa_T0_1 | ecosystem: Environmental > Terrestrial > Soil > Palsa > Peat permafrost | place: Sweden: Abisko... | reverse complement strand
ACGCGTCCGCCGCCTGATGTCCGGCAGTACCCGCAAAAGCCAGTGGTCCAGGCGACATTTGAGATATGGCATCGCGAATGGACGACACTGCGACGTCGAAGGATGCGAGACCGACAGGGAGAACGACACCGTCTTTTGAGACCAGCGCGAAATAGACCTCGCCCCGCCGGGCATCGTGCAGCACGGCAACAGCCGCGGCACCCGTCTCCTCCAATGCAGCAGCCGCCATCGCTTCCAGAGTCGTGACCCCAATAAGCGGCAATTTCAGCGCCAGGCGCAGACCCCGCATGAACGCATAGCCGATGCGCTGTCCGGTGAACGTGCCCGGCCCCGTCGTGACAGCCAGACGGTCAAGTGCAGCGAATTCGATCCCCGCGGCATTCATGGTTTCACGCACCATGGGTGCCAATCTTTCGGCGTGGCCGCGTTCCATTGGCTCGAATGAGTGCGCGCGCACGACGTCGCCGTCGAGCACGCATGCCGAGCAGGCGCCCAGTGCCGTATCGACCGCCAGAATTTTCACGAACTCGTCCTCATCGCGTCACGGCGCGGACTGCATCACAGGACCTTGCAGGCCTCGTCGAAAGACAGCCGCGGATTGCGCGGGAAGAGAGCCTGCTTGTCGCCATAGCCGACATTGCAAAGAAAATTCGACTTGACGGTTCCTTCCGGAAAAAATTCGCGATCGACGCCTGCGTTGTCGAAGCCTGACATCGGGCCACAATCGAGCCCGAGAGCACGCGCCGCCAGAATGAAATAGCCGCCCTGCAGCGAACCGTTGCGAAATGCAGCGATGCGTGCGATTTCGGGATCGGCGAAGGCCGATTTCATCTGCGGCGCATGCGGGAAGAGCTTCGGCACCAGTTCGGCGAATTGCAGGTCGTAGGCAACGATCACGGTGGCCGGCGCCGCCATCGTCTTCTCCCGATTGCCTTCGGAGAGGTATGGCTGCAGTCGTTCCTTCGCGGACTTCGAAACCAGATAAAGAAAGCGAGCCGGCGAGATGTTGGCGCTCGTCGGCCCCCACCGCATCAGATCGTAGATCGCCATCAGCAGTGCCGGGCTGACGGGCTTGTCCTGCCATTTGTTGTGCGTGCGCGCGTCGCGAAACAGAATGTCGAGGGCTTCGTCGTTCACGGCATGGGACATGGCGTCCTCCAGATCGAGGCCCACAATTAGAATCGAATGGCAGACCGCGCAATCGCGCGTCTAGACGGCCTCTACCGCATTCACTTCCGGAATGTAGTGCCGCAGCATGTTCTCGATGCCGTTCTTGAGCGTCAGTGTCGAAGAGGGACAGCCCGCACAGGAGCCATGCAACTCGAGGAACACGACGCCTGCGCCGCCGTCGAAACCTTTGAAGACGATGTCGCCGCCATCGCCCGCCACTGCCGGCCGGACCCGCGTATCGAGCAACTCCTTGATCTGGGCGACGATTTCCGCGTCGCCTTCGCCGATGGCCATTTCGTCTTCGGCCTTATGGCTGCCGGGCTCGATGAGCGGCGCACCATGCGTGAAATGATCCATGATCGCGCCGAGGACTGGCGGCTTGAGATGCTTCCAGTCCCCGTCCGCCTTGGTGACCGAAATGAAATCATTGCCGAAAAAGACCCGCGATACGCCCGGAATTTCGAACAGCACCCGCGCCAGCGGCGAGCGGCCGGCGGCTTCGCGATCGGGGAAATCGGCCACGGCGCTTTCGCCCATCACCTCGCGTCCGGGCAGGAATTTGAGGGTCGAAGGGTTCGGCGTGGATTCGGTCTGAATGAACATGGCTGTTCCTGTCGCTGAGATGGCGGCTAAGCCAATCCTACATGGCGCGGCGGCGGCCCACGATCAAGACGAGCGGGCAGGCTTCAAAAGTCGGAAATCAGGCCCTTGCGTTCCCAATCCCCGTAACGTGTCGGATCCGGTGCTGCGGGACCGCCAATTTCCTTGGGTCTTGCGTCCGTCGCCGTCTGCGCGGCCCGCCGCGCATCTGCCTCGGCCTTGGCCCTTTCTCCCGCCGCGCGGATGCGCGCTGCGATCTCCGTCGTGTTTTCGTTGCGATCCGTGCTGTTCTGGGCCATGCGAAACCGCCGTTCTTGACGCGGGCGCGCCCGCGCCTAAATCACCATTGGCCAGCCATCCTTCTATTCAATTTAGGATAGTCTGGCGCAAAGGACAATTCTTCCATGCTGAACACGTTTCGCACCGGTCTTCTGATGGCGGCCATCACCGGGATGTTCCTGGTGGTGGGATTTCTCATCGGCGGCGAGGCGGGTATGTTCATCGCCTTCCTGTTCGCGGCCGGCACGAACCTGATGGCCTATTGGAATTCCGACAAAGCCGTCCTTTCCATGTATGGCGCGAGACCTGTCGACGAGCAGTCCGCTCCGGATCTCGTGCATCTGGTGGGCCGGCTTTCGAGCGCCGCGGGACTGCCGATGCCCAAAGTGTATGTTGTCGAAAATCCGCAGCCCAATGCCTTCGCCACTGGACGCAGCCCCGAACATGCCGCCGTGTGCGTCACCACGGGCCTGCTTCAGCGCGTCAACCAGGAAGAACTGGCCGGCGTGCTCGCCCACGAGCTCAGCCATGTGAAAAATCGCGACACGCTCACCATGACAATGACCGCCACGATTGCGGGCGCGATCTCCATGCTGGCGAATTTCGCGTTCTTCTTCGGCGGCCGCCGCAATCCTCTGGGTCTTGTGGGCATCCTGCTGGTGACGCTGGTAGCGCCCTTTGCCGCCGTGCTGGTGCAGATGGCGATCAGCCGCACGCGAGAATTCGAGGCCGACCGGTCCGGCGCGGAGCTTTCGGGCCGGCCCTTGTGGCTGGCCTCGGCGCTCTCGCACATCGACGAAGCGGCCCAGCGCATCGACAATCCTGAGGCCGACGCCAATCCGGCAACCGCCCATATGTTCATTATCAATCCTCTGCATGGTGGATTTTCCGGCCTGTTCGCGAGTCATCCGCCTACGGAGGAACGTATCGCGCGGCTCAAGGCGCTGGCGGCCCAGATGGGACAGGGACCGAAGCCCGGTCCCTGGTCGTGACATCCCCGCCGGGCATCGAAGCGCGCGCCATAGCGCAGAAAGCCCTCGGAGAAACGCTGCGTAAGCGGCGTCCGCTCGATGCCGCCCTGGATGAGATTCTTTTGGACTCTCCATTGGCGGCGCGCGATAGCGGCTTTGCACGTGCCATCGCCAACGAGACATTGCGGCGGTTCGGCCAGCTCGACGATCTCGTGCGCCGCTTCGTGCCGAAATCGCCGCCGCCGCATCGGGCCGGCCCGACATTGGAAATCCTGCTTGCAGGCGCCTGCGAACTGCTGTTTCTCGACGTGCCCGCCCATGCCGCGGTGGATGCCGCCAACAGGCTCGCGGCGCGCGACACAAAGGCCGTCCACTTCAAGCCTCTCATCAACGCCACGTTGCGGCGGATCGCAGGCGAAGGGCGCGCAGTCGTCGCGGCCCAGGACGCCCTTCGGCTCAACACACCCGATTGGCTATGGTCGCGCTGGTGTGCGGCGTTTGGCGAAGCAACGACACGCGAGATCGCGCAGGTGCATGCAACGCCCGCGCCGCTGGATGTGGTGATGAAATCACCTTCTACCGTCACTTCGGATGAACACCGCGACGCAATACGTCTGCCCGGCAATGTGATGCGTCTCGGTGAACAGGGTGCTGTCGATTCGCTTGCGGGATTTGCCGAAGGGGCCTGGTGGGTGCAGGATTTCGCGGCATCGGTGCCCGCGCGTCTGTTCGGCGAAGTCGCCGGAAAACGCGTGTTCGATCTGTGCGCCGCGCCGGGAGGCAAGACCGCGCAATTCGCCGCAACGGGTGCGGAGGTGACCGCCGTCGAGCGCGAGCCGTCGCGGCTGGCGCGGCTGGCGGAAAATCTCGAGCGGCTGGCGCTCAGGGCCACGCTTGTTGAAGCCGACATTCGCGATTTCGCGCCCGACACGCGCGCCGAGTTCGTGCTGCTCGACGCGCCCTGCACCGCCACCGGCACGATCAGGCGACACCCGGAGTTGCCCTGGATCAAAAGCGCGGCGGATGTCATGTCCTGCGCGCAGGCGGCAGCCGAATTGCTCGATGCGGCCGCCGACCTCGTCGCGCCCAGCGGATTGCTTGTCTTCGCCGTATGTTCGCTCGAGGAGGAAGAAGGCCCGCAGCAGATCGGCGATTTCCTGCGCCGTCATCCCGAATTCCGCCGGGAGCCGGTTGCCGCTGCGGAGCTGTTCGGATTGACTGAACTCATCAACGACGAAGGCGATCTGCGCACGCTGCCATGTCATCTCGCCACGCAAGGCGGAATGGACGGCTTCTACGCCGCGCGGCTGAGGCACATCTAGGACAGGCGGCCCAGCGTATACGCCATCGCGAGGTAGAGCTTGCCCGTATCGCTGCTCAGAATGGTGGACATGAGCATTCCGTCGCCATCCCCGGCTCGAGCGCGCGCCAACAACAATTCGAATTCGGCAAGATAGGCGTTGGCGGCTTCGCGGAACCGCAAATCCTCGCGATAGGCGCTGGCGATGCGATCGACGGATTCCGCATCGATCGTTTCGGCCAGCCGCCGCGCGAATACCCCGCGGTCTCCGGCAATATAGTTCCGCCACTCCTCTTCACGCGGCGCGGCATCCGCGGCGATTGCCTCGAGATCGATGGCAAGATCGGCAAGGGCCGCTTCCAGGGCGCCAAGTGCCGCGGCCGTGACGGGCTTGAGTTCGGTGTCGTGCGATTCCGTCGTTTCGGCCGCGGTCAGCAGCGCGCGCATGTTCCAGGATTTCTGTTCGATCTCCTTGCGCCGGGGACGTTGTGTCAACCGCCGCGCGAGACCCATGAGCCCTTCGCCCTCGGGCTCCTGCTGCGGCGCTGCGGCTTCGCCCGGCTGCGGCCGCCCGCCGGCGCGCGCCGCCGTCCGGGCATGAATGGTGGACAGCGTGCGCGCCGAAATATCGAGAATCTCTTCGCTTTCGGCACGCACCATGTCGCGCACGCGCTGCGCTTCCTGCCTGGCCACACCTGGCAGGGACAGAACATGTTTCTCGACATCGGCCGCGACGCCGGAGAGAGAAAATTTGATGTCTTCGGCTTCCGTTGCGAGTTGGGCTGCCAGGCGAAGCAGCTTGTCGCATTCCGCCATCGCTTCGCCGACGAGCGATTTCGCGGAAGTTTTCGCTTCCGAAACCGTCTGCGCGATCAATGTCTGTGCGCTGACGCCCGCTTCGTGCAGCGAGTTCGCGAGCCTTATGAGCGTCTCGGTTCCGTGCTCGCTCGAATCGCGCAATTTCTCCACTTCGCGCGCGAAGCTTGTGGCCAGTTGCTGCGTGCGCGATGCGGCGTTGACCATGATCAGTTCGAGCCGGCGATCGGCATCGTCGGCCAGGACGCCCATCTTCTGCGACTGGTCGCCCAGCGCGACCAGGGCTTTTTCCATGGCGCCGTGCTGCGTGCCCAGCGCGGCTTCGAGAGCTGCATCTTCGTCTTTCATGCGTTGCAGCAATTCGCCCATCGCGATGCGGTGACGCTCGTGACGGCCCAGCACGAATTCGGCACGCGCCAAAGCAGCATCGGAAACGGCTTCGATACGCTTGGCCTGATTGTCGATCTCGACCGCGACGGAATGTGGCGCCTGGGCCGCCGCGTCCGCCGCGGCGCGAAAGCCCGCGGCCTGCGTTTCGAGCGAGTGGCCCGCGGTCTTGAGTGTGCCTTCGGCCGACTCGATCATGGCCTTGAGCTGCGCTGCGCGACCGGCAATGGTCTCGCTGGCGCGCGACGCGGTATCGGTGAGGCTGCCGGCAACCAAATCCAGCCGCTCGCGCTCCTGCGACAGCAGTGTGGCGGCGGTATCGGCGCGGACGCCCACGCGGGCGCCAGCCTCATCGAGGGCCGCAATCTGGTTTTCCAGGACCGTTTCGAGCGCCCGCAGGCGTGTAAAGGCGCCGTCCAGCCCAGCGTTCAGGGCATCGATCTCGCGCCGCACCGTGCGACCGAGTCGCGTTGCCGTACGCGATGCGGTTTCGTCGGCGGAAAAAAGCCGGTCCGCCGCATCGACAAGCGATTCCGCAGTCGCCGAAAGCGCCTGGCCGCGCGTAAAAGCCCATGCCGCAACAACCATCAGCAGGGGCGGAAAAATGGCCGCGAACACAATCAGTGCCGTTTCCTGGATGTCGAGGCGAAACAGCGCATTCGGACCGAAATAACCCCACAGATAGGCGCCGGCAGCGCCGAGCCAGAAGGCACCCAGTACGATGGCAAAAATGATGGCGCCCGGGCCCGGTGCAGCGGATCGGGTGCCTGGAACGGGGGTCGTACCGATCGCATCCGTCGCCTGCCCCTGCAGAACCGCGGCCTGACTGCGTTCTGAATCGATCATCGAGAACCTCACTCCAATAGATCTTGCATGTTAATGGTTTCGCGCCTTCCCGGCGAGGGCCTTGCAATGAATCTCCAACGAATCCGGCGGCTTATCCCGAGGCGTCTGGCGAGATACCGGCGAAACCGTTAAGGATGAGGCTTACGCTTGGAGCGTTCGCCGCATGGAGCCATTTCAGCCGAGCCGAACCGCCCAGGGCGCAGCAATGCATCGCGCCGCGCATCAGCTGCTCGATCGGCCACCCGTCTTCCCGGACCCGTTCGCCTTGCGAATCGTGGGCGCGGAAGCCGAAGCCGATCTGCGCAGCGGTCGCGACTGGCATGGATATGCCGCCGCAGGTCTGAGAGCATTCATCGCCGCGCGCAGCCGTTTTGCCGAAGACAGTTTCGCAGCAGCTATCGCCCGCGGCGTCGATCAATATGTGCTGCTGGGCGCAGGCCTCGATACCTTTGCCTATCGCGCCGGCGCGGATTTCCCGGACATCCATGTGTTGGAGATCGACCATCCTGCGACCCAAAGCTGGAAGCGCGCGCGGTTGAAAGAAGCTGGCATCGTCGAGCCGGCGAACCTCACTTTCGCACCCGTCAATTTCGAGTATGAGACACTTGCCGAAGGCCTGGCGCGCACATCTTGCGATGCTGCGAGGCCCGTTTTCTTCGCGTGGCTGGGCGTGACACCCTATCTATCCCGCGACGCCATATTCGCGACGCTCGAATTCGTCGCCACCGCGAACTCACCTGGCAGCGAAATCGTGTTCGATTATGCGGAGCCCGTCACCGATGCGGCACGTCGCGCCGGTTTCGATGCAATGGCCGCCCGCGTGGCGGCGGCCGGCGAGCCATTCCGTAGTTTCTTCAAGCCGGCGTTGCTTGCGGATGAACTTCGTCGCATCGGATTCTCGGATATCGAGGATCTCGATGCGACGGCGCTCAACCGGCGCTATTTCGTCGGCCGTGCCGATGGTTTGAAGATCGCAGGAGGCGGGCACGTGTTGAGGGCCCGCGTCTGACAGAAATCCGTGACGCGCAGTCTGCGGCACGGGATTGGGAGAACACATGTCAATGCTCATTCTGGCCGCAGCCGTTTTTCCCGGCCTTCACCTGTTCATCGCCGGAACACGGCTGCGCGACGGCATCACGGCCCTGACGGGGGAGCGTGCCTATCTGGGGCTTTTCTCGCTCGCCTCGCTGGGCGCGATCGTCTGGCTGGCGCTGGAATACAACGCCGCGCAAGCAGGCAGCGACAATCGGGTTCTATACGATTTGGGTCCGGGGATCCGGCACCTCGGGATTCCCGTCATAGCCCTTGCGTTTCTGCTCGGTGTGCAGGGCCTGTTCATGCCCAACCCCACCTCCATCCAGCAGGAGGGCGCAGTGGCGAAACCCGACACGATCAAGGGCGTGTTGCGCATCACGCGGCATCCTTTCCTGTGGGGCGTCGCGATCTGGTCGGCCTTTCATCTGGCCGCGAACGGCGATCTCGCATCGGTCATATTCTTTGGCACCTTCTTCGCGCTGGCGCTGATGGGCACGATCTCGATCGATGCCAAACGACGGCGAAAGCTTGGTGCCGCCTGGGACGCATTCGCCGCGCGGACATCCAACATTCCTTTTGCTGCGACAGTCGGCGGAAAAAACGAATTGCACCTCGCGGAAAGCTTCGGCTGGCGCTTCTGGGTGGCGCTTGTCCTGTTCGTGGCCGTGCTTCTCGCCCACGTCCATATGTTCGGCGTGTCGCCCTTCCCGAACGGCTGGGTGCCGATTTGACTTATATTTTAAGTTGCAGGGTCGTGTTAACGCAGTTTTGACGGAACCGGCTCATGGTGGGACCTTGTCCGGGGAAGGACGTCGATGTCACTTATTACGACTTCAAGATCGGTCGATCTTGAGCATCTGTCACGCTATACAGGCGACGATTCCGAACTCAAGGCGGAAGTGCTGGGGCTTTTCACAACCCAGGCGAAGGAATTGCTGCAGCGATTGGGTGCCGCGCTGGAGAAGCGAGACAGCAAAGACTGGTATCAAACTGCTCATTCGCTCAAAGGAGCCGCGCGGGGGATCGGTGCTTTTGCGTTGGGCGATGCAGCCGCCGCCGCGGAAGAAGTCGATCCCGCCGCACAACCGGACGAAGCGGCGGTCTGTTTGAAAACGATGCGGAACAGGTCACAATCCGTGCAACATTTCATCGACGCCTATCTTGGCGTCCAGCGAGCCGGAACCTAGCTTCCCTTTTCGCGGTCGAAAGCCTCGAACTCGTGCGCGATCGAGCACTCGACAAGCAGGCGCCAGACCGGCATCGCAATCGACAGGCTGAGCCCCGCAGCTTCGGCCTCACGCGCAATATTCGACATCACCTCGGCGATCCGTCCTTCATCGCGCACGTCACTGCGAGAGGCTTTGATTTGGGCGGCGCGTTCGATATAGGCCTGCCGCTCGGCAATCAGGCCGACAAGCACGCAGTCGAGGCGATCGATCCCGGCGCGCACTTCGGACATGGTATGGCACTGAGCAGCTGGCCTCGAACTGGGCGACATTCGAAATCCCGTCTGGTGAAGCCTGCCCGTCTTATCGCGGAGCGGCGCTGTCGTGGCCGCGACACTTTCGCGGCGGTCGTTCGGTTTGAATTGCCGCGGCCTGTATTCTTACATATAAAGTCGTAGTTTTTTACTTATTACATAAACAGTGTGTGGAATAAGCGATGGCGATTGAAACCGATGTGGCGATTGTGGGTGCAGGACCTATCGGCCTGTTCGCGGTTTTCGAGCTGGGGTTGCTCGATCTGAAGGCCCATCTGGTCGACATCCTCGACAGGCCCGGCGGCCAATGCACGGAGCTCTATCCGGAGAAGCCGATCTACGACATTCCCGGCCTGCCGATTGTGACCGGGCAGGAATTGACCGATCGGCTGCTGGAACAGACGAAGCCCTTCGGTGCGCAGTTCCATCTGGGTCAGATGGCGAGCGGATTGGAAAAACTGCCCGACGGGCGCTGGAAGCTGTCGACCGATGCGGGGACAGAAATCATAGCGCCAGTTGTTGCGATCGCCGCAGGCGCAGGCAGCTTTGTGCCGAAGCGGCCGCCCATCGCGGGCATCGATGCGTATGAAGGCAAGAGCGTCCACTACGCCGTGCGCAAGATGGATGCGTTCCGCGACCGCGATATTCTCATCGCCGGCGGCGGCGATTCCGCGCTCGACTGGACGATCAATCTGGCGCCGATCGCAAAGAGCCTGACGCTCGTCCATCACCGCGATGGTTTCCGCGCCGCACAGCACAGCGTCAACCAGATGCGCGAACTCGTTGCGGAGGGCAAAGTAAAATTCCATGTGGCGAGCGTCAAAACGCTGCATGGCGCGGCCGGCGAACTGGAAGCGGTGACGCTGGCCGGCGCCGATAAAAAGGAATGGACACACGCCTGCGACGCGTTCCTTCCCTTTTTTGGGCTCACCATCAAGCTTGGTCCAATTGCGGAATTCGGACTCAACCTGCACGAAAATCTGATCCCTGTGGACACGGCAAAATTCGAGAGCAAAACGCCGGCCGTCTTTGCCATCGGCGACATCAACACCTACGCGGGTAAGCTCAAGCTTATTCTGTGCGGCTTCCATGAGGCGGCGCTAATGGCGCAGGCGGCATTTCATGTCTGCCGACCGAACGAAAAACTGCGCTTCCAGTACACGACCTCGTCTTCAAGCCTGCAGAAGAAACTGGGTGTGTCCTAAAACACGTTGAGGTTCCCATGAAGATCGTCGCCACCGACCGCAAAGGCGTGGAACATGTGCTGGAAGGCCGCGAGGGCTGGACCGCCATGGAAATCCTGCGCGACGCCGGGCTGCCGATCACGGCCGAATGCGGCGGTGCCTGCGCCTGCGCCACCTGCCATGTCTATGTCGCGGAAGACTGGTACGCGAAACTTCCCAAACCATCGCCTTCAGAAGTGGACATGCTCGATATGGCGGTTGCCGTGGAACCCAATTCCCGGCTCTCCTGCCAGGTCGTCTGCACCCCGGAACTCGATGGCATCAGGCTCACCGTCGCGCCGGAATAAACGGTCGCGTGTTGCCGGCGTTGCCAGCCCGGCGACCTTCTGGAATACAGACCCGTATCCTGATCGGCGGAGTAGCCGATGGACGATAGGAACGCGCGAAGATACGCCGTCGGCGCCGTTGTCGTTATACTCCATATTGCCGTTGTCGCCGCGCTCATCGCAGCTCTGAATTCCCACTCCAGCCTCTGGCAGTCCGTGCGCGAAATTCAGCTGCTGCTGCTGAAACCCTCGCCGCCCACAAAGACGGAAATTCTCCTGCCGCCGGAGCCGCTGCCACAGATGCGGTTCCACGCGCTCGAGGCGCCTGAGCCTGAGGTCCTGCCGCCATCGGCACCATCGCTTTCCGCTATTCCCATGCCGCCGACCGTGACCAGCATCGGCAAGGCGCTGTTCGGCTGCGACAGGCTTGGAGGGCTGCCGCAAGAAGAGGGGCCACAATGTCCTCAGACGCAATTCGGCGCACCGCGCGAGCAAAGCGTGGGCCTGGGCCCGCCACCCGATCCCGATTCGCCCTGGGCGAAAGCCATCGCCGAGCGCAACACGCTGCCCCGCCCGATCAACCAGCTCTGCCCGCTGGGCAGCTATCAGGACACGCATGGCCTGCCCTGTTTCAGCTTCGACCAGCAGGCGCCGTTGCTGGGTGCCCTGCATTGAGTTTTTGCACTTGCCAGGTTTATACAAATGTTATAACTTGTTGTTATAACAAACGTTAGTGAGGTGTGCTATGCATTACCGCCTGAAAATCATCCAGATCGGCAATTCCCTCGGTGTCACCTTGCCGAAAGAAGCGCTGGCCGAGCTCAATGTAGACAAAGGCGACACGATCACGCTGACGCCCGCACCGGACGGGTTTCGGGTGGCACCTTACGATAGCGATAAAGCGTCACAGCTCGAAACCGTGCGCAAGATCATGAAGAAACGACGTCATGCTCTGCGTGAGCTTGCGAAATGAGCGATTGGATATGGATCGATCGCGACGTCCTTCTTGCGGCTCACGATGAACAGCTACACGAGCATGGCGGGGCCGCTGGCATCCGCGATGAGGGAATGTTCAACTCGGCGCTGGCCCGGCCGCAGAACCTTGTCGCCTACGGCAAGCCTGACGCGGCCGCATTGGCTGCCGCTTATGCTTTCGGTTTGGCGAAAAACCACGCGTTCATCGACGGCAACAAGCGGACCGCGCTCGTCGCGCTGGAATTGTTTCTCGACCTGAACAGTTTCGAATTGGCCGCAGACGATGCACAATGTGTACTCGTCATGCTGTCCGTCGCGTCGGGCGCGTTTTCCGAGGCGGAACTGGTGGAATGGATCCGCAAATATACCAGGCCCGTTTGATGCTATAGGTGGCAGTGAGGGAGTGCCGCCATGGGTTTCTACGACCGCCACATCCTACCTGTGCTGCTGTCGGCTGCGATGGGCGCGAAACCCATCACCTATCAACGCCGCAAGGTGGTGCCGCGCGCCGAAGGCCGCGTGCTTGAAGTGGGATTTGGTGCCGGCCACAATCTGCCGTTCTACGACAGGGCAAAGGTGAGCCATCTATGGGCTCTCGAACCCTCGCGGGAAATGCGCGCCCGCGCAGCGGCGCGCGTGGCCGCAAGTCCCATCGACATCGAATTCCTCGATCTACCCGGCGAACAAATTCCGCTCGAGGACGAAGCGGCCGATACGATCCTCATCACCTATACGCTGTGCACGATCCCTGACGTGACGAGGGCGCTGAGCGAGATGCGGCGCGTGCTGAAAAGCGGAGGCCGCATGATCTTCTGCGAGCATGGCGAGGCGCCGGACCCCAATGTGAAGCACTGGCAGGAACGTCTCACGCCGGCCTGGAAGGCGATCGGCGGCGGCTGTCATCCAGGGCGCCCGATTCCGCAACTCATTCAGGCTGGCGGTTTTCGCCTCGACGATATGCAGACCATGTACCTGCCGGGAACGCCGCGCTTTGCCGGATTCAATTATTGGGGCGCAGCCGCAAAGGGGTGAGCCGATGACGGAACTGTTTCCGGGCCGCTTTACGGCCCGCCTCGAAAAACCGGTGGTGCTGTTTCTCATCGGCGCGCGCTTCAACAAGCTCTGGCCGGTCCAGCGCTGGTGGTGGTTCTCCAAGACTATGCCGGCCATGCTCAAGGAACTCGGGCAAAAACCGGATGCTGGACTCCTTTGGTATCAAACGCACGTCTCGTGGCGCATGCTCACCGTGCAGCAATATTGGGAAAGCTTCGACCAGCTTCTCGCCTACGCGCACGACAAGTCGGGCGAGCATTTTCCCGCCTGGGCCGAGTTCAACCGGCGCGTGGGCAGCGACGGCACGATCGGCATCTGGCACGAGACCTATCTGATCGAACCGGGCAAATCCGAGTGCATCTACGGCAACATGCCCCTGTTCGGGCTGGCCGCCGCAACCTCTCATGTGAAGGCGGAAGGACGGCTCGCGGCCGCCAAAGACCGTATGGCGGTGTGATCGCGCTTAGGAAGAACTAGGCCGCCGGTTGCCGCCGAGATCGTAGGGCCCTCCCTTCTCGATCGCGCGTCGATAGGCGGGCCGCGCCTGCATACGCTCGAGATATTTCGCCAGCGCAGGATAGTTCTTGAGCTGTCCGCTGGCATCGGCAGCTTCCAGAACGAATGTGAGTTGAATGTCCGCGCCGGTGAGCGCGCTTCCCACCAGATAGTCACGACCGTCCAGGGCCTGCGCGATATAGGAAAGATGGTTCGCGATCTCGCTGTCGATGCGCGGCCGGAGCGGCGCCGAAGCTTCGCCCAGCATGCCCGTGTAGAGATGCAGCATCAGCGGCAGCATCGCCGAGCCTTCGGCAAAATGCATCCATTCGATATATTTGATGTGATCGTCGGATTTGGCGTCGGGCCGCAGGCGGCCATTGCCGTATGTGTCGAGAACATATTCGATGATGGCGCCGGATTCTGCGATTGTGTGCGTGCCGTCGGTTATCACGGGCGATTTGCCCAGCGGATGCACCGCTTTCAATTCCGGCGGCGCGAGCGGAACGGGGCTCAGGCGCTTGTAGTGGGCAATCTCATAAGGCACATCGAGCTCTTCCAGCAACCACAGGATCCGCTGCGAACGCGAATTGTTGAGATGATGGACTTTGAGCATGAGCGTTCTCCGTTTTCCTGGACGCCGCTACCGGTTTAATTCCTTCATCGCGCTGTCCAGCCCGCCTAACGTGAGCGGATACATGCGGTTCGACACGATCTGCTGGATGAGGCCGATCGAAGGCGTGTATTCCCAGTGTTTTTCCGATACAGGATTGAGCCAGACGACATGCTCGTAGATCTGCGCCACGCGATCGAGCCAGATGGCGCCGGCCTCTTCATTCCAATGTTCGACGGAGCCGCCGGGATAGGTGATCTCATAGGGACTCATGGTCGCGTCGCCCACGAAGACCACTTTGTAATCGTGCGGGAATTTGTGCAGCGCGTCCCACGTCGCCGTCTTTTCGTTGTGGCGACGGCGATTGTCCTTCCAGACCGATTCGTAGAGGCAATTGTGGAAGTAGAAGAACTCCATGTGCTTGAATTCGGTCTTCGCCGCGCTGAACAGCTCCTCGCACAGCCGGATATAGGCGTCCATCGAACCGCCAATGTCGAAGAAGATAAGCACCTTCACCGTATTGTGGCGCTCGGGGATCAGCTTCAGATCGAGATAGCCCTTGTTCGCGGTGTCCTTGATCGTGCCCGGCAGATCGAGCTCGACTTCGGCGCCGGTCCGCGCCCATTTGCGCAGGCGGCGCAGCGCCACCTTGATGTTGCGCGTACCGAGTTCCACCGAATCGTCGAGGTTCTTGTATTCCCGCTTGTCCCACACCTTGACGGCGCGGCCATGGCGGCTCTTGTCTTGACCGATGCGCACGCCTTCGGGATTGTAGCCATTGGCGCCGAAGGGCGAGGTACCCGCCGTGCCGATCATCTTGGAGCCGCCTTCATGGCGTTTCTTCTGCTCTTCGAGCCGCTGCTTGAGCGTCTCCATGAGCTGCTCCCAGCCGCCCAGCGATTCGATGAGCTTCTTTTCCTCCTCGGTGAGGAATTTCTCCGTGAGCGCGCGCAGCCATTCCTCGGGAATTTGCGCGATCTCGGTGCCTTCGAGGGTTTCGAGCCCCTTGAACACGTGGGAGAATACGCGGTCGAACTTGTCGAGATTGCGCTCATCCTTCACCAGAGCCGTACGCGACAGATAGTAGAATTCATCGATTTTCATATCGATGACGCCCTTCGACAACCCGTCCATGAGCGCCAGATATTCCTTGAGCGTTACAGGAACCCGCGCAGTCCTGAGTTCGTCGAAGAATTTGAAGAACATGCAGAGTCTCTCCTCCCGGATCAGAACGCCATGGCGTTGCTATTTCGCGTGGATGTCTCGAGGCGCGTCCACATAGACGGCATGCAGGAAATCGTCCGCCACCGGCGTGTCGCGCGGATCGGCATATTCGATCGTGGCCTCGACGGCCCAGTTCTTGATCTGCGCGCCTGCGAACAGTACGCGATAATGCAGGTCTTCAAGCTTCGCAGTCTCATAGGTACGGGTAAAGATCGAGAGCGGCTTTCCGAATGCGGCGGGGCCTTCCGCGATCTGTTTGCCGCCTGTGCCTTCCTGTTCCGCGAAGTCCAGCGCCAACGAAGCCTTCGGATCATAGGCGCCCATGAGGGGCGCGAGCTTGATCGTGCCGTAAACGCCGTCGAGCGCGGAATAGGCGCAGAAATCCGCACCCGCCGCCGGATCGGATTCGCCTACCGCGTCGCGCTCGAACAGTCCTATTTTGGCAGGACACACGAAACCCGAGGCAGCATGCACCTTGGCGCCATCCTTGCCGTCGAAGAACGTATCGCCGGCGACCACCTGGGCAGAGGCGGGGGAAATGCAGAAGCAGCTTACCAAAATTATCACCATGGCCCGGTTAGGTCGGGCCATGACAACTCTGGTGGTGATGTAAGCGCTAATTCCGCGTCTCCCGTCTCGCCAGGAAGGCCAGCCGCTCGAACAGGTGCACATCCTGCTCGTTCTTTAGCAAGGCACCATGTAGCGGCGGGATGAGCTTGGTGGGATCGCGTTCCTTGAGCGCTTCGGGCGGCACGTCCTCGTTGAGCAACAGCTTCAGCCAGTCGAGCAGTTCGGATGTCGATGGTTTCTTTTTGAGGCCCGGAACGTCGCGGATCTGGTAGAAGACATTCAACGCTTCGGAGACCAACTTCTGTTTGATCTTCGGGTAATGCACATCGACGATTTTCTGCATCGTCTCGCGCTCGGGAAATTTGATGTAGTGGAAGAAGCAACGGCGCAGGAACGCGTCCGGCAGTTCCTTCTCATTGTTCGACGTGATCATGACCATGGGCCGCCGGGCCGCCTTGATCGTCTCGCCGGTCTCGTAAACGAAGAATTCCATGCGGTCGAGTTCGAGCAAGAGATCGTTGGGAAACTCGATGTCGGCCTTGTCGATCTCGTCGATAAGCAGCACGGGACGCGCGTCCATTTCGAACGCCTCCCAGAGCTTGCCTTTTTTGATGTAGTTCTTGACGTCCTTGACGCGCACGTCGCCCAATTGCGAATCCCTGAGCCGGGTGACGGCGTCGTATTCATAGAGCCCCTGCTGCGCCTTGGTGGTTGACTTCACGTGCCAGGTGATGAGGGGTGCTGCCAGCGCATCGGCCACCTCAAAGGCGAGCTGGGTCTTGCCGGTGCCCGGTTCGCCCTTGATGAGCAGAGGTCGCTCAAGCGTGATCGAGGCATTTACGGCAATTCTTAAATCATCGGTCGCGACATAAGTGTCGGTCCCTTCAAAACGCTTGGACGTCATCGGGCTCTCACAATAAAATAGCGGAGCGTCCAGCGTAGGGGCCGGGGGCAGGCTTCGCAAGGCCGCGGCATTGCTGCTAGTGTTCTCCCATGTCCAGGATTGCTGCCCACACCCTGCCGGCCGCGCTTTATCGCGACCCGGCCCAGTACGAGACGGAACGCAGGCGCATTTTTGCGCGCGGCTGGCTCCTGATCGCCCATGAATCCCAGCTCGCGGCCCCAGGCGACTATGTCGCCACGTCGGCGGCGGGCTATCCGCTGATTCTTGCGCGAGGCGAAGACGGCGAAATCCGCGCCTTCCACAATGTGTGTCGCCATCGCGCGGGTCCGCTTGCCGAGGACGGCCAGGGCAATTGCGGATCCGCCTTTGTGTGCCGTTATCACGGCTGGCGCTACGGACTGGACGGCCGACTGACGAGCGCGCGCGACTTTGGGCCCGCCGAAGGGTTCGACCCTCGCGATTATGGGCTGCACGCCGCGGCTTGCGAGAGCTGGCGGGGATTTGTCTTCGTCAACATCGACGGCGGGGCATCTTCTTTCGCCGGCGCGATCGCACCCCTGGCGGCGCGCACCGCCGACATGCCGCTTGAATCGTTCCGCCTCGCGCGGCACTCCTCGCACGAAATCAACTGCAACTGGAAAACCTATGTCGAGAACTACCTCGAAGGTTATCACATTCCGCTTGTGCATCCGGGCCTGAACGCGGCCGTCGATTCTGCGCGCTACGAGACCGAGATACGCGAACCTGTGCTTTTCTACTACGCGCCGCCGCGCGACGGCGCGCCCGTCAGCGGATTATGGGCCTGGCTTTGGCCTTGCCTCGGCGTCAATGTCTATGCGCATGGCCTGATGATGGAGCGCATGTGGCCGCTCGGCCATTCGCGTACGCAACTCGACTACCTTTATTTCTTTCCCAGGGACCTGCCGCAGGCGGAGATCGATCGCGCCGTTGCCTCGTCGGAATCGACCACTGCCGAGGACATCGCGATCACGGAAGCCGTGCAGCGCAATCTCGACGCCGGCGTCTATGAAAGTGGCAGGCTTTCGCCCAAGCATGAGGACGGCGTGGCATGGTTTCAAACCCGATTGCTTCAGACGCTCGAAACCTGAGCCTTACCAGGTTCCGAAATGATCGGTGCCTGGAAGCATAAATTGGGACGTCAACGCAATGCCTGCGTCCACGTGCTCCGATGAAGCCGTGAGCGTCGTCAACGCGCTGTGGAAATTGCTATCGGCGCTCCAACCGGCGTTCTCGACGACCGCGCCGTGAGCCGGCGCTCCCACCGCAGCCAGCAACAAATGGGAAAAGTGGGGATGCCGCGCGCCAGGAACGGTCCCGTTCCAGTGGACCTTTATGTTATCCATCACGGCCGGGTAGGGATAGGCATTATCGGTCGAGAGAATCTCTATCGCCGTGATGTGTTTGAAATCGCTGCCGTAGTTTGCGAAATCGATGGTCATCGCCTGTTTCGTGATGTCGATATGGATGTCCGCCTTCTCGCCGCCATTCGCCTTGTAGGAACGGAAATCCATCTGCACCTTGTTGTTGATGGCGGCCGCGAAGATGCCGCTCTTCAAGTCGAAAGTCTCATCCGTGTTGGACGATGACAACCAGCCGTAAGCATAGCCGTTGACGAAACTCGGCCCCATATGCCCGACCAGATAGACCTCCGCGTCGCCGTGCAGCACGTTGCCGAAACCGTCTTTCATGAGGTCGTTGTGAACGATATCTTTTCTGGTGATCAGAGTAAGGTCTTCGAAATTGAACCCCTGGTAGCCGTTATAATAAGCCATATAGGCGCTGTAGTCGGATTTGGGGACAAGCCCTTCGAAGGTCAGCTCGACAATCGTGCCTGCACTCATGTTATCCACCCTCGCAGGCGCATTCACCGCGGTACGTTATAGCGTCCCTAATTCTCTCGCGACAGGTATTCAATATCCGGAAAAAACAGGGCGTGCACGTGGCGCGTTCCGTCCGCATGCACGCGCTCATTCTGGCGTAAGGCGATTCCAGGCTGACGCTCGAATATGTCCGCGATCCGGAACAGCGTCCGCAAGACAACGAATCGGCGCAGATCAGAACGTCAATGAGGCTTTCGTTTAAGGACACGGCAGCCCCCGCGCGAGAACGCTGCGTCTTTTGGCATTGGCAGGCAAAAAAGGGCGCCCGAAGGCGCCCTTTTCGTATCTGGCAGAATCGAGATTATTTGTTGAAGTTGAACGCTGCCATCAGGTCGCTGATCGCAGGTTGGCCGTTAGTCGGCACATAAGGATTGTTCGGCGACGTGATCGGGTTGGGCATGTTGTCACGGCTGCGATTGGAGATGGTTGGCAGGGCCCAATTCGCTTCGATGAACTTCGGTATCGAGGCATGGTCGCTATAGGCGTGCGAAATATGGCCGCCCGTGGTGTACGGCGAGACGATGATCATCGGAATACGCGTGCCGTCGCCCCAGAAGTCGAGCTGCTGCACATAGCCCGAGTCATAGAAGCCGCCGCCTTCGTCGAACGTGATCAGGATGGCGGTATTCTTGGCAAGCTTTTTGTTCTTCTGCACTTCGGTGACGATCTTCTGAATGAAGCCCTCAAGCTCCGATATCTGCGACGATTCCGGATGCCCGTCATTCACGCCGCTCGGCTTCACAAATGAGACGGCGGGAAGTTCGCCGGTCTCGATGGCATCATAGAGGTCGGTCGTATCGTGAAGATTGGCGATGCGGTAGGGAACACCGTCCTGATTCTTGCCCTTCATGATATTGGTTTCATAGAGGAAGGGGTTGCAGATGTTACAATATTCCGAACCTTCTGCGTAGTAATCCGGGTCGTTGACGTAAGCATCCCACGCCTCGCCGTAATAGGCCCAGGAAACGTCATGCGCATTCAAAACGTCGGCGATCGACGGTGTCGAGGACGGCGGGATCGTGAATGGCCCCTGACTCTTGAGCGCATTTTGGCCGTTGCCGATATAACCGGGGTTATAGTTGTTCAGAAGGTAATAGTGCCCGGCTTCGCAATTCGGGCTCACGCCAAGGGTTGAAAGATATGCGTTGACCGATGCCACGCCTTTCTGCGTCGAATCGGAACATTCGCTGTACGTGCCGCCCGAATAGCCGTCCTGGGTGTACCAATTGTTGGTGCCCGCCATCGGATCCGGGTTCTCGATCTGCTCTGTTGGCGGTGTCTCGGCGTGGCCCTTGCCGTCGCTGTACCACAAATCGTCGGCATAGCCGATATAGATGCTGTCGAGCCCCGTACCGCCCTTCGCCGGCTGGTGATAATTGTCCAGGAGCGTGTACTGATCCGCGAGCGATTTGAAGTAGGGAGCATCGCCCTGCTGGACGTTGTAGAAACCCATCGACGTGGCGCCTTCGAGGGTTGTCTCGTTGTTGAAGTTCTGCGGCTGCGGATTACCGTTGGACCCCGCCCCAATTGTTACCTCGACCCACGGAAACAGGTCGGCGTGGCAACCGCTGGGATTTGCCGTGTTCGCATAGGAAACGCTGCAATCGAGCTGCTGGAACATCTGATAGAAGCGATGCACCGGGCTGTCGGCGTAGTCGCCCGAATTTACGCCGGGCGAGAGCTGGAAAGGTCCGGACGGCAGTTGGTAGACGTTGGCGATACGCGTGTCGATCGTCGTGGGCGGCAGGTTTGAATTGCCGTTGGCCGCTGCTGGCAGCTGCTTGGACAGCAGGCCGTAATCATACTGGCCGGCTATCTTGGGCGTGACCCAGGGCGCTCCCGCGTAGCTTTTGTATTGCGGCGTATAGGCGAGGTTGGGCGCCGGAAGCGACGAAAATGATCCCGTCGTCGTCGGGCTGACGCTGTATGTCGTCGTGTCGGAGGCCTGCTGCTGTTGGGCTTGGGCGAAATTCGGTCCGGGCGTGCCATCCGCGTTGACGATTCCTTCTGAGAGAAGGTTTTGCACCGGATCGCCAGACGGAGACACATAAGTCCCGTACAGATGATCGAAGCTGCGGTTTTCACCGACAATAACGATCACATGCTTGATTGGCGTCGTCGTGTTGTTGTCGTTGGAGCCAAGGGGTGTCTTGACCTTGGGCAGGACAATATTTGTCGTCGGGGCGGGCACGGTGTTGACCGGCTTCTCGCCATGGAATGTCGCGGCTGCGAGCGCCGCATTTGTGATCATTGGCAAGGCAACCAACGCCGCGACGCCGCCGCGCAGAAACGCCTTGAACGAAGACCGTGTCGTTTGCATCTCGTTCTCCCGTGATAGCTTGAAGGTTGGTGACGACCGCCCCCACTCTGGTCGCGGCGAGAGACGAGTGGGCCTCCACTGTTGCACGCCTATGACGGGGTTATGATGATCGTGTGATGCGGCAGGCATATCCCTGCAAGTAGCGCTCGCCACAGTAGTGGCAGCATACCCACATGAATCTGTCGCATATTTCGTCGATCATGGCATCGGTGTATCAACATCGAGACTTGGCAAAATGAACTCAATTTCCTGCATCGTCTTTGCTGCCTTCGCAGCCGCGCTCTGCCTCACCGGCGCGGCTTTCGCTGATGACGACGACTATCCGAGCTGGCGGCCGAACAGCAATACAGCCACTTCCATCACAGGTCCCATCATTCTGCTGCCCAACAGGCTGCATGCCGGCAACGCGAATTTTCCGCTGAAGCTGGACAGCGCGGTGACGGCGTTCAAGCCTGATCAGGGATCAATCCCGGCCCGCATATATGCGGTGACCGCGCCGACCAATCCGGCGCTCCTCAACGGCAACAAGCTGTGCGGCGACACGCCGCCAAAGTGGATCGTTGTCGTACCCCAGCCTCCCACGGGCCTGGAAGTGGATGCGTTCACGAGCGACGATAAACCTTCCAGCCCCGACTCGCCCGGCCTGTGCGGGACATTCTCTTATATCCGCTGAGATGCCATAGCTTTCGCCGCGGGGCGATCGCCCGGTGGCGACCGGCCAATTTGCGAACACAGAGCAAATCTCTCGTGCCAGCTGCAATCCGTCAAATGACAGCGCAGCAAACGGATCACCCGGCGAAAGTTGTGTGACGGTTTGTTTGTGACACGGTCCAAATCGTTTCAAATTTCATCCAGGCTGCGCGCGATCATATCCGGATACAAAACCAGCAAAATTTGCAGACACAAAACTTGCATAAAATTTCGGCGTGCGGCGCGCCGGATATGTCCCGCGAAATGTGCCCGCACATTGCTGAAGACGAGATCTCATGAGCCTGGCCCATGTCTATACGGTCGCCTTCCAGGGCATTGAAGCGCGCGAAGTCGATGTGCAGGTGCATATTGAAGGAGCTTCGCCCTATTTCAGCATCGTCGGGCTGGCGGACAAAGCCGTCGGGGAAAGCCGCGACCGCGTACGTGCGGCATTGTCGTCGATCGGGCTCGCAATGCCGCCGAAACACATTACCGTCAATCTCGCGCCTGCGGATCTGCCGAAGGAGGGGAGCCATTACGATCTGCCAATCGCACTCGGACTGCTCGGAGCCATGGGCGTTTTGCCGACGCGGGAGATCGCCGGTTACACGGCTTTGGGCGAATTGTCCCTCGATGCGCAGGTGACCCAGGTAGCCGGCATATTGCCTGCAGCACTTGCTGCAGCGGAAGCCGGCCGCGGACTCATCTGTCCCGCGAGCGGCGGCGCCGAGGCGGCCTGGGCAGGTCAGATCGAAATCATCGCAGCACCCTCCCTCATCGCGCTCGTCAATCACATGAAAGGCGCGCAGGTGCTGAACCCGCCGACGGCGAAGCTCGCGGACGACCGGACATCCATTCCCGATCTCAAAGATGTCAAAGGTCAGGAGACCGCAAAACGCGCACTCGAGATCGCGGCTGCGGGCGGACACAACATGCTCATGATCGGTCCGCCCGGTGCCGGAAAATCCATGCTCGCCGCGCGGCTGCCGGGCGTGCTGCCGCCGCTCGATGCGCGCGAAGCTTTGGAGCTGTCGATGATCCAGTCGCTCGCGGGCGAATTGCGAGACGGCGCAATTTCGCGACGGCGGCCGTTCCGCTCGCCGCATCATTCCGCATCGATGGCCGCTCTGGTCGGCGGCGGCATACGCGTGAAACCCGGGGAGGTCTCCTTGTCGCACCTCGGAGTTTTATTCTTGGACGAATTGCCGGAGTTTCAACGCAGTGTGCTCGATTCGCTCCGACAACCCATGGAGACCGGCGAAGCCTTTGTCGCTCGTGCCAACGCGCATGTGCGCTATCCGGCGCGTTTTCAACTTGTCGCCGCGATGAATCCGTGCCGTTGCGGATTCTTAAGCGATCCTGCGCAGACATGCGGTCGGGCGCCGAAATGCGGCGCCGACTACCAGGCGCGACTGTCAGGACCGCTACTCGACCGCATCGACATTCACATCGAAGTGGCGGCCGTTACCGCGCGCGATCTGGCGCTGCCGCCGCCGGCAGAAGGCAGCGAAGCCGTCGCCGCCCGCGTGGCCGAGGCCCGCGCCGTGCAACGCCGGCGCTATGAAGGCCTGACGCTGCGCACCAATGCGGAACTCGAAGGCCAGATTCTGGACCGCATGGCGACGCCGGAGCCAGCCGGCGCGCGTCTTCTCGCCGACGCGGCCGATGCGATGCGGCTCACCGCGCGCGGCTATCATCGCGTGCTGAAGGTCGCCCGCACCATTGCTGACCTCGCGGGTGCTGCAACGGTTTCGCGTGCACATGTTGCCGAGGCGCTGTCCTATCGCCGTCTCGCGCATCAACATTAAGGCCGGCCCCAGGTTTGCTATCCCGGTTCAAAGTTTATAAATCATGTGCCTCGCATGGGGGCCCGCACACCGTTTTCCGGTGAATGCGGCATGAACAGACGCTTCCGGGGACGTTCATTCCCGAAGTTCATCATCACAGACACGAGACGGAGCGCGTCCGGATCTTCGGAGGCGCCAATTGTCGAAAGGGTGCACTACCATGAAAACTATCTCCAAACTTATTGCCGGCGCAGCATTGGCCGGCGGCCTCGCGCTAGCGGCGACGGCGCCCGCGGATGCGGGTGTCAGCGTCGGCGTCGGGATCGGTGTTCCCGGCCCGGGCTATCATCATCACCCCTGCGCCTATCATCGCTGCGGTTATGGCCCCGGCTATAGACCCGGCGTCGTCGTTGGCGTCCCGGGCATTGGCGTCTATGTGGGCGGCCGCGGTTACTGGGACGGCCATCGTTATTGGGCGCATCGCTATTACAGCCATGGCATCTGGCGCTATCGCTGAGCGCGGTCCAGATCAGTTGTTGAGAACAGCGCGGCTCCGGGTTCCGGAGCCGCGCTTTTTCTTTTGATAAAACTTCGATGCTTCGGACGACGACCTAACGCGTCCCTTCGGCGCGACACTCGACTCTCATCATGATCATGCAATCCGGATTCACTCGATGCCGGCGTGATCCATAGCCCTCTGTCGTGCGTAGAAAGTTCAGTAGGGGGCCGCCGTGCACCGTTTGAGGGATGCAGGGGCCGCGCTGCACCATGGAGGACGCAATGAAGAACTTGATGCGCGAGGCGCTGGTTTGCATCGCCTTATTATCGACTTCGACCATTTCTTACGCGCAGGACCCCGCCAAGCTCCAACAAAACCAGACTGAGGGATTTGGTGCCGGAAAGCTCCTGACATTCACCTACACACAAAGCTTCGACTGCGTTGACCAGGCGAAAGACGATCTGGATTTCAACAAGAAGAAGGCGGATGCCGATCCCAACGAGTTACAGATTCCCATCTGCCAGGCGGGCATCAATCCCACCATCAATCCTCCGGGGCAAACGGGAAAAGCGACCAAAACCACCGATCCCCTCTATGTGTTGATACCGATGTTTTCGGCGGACAACGATCAGAACCCGAACGATGCGATTTCATGCGACAACGTCGTCCCCGGCACAATCTGCGGCGCCGACCTGGGCAATGCGTTGATCGGATTCTTCGGCGCCCTGCCCGAGGGATTCAAGACAAAATCGCTGGTGTATTCCCAATGCCCCGACCCGGGCCTAGCTCCCGGTACCTGCACGATGCACGCCTCCAGGGTCGATCTGGCGCCGGTTCTCGCGGCTCTTGGGCTTATCGCCAATCCACCGACGGCGAACGTGTTCGTGCCGACGCCCAATCACAGCCATCTGCTCGCGGATTCCGACATAAACCAGGGAGCCGAATGGTGGCAGGTCCTGCCCGTTCTGGTGCTCAATCAGAATGCGTGGCCGCCGCAGGACGGCAGCAGCGGCATCACCTCGGTTGCAGCATTGAAGGCCGCGGAAAAAGCAGGCCAGGCCATCGAAGTCCCATCCAACTTTTTCCTGTTCTTCGGCTCGCAGGAAATGAACATGAGCGATATGAAGGGCATGAATATGGGCGGACATCACTAGCGCCAATCCCGCGTCTCGATCGAACCAACGCGCAACGAAGAGCCGGGCCCGATAGACCCGGCTCTTCGCGCGCGTTCTACGCCAGGTCGCGCACCGCGATCGCGGTTCGACAATTGATCCGATAGTTCGCATTTTCCGTAAAAGATGTAGAGTTCGAGGCAGCGCAATACGGGATGGCCGCGGCACGAAAATGGGCCTGGTTTCAAAATCGCTCGTTCAGGACCGCTGGCTCGAGGCGTTGTCACGCCTGGTTTACGGCTCCATCGCATTCATCGGGCCCGGCGGCAATATGTGGTCGTTCACCGGCCGCTCGGATGGGCCGCATGCGCGCTTCCGCATCTACGAATGGGACGTGCTGGAACGCCTCGTCGCCCGGGGCGATATCGGCCTCGGCGAGGACTTCATCGCCGGCGCCTGGGAAACCGACAGCATCGAGAAGCTGATCACGCTGTTTCTGCTCAACATGGAAGAGCTGGAGGGCTTCGCGCATGGCAATCTTCTCAACCGGCTGATGTTCACGCTGCACAACGCGCTCGTCCGCCGTAACAGCCTGAGCGGCGCCAGGCGCAATATCGAAGCCCATTACGATGTCGGCAACGATTTCTACGCGCTCTGGCTCGACGAGACGATGACCTACTCCTCCGCTTTGTTCGACGGCGCCCAACAGACCCTGGGCCAGGGGCAGCGACGCAAATACGAACGCATCCTCTCCCGCATCGGAAAGGAGAATGCCTCCGTTCTCGAAATCGGTTGCGGCTGGGGCGGATTTGCCGAACAGGCCGCCGCTGGCGGTCATCGCGTCACCGGCCTCACCATCTCACCCGCCCAACACGGCTTCGCAACGGCCCGGCTGGGCGACAGGGCGGAAATCCGGCTCGAAGATTACCGCAACGCGAACGGCACGTTCGACGCCGTCGTTTCCATCGAAATGATCGAGGCGGTCGGCGAGCGCTACTGGCCGCAATATTTCCGTACGGTCGCCGACCGGATGGCACGCAGCGGCCGCGCCATGATCCAGGCCATCGTGGTGCGCGACGAGCTGTTCCCCGGCTACCGCACGCGCAGCGATTTCATCCGCCACTATGTCTTTCCCGGCGGAATGCTGCCGTCGCTCGCCCGCCTGCGCGAGGAAGCGGAACGCGCCGGTCTCAGGCTGCGCGACACGCTTTCTTTCGGACACGATTATGCGCGCACGCTCCGCGAATGGTCGGTCCGCATGCGCGCGCGCGAGTCTGACATAGCAGCCCTCGGTCATGACGAAAAGTTTTTGCGCAACTGGCAATTCTACCTGGGCATGTGCGCGGCGGCCTTTGCCGTCGAGAGGACGAACGTGGTGCAGATCGAACTCGTCCGCGCCTGAGGCACGGCACGTTCAGTGCGAAATCGACACCGCGGGCGCCGGCGGTTTGCGGCAGTGCCGGACGCGTTTCAAAAACAGCTTCACCGCCTGATAGTGGATGAGCAACGCCACTTTCAACGGCAGGAACGGATTGGCCAAGAGCGTGCCGAAGAGACGCGCCGCTGTCAGCGGTCGGGCGGCGCCGGCGACCGATGTCTTCAGCAGCAACCCATCTTCATCCGACAGATCGATTGTCACGGCGACCCTGTCGGGCGCATTCGAAAAACGAAAACAATATTCGCCTTTGACCGCGATGAACGGGGAGACATGGAACAGTTTGCGCGCCGTCAGCACATCGCGCGCCTCGATCGGACGCCGGTCGGCGTGAAAACAGATATAGGAATGCCGCTCGCGGAACGTGTTGTTCACTTCCGCCAGCACGGCACGCAAACCGCCGGCACGATCGCAGCAGAACCAGAAACTCACCGGGTTGAACGCATAGCCCAGGACACGCGGAATGGTCATGAGTACGATCTCGCCGTCGGCCTCAGGCAGATTCCATTCCGCGAGAATCCGGGCGATCCAATCGCCCGGCGGCGAAACGCCGTCGCCATAATCCCTGGTGCGCAGGCTGAACAGATTCGCACGGTCTATGGACAACAACGCGCCTGGCCGGCCGGGCAAAAAAGCCCGGATCGGAATAGTCAGATAGGTTGCCCGATAGCGAAACGCATTTCTGTGCGGGCGCAGGCGGGCATGAAAAATCCGCGCGGCGACGAGGCGGATCATGCCTGCCCCTGGCGCGACGGGGAGAGGCGCAAGGCATATGCGAAACCGCGTACCAGGCCCGCCCGGCGCAACGCGGCGGTCGCCGGCATATGCGCTTCCTGCGGCTGGGGTTGCAGCCACGGAGCGGGTGCGCCCAAACGTTCCGCCACCCGCATGGCGCTGACGAGGCCATCCTCGTGAAAGCCATGGCCGAGATGTGCGCCGCAAAACCAGGTGTGGCGCTGGCCCTGCATTTCCTTGAGCGCTGCTTGCGCTTCAAGTGCCGCAAAATCGAACACCGGATGGGCGAAGACATGTTCGTCGAAGACGAGCTCCGGCGCGATCTGGCGCGACGGGTTGAGCGTGACGAACAGCGGATAGGTTTCGTCGATGCCTTGCAGATTGTTCATCCAGTATGTCACGGAAATCGCAGGCTCGTCGCCCAGCCCGTCCGAACGATAGATCCAGCTCGCCCAGCAGGCTTTCCGTTTCGGCATGAAACTCGGGTCCCTGTGCAAAACCGCCACATTGCGTTGATAGCCGACAGCACCAAGCGCCCTGCGCTCCGCGGCACCGGCGTCTCCCAGAATGCGCAACGCTTCGTCGGCATGACAGGCGAATACGACATCGTCGTAGACCGCGCGGTCGCCCCGCTCATCGATGACCTCCACATGGCCATTCGCACGCACGACGCGCGCCACGCCGCAATTCGTGCGAATGCGATGCGCGAACGTCTTGGCCAGACGCTCGACATAGACGCGCGACCCGCCATCGACCGTACGCCATTGCGGCTGGCCGCGGAGCGACAGCAGATTGTGATTGGCAAAGAAGCGCACGAAAGTTTCGGCCGGAAACGCCAGCATCTGCCGTGGCGGGCAGCTCCAGATCGCGCCCGCCATCGGCAGCAGATAGTGGTTCCGGAACCAGCGGCCGAGTTTCATGCGCGAGATCAGCTCGCCCAACGTGACATTGGGCGCGGCCGCCACCTCGGTCTCCGCCCGGCTGTTGAAGCGCATCACATCGGCGAACAGCTTGTGAAATTGCGGCCGCAGCAGATTGCGGCGCTGACCGAACACGGCGTTCAAATTCCTGGCGCCCCATTCGAGCCAACCGTCGCCGACCGTCAACCCGAAACTCATGTCGCTGTTTTTCACCGGCACGCCAAGGCGGCGGAACAGCGCCGTGAGATTGGGATAGTTGCGCTCGTTGAAAACGATGAACCCGGTATCGACCGGGATGGTGCGCGCACCGTAACGCACGGGGATCGTGCGGCTGTGTCCGCCGATACGCGCGTCTTTCTCATAGACGGTAATGTCGTGGTGCGGTTGGAGCAGGTAGGCGGCCGACAGGCCGGAAATGCCCGTTCCGATCAATGCGATTCTTGCCATGGCTTCACTACGAAACCCCGGATGCGTTGGATCAGTTTGTGTCGGGGTGCCGTGAAATGCGGTTCAGCCGGCGTTCAGAAACCGAACAGCCGGGCGAGTAGGCCCACCAGCGGGCTGACGAATTTGAGCGGCGCATCGACGACGGTGAGATTGATGCAATAGCCGTCCGGATCCGTCACCAGACGATGCGTGATATCCGGCGTCGCGGTCTGCACATCGCCGCGCAGATAATGCCCCGCATCGTCGCTGTACCCGCCTTCGAGCACGAGCGTGATTTCGTGACCGGCATGGGTGTGCATACTGACGCCGGCGCCCGGCGCGGAACGGATCAGCTGCGCGCGTGCGCCGCCCCGCATCCGCAAAGGATGAATGGACAGGCCCGGCGTAATCCTGCGCCAGCGCAGGCTTCCGGGATCGCCGCCGACATAGGACCGCAACGGCTCCGGCAGGGACGCGCCAATGGAATGGCGCGCGGGATGCGGCGCGGAAACACCAGGCTCATCGTCGAGCCGCGACAAAACTCGTGAGAGTGCGTCCCTGTCGAGCTCCGCGGGCGGCTCGTCCATGAGCAGCATGCCGCCGACCGCTTCGGCCGTTGCCGTCTTGCGGCGGCACTCCGGGCAGAACGCCAGGTGCGTCGCGACCAGCAGCGATACAGCTTCGCCGCAGGCGCCGGAGGCGTGCGCCAGCAGCAGATCGTCGTCCGGGTGATGCGTGGGCTTCACGACCCGTCTCCCAGCGCCAGGCGAATGCGCGCCATCGCGAGCCGGAGCCGCGATTTGACCGTGCCCAGCGGCAGACCCAGCTCCGCCGCGATCGCGCTGTGTGGCTTGTCGGCGAAGAACGACAAATGTAGCACCTGCGCCTGTTCGGCCGGAAGGCAGCCCATGGCTTCGCGCAGCCGCGCATCGTCGTCCTGACGCGTGAGTGCCGTATCCACGCCGGGCTCTTCGTCGGGCTGCAGCGCCGGATCGTCGGGATCGAAATCCGGGTGCCGCTCGCGCCGGATCGCATCGATGCGCAGATTGCGCGCCACGGTAAAGACCCAGGTCGCGGCCGAAGCCTTCGCGGGGTCGAACAGCGCGGCCTTGCGCCAGACCGTCAGCATCGCGTCCTGCGCCAGATCTTCCGCCAGCGCGCCGCCGGCACCCGTCTTGATGAGATAGCCTTTGATGCGCGGCGCAAAATGCGAAAACAGGGTCTCGAATGCCGTGCGGTCGCGCAGGCGCGCCACGGTGACGAGCAGTTCGTTGAGGCGCTGTGGCGTGAGCGGCGCGTTCATGCGGGCACAGGCCAGGACAACGCCGCGCGGGCGGCGGCGGGGTTCGGGCCGGAAAATGGTCGCAGGCAACGCATAGGCCATCATAACGGGAAATACGTTTGGCGCATCGCGGCGGATCACCCACCCGCCCTTTGCGGTCCGGAACGAAACGGCACCGAATTCCCTGCTAACAGGGAATTTAGCAGGGAATAACAAAAGCGGGTTTCGGTGCATGATTCCGGCCCTTTCCGTGTCGCCGAACGCGCAGCCGTCCGCGTTCCTCCTGCAGGAGGCGAGCGGACGCAGCGACGATTGGCGAATGAAAAACCCGGCCGCTCTGTCTCAGAGCGCCGGGCGCGCAAATCCGTTATGACGAAAATTGTAGTGCGTTTGATCAAACGCGTCAAGCTATTTTATTCGTACACGGAACGTACCGTGTACTCTTCAGCGATTCCGCGGAAAATCGCGGTGGTAAGATTCGTGCGTTTCGGAAACCGGTGGACGGATTTCGGCCCCCCGTGACGCAAGCGACCCAAATCTCGAAACGGTGCCTCCGAAGTTCACAGCTTTGCTACATCCGCAGCAATGATCGGGTCGTTGGCCGACGCAATCGCCTTAACTTCAGAAATGTATTTGTCAGGAACTATGTGCTCCCGTGGCCCACAAACAATGTGACGTACGTAGTCTGTGTTGGTTTTCAATCCAGGCTTGGGGCGTTTGGCGATATAGGTGAGTGCCGTCACGATCTCGCCATCCGGGCGGCGAACTTTGATCATCTCACGTTTGTAGTTCCGGCCTTCGCCCTCGATCGCGTCAAATGACTTTCGCCCACATGGTTTAGCGGTTTCACGACCGATCAAATAATCGGGTACTTGGTAGAGCACACCCCAGACCTTGTTCCCGGGCTTCCTCACAATATTCGATGCAGCGTAACCGCGGGTGCTCCACACATCGAACACGAGTCCGAAATCTTCGACAGTTTCGGCGATGTCCACAAACTTCGCATCGCCACGCAGCCGGTCTGAACCGTTGATCCGGCTGTTTGAGCAGTTAGAGCCATATTGGAATACGAGCGTCATAGGATTTTGGCGCCGAAGCATTCTGTCAAAGGAGCTTATCGAAAGCCATGGTGATTACTCTAATGGCGACAAGGACAATTCGGCCAAAAAAGCGCCGATCTGCAACCAAAACAAACTCCAGGTTCTATCGCCCAGCGTTTTGGAACGAGCTCTATCAGGATCAAGTTCTGGGTCCTTCGGATTTCACTCACGCCTTCGTGCAATGCTAGTGGTCAAGCGAAAATCCGTTAAGCGGTTTATGACTACCAAAACACCAAATACGATCGATACCGCAAGCAAAACGAGAGAGAAAAATAACGACACCCTTTGCAAACACGAACCTGGAGAGAAATTTTCGTTGAGTAAGAGCGAGATTTCAAATCCCAGAACAGCGACCGAGAGGCCAAGAATCAAATTGACTGCGTAGGTAAGTTGACCAATCGTGATTGATTGCCAACGTACATGGCTCCCTTTCTGGTTATTCTCCGGCGAAGCACCCTGCTCCATTGCGGTCTCCCAGCTTGTTGGATGAGTAGAATTTATGAGTCAACGATAAATTCCATCCTCCCTACATTTCTTCGCCGCCCTACTTTTTCACCGTCTTCCCAATCTATTTCTTTGCTGACTTGTTCGTCGTCGGCGAACCCGTCACATTGCTCGCCAGCATAACGCTGACCGCCGACAGAAGGTTGCGGCAGCCCGTGCCGTTCGTGCCGGTGAAATCGCCCGCATGCGTCACAAGATCAGGCAGTTGTTCGATCATCGCACGCAATGCCAGCGCCGCATCGAACCGGCTTAAGCCGCTGGCATAGAGATCGGTGAGCGCGTTGGCGCATAGGCTCGTGTAATCGTCGGCGCCCGGCTTCTTGCCCTGCCCGCTTTTCGAGAACGCGCTGTACCAGCTTTGCGCCAGCACATGCGCCTGGATGGTCACCTGGCTCGACAGCGCGAATTGCAGGATCTGCGCGTCGCCCGCGGACGCGGCAATCGTCTTGTACATCGCGGTGAGATTGGCGCTCGTCAGATCGATCATGCCGCTCGCGGGCGACACGGCCGGGCCGCCGGGAAAATCATGGCAGATGTCGCGCGGATCGAACGCGGAGACGCGCGGGCAGCGCAGATCGAGCGTCCAGGTGCCGACGGCCATGTCGTAGTCGCCGTTCATGTCGGGCTTGCCCGAGCAGCCATTGCTGGTGGCGGGCGGCACGTCAGCCTCCTGCCCCGCTGTCGAATCCGTCGCGATCATCGGCGCGCAGCCCGTGAGCTTGAGACTGGCCTGCGGCGTCCAGGTATCGGCGAAGCGGCCGAGCTCGATGTCCTCGGTGATATCGTGCGAGAACAATCCGGAAAGCGCGGTGTCGATCGCCTGGGCGGCGCTGTTCACTTCGGGCTTCGACAGCGTGGTCAACAAAGTTGCCGTGGGCGCCGCGATGCTGACGGCCTGCGTGACGGCGCCGACGACCATCGCTGTTCCCTGACTCTTCAGGTCCGACGACGCTTTGACATTCACATGCACCGTGAGGCCCGTGTTCGGCCCGATGCGGAACAGAGGCGATTCCACATTCGACGCGGTGAAATTCGTCACCCAGGTATTGCCCAGATCGCGGCCGCTCGCATGCGAAACGGAGAAGAGCGGAATCGCCAGTTTGAGCTCGGGGTCCTTCACCTCGATATTGGCGAGCGTCGTCACCGTATCGGTTTCCGCCGCCCACAGGCGCGCGACCCAGCCCCGGTTCTCGGCCGCGTAATTGCGCAGATTGGGATGAACGTCGCCCGCCACAGACGACGTGGCGCCGACATTGCCCGCATCGGAATAGAGCTCCACACGCGCATAGAGATCCGACAGCGTGGCGGGCGCCGCACCGTTTGCCTGACCGATCGGCCAGCCGCTTTGATTGGCACCGATATAGCGCACGATCTGGGGCGGCAGCGGCGCGGCGCTGTTAGGGGCTGGCGGAGGAGGTAGTGGCGGTGGTGGTGGAGGCGCCATTTCCGCGACTGCCCGCGGCTCGTTCGGCGTGGCCTGGTGCTGCATGGCGCAACCCGAGAGAGACAGCGCGGCGATCGCGACGGCGAAAATGAATGTCCGTGTCATAGGATGTTGCCCCCTCGGCTTGCTCCGACGAACATTGCCTGAACATGGCCGCACACGAAAGCGATGGGTGCGGTGGCCTTGACAGGCTTACTCATCGCAAGCCCCTTTTAGCGGCCATGCGCGACGCTTCACCCATCATCGTCTGGTTTCGGCAGGATTTGCGACTCGGCGACAATCCGGCGCTCGTGGCCGCGGTCGCAACGGGCCATCCCATAATCCCGCTCTACATTCTCGACGATGCGACACCGGCAAAATGGCGCATGGGCGCGGCCAGCCGCTGGTGGCTGCATGGCAGCCTCGCAGCGCTCGCGCAGGCATTTTCTTCCCGCGGACGAACGAGCGCGTCCCGTCCAACGCTCGTTCTGCGCCGGGGCGATGCAATCCAGATCCTCCCGCAACTCGTTGCCGAGACGCAGGCGCGCGGCGTCTATTGGAACCGCTGTTACGAACCGCATGCCGTGCGCCGCGATCGCCACATCAAGGAGACGCTGCTTAGGGAAGGCATTGAGGCCAAAAGCTTCAACGCGTCGCTCCTGTTCGAGCCCTGGACCGTGAAGACCGGCAGCGGCACGCCCTTTCGCGTCTTCACTGCTTTCTGGCGGGCCTGCGCGCCATTACCGGTCGAGGCGCCGCTGCCGCCGCCCGGCGACATCAAAGGCATTGGAGACGGATCACCCGCCGGCGACGCTCTCGCCGATTGGCGATTGCTGCCGCGCCCGGATTGGGCGAGCGGCCTACGCGCGACCTGGCAACCCGGCGAAGCGAATGCCGAAGCGCAGTTGCAACGATTCCTCGACGACGGCATCGCGGGCTATCGCGACAACCGCGATCACCCCAGCCTGCGGGGCACATCGCGCCTGTCGCCGCATCTGCAATTCGGCGAGATCGGCCCACGCCAGATCAGGCACGCGGTCGAGCTACACCAGCATGCGAAGGGAAACACGCAGGACGCCGAGACATTTCTGAAGGAAATCGGTTGGCGCGAATTCTCCTATCATCTGCTCTTTCATTTTCCGGCGCTGCCGGAAAGTCCTTTGCGGCCGGGCTTTGCCGATTTTCCCTGGCGCAAGGATCCGGAAGCCTTGCGCGCTTGGCAACGCGGGCAGACGGGCTATCCCATCGTCGATGCGGGCATGCGGGAGCTGTGGGCGACAGGCTGGATGCATAACCGTGTGCGGATGATCGTGGCGTCGTTCCTTGTCAAGGATTTGCTGTTGCCCTGGCAGACGGGCGAAGCATGGTTCTGGGATACGCTGGTGGATGCCGACCTCGCGAACAATTCCGCCAGCTGGCAATGGGTTGCCGGCTGCGGCGCGGACGCAGCGCCCTATTTCCGCATCTTCAATCCCGTGCTGCAGGGCGAACGCTTCGACCCCGACGGCGATTATATCCGCCGCTGGGTGCCGGAGCTGGCGACATTGCCCAAGGCCGTCATTCACGCGCCGTGGAACGCCTCTCCCGCCATTTTATCCGACAACGGAGTATCCCTCGGTCGCGACTATCCCCTGCCCATCGTGGACCACGGCGCAGCCCGCGACAGGGCGCTGGCCGCCTTCGCCGCGCTCAAAAAGCGGCGATAACGCATAGCACTTGCGCGTCTGCGCGGTTCGCCTGACGATTGCCGGAGCTTGGGGAGCGAGCAACAATGGGCTGGGTCAGATATTTTTTCGGTTTCGGCGGCCGGATCAATCGCACGAAATTCTGGCTCTATTATGCGATCGCTCTGCCTGCGCTGGTGGCGCTGTTTGTCGTCTTCTATGTCTATGCGATGTCGTTTCCCGGTGCTTACGAAAATGGCGGCCCGACTCCTCTGCCCGCCGATCCGCTCGGCATCGCCGGCGCCATTCTGTGGGCGCTGGCGTTTGCGTTGCTGCTCGTCGCCAGCCTCGCGATCACCGTCAAACGCCTGCACGATCGCGGCAAACGCGGCTGGTGGCTACTTGTCTTTGCGGTCTTGCCGAACCTGCTCTATGGCGGCCAGCAATATCTGCTGGAAACGGACGACGCGAATGCGGGGAGCGCCACCTTTCTCCTGTCTTTTTTTGCGCTCGCCCTTTGGGCATGGGGACTACTGGAACTCGGCGTTCTGCAGGGAAATGTGGGCGCCAACAGATTCGGTCCCGATCCCCTCACATCAATCCCAGCGCTTTGAAGCTCGCCGTGCCGCCGCGACCCACGACGATATGATCGTGGACCGCGATCCGCAGCGCCCTCGTCGCATCGACGATTTCCCGCGTCATATCTATATCCGCGCGCGACGGCGTGGGATCGCCGGAGGGATGGTTGTGAACCAGGATGAGCGCGGAGGCCGAGAGTTCCAACGCGCGCTTGACGATCTCGCGCGGATAGACCGGCGCATGATCGACCGTTCCACGGCTTTGCACTTCGTCGGCGATGAGGAGATTCTTACGGTCGAGAAACAAGACGCGGAATTCCTCGTGCTCGGCGCGCGCCATGGCCGCCGAACAATATTCTACCAGCGCCGTCCACGAGGTAAGCGCATGGCGGCCGAGCAGTTTCGTCTGCGACAGCCGCAGCGCGGCGGCCGCCACGATCTTGAACTGGGCCACCACGGATTCGCCCACGCCGTCCACTTCCGTCAATCTCTCCGGCGGTGCAGCGATCGCATCTGCGAAGCTGCCGAATTTTGCAATCAGTGCCTTGGCGAGGGGTTTCACGTCGCGCCTGGGAATGGCGGCGAACAGCACAAGTTCCATCAACTCGTAATCGGGCATGGCGTTGGCGCCGCCATGCAGGAAGCGCGCGCGCAACCGCTGTCGGTGTTCGCGATAATGCGGTTCCGGGGTAGCCGCGTCCTCAGAAATAAGGCGGCTTGTCCCATCCCCTGGGCGAACGTGTGAAGATTTCGACGCCATCCCCCGTCACACCAACGCTGTGCTCGAACTGTGCCGACAGCGAACGGTCGCGCGTCACCGCCGTCCAGCCGTCGTTCAACACCTTCACGCCGAAGCCGCCCAGATTGATCATCGGCTCGACGGTGAAGAACATGCCCTGACGGAGGCCCGTCCCGTAACCCGGGCGGCCGTAATGCACGATATTGGGCAAAGAGTGGAAGACACGGCCCACGCCGTGGCCGCAGAAATCGCGCACGACAGAGCAACGCTCCTGCCCCTCGGCGAAGGACTGGATCGCGTGGCCGATATCGCCGGTCGTGGCGCCGGGCTTCACCGCTTCGATGCCGCGCATCATGGCGTCATAGGTGACATCGACCAGGCGGAGCGCTTTGCGTTTCACGTCGCCCACGAGATACATGCGGCTCGTATCGCCGTGCCAGCCGTCGACGATCACGGTGACGTCGATATTCACAATGTCACCGTCGCGCAGCGGCTTGTCGTTGGGGATGCCGTGGCAGACGACGTGATTGATGGACGTGCACAACGTGTGCCGGTAGCCGCGATAGCCGAGGCAAGCCGGAATGGCGCCATGATCCTCGACATAGTCGTAGGCAAGCTTGTCGAGTGCCCCGGTCGCGACGCCGGGTTTGACCTCGGGGACAAGCAGGTCGAGCACTTCGGCGGCAAGCCTGCCCGCCTTGCGCATGCCCGCAAATCCCTCGGGACCGTGAACCGCGACGGCCATGTTCGAGCGCCGCGCGGCTTCGAAGATTTCGGGGTCGGGCAATTGCGATGACATCATGTGCCCAATCTAGTCGATTTTTTGGCCGATCCAAGCGGCTTGCTTGCCGCGCGCATGGAGGCGATACATTTGGAGCCGCTCATAGCGCCGCGAACTCTTTCGCGCCAACCCGGACCGACGCCGTGACCCAGGAACCGCTCGTGACCGCCGCCGTGCTCGTGATCGGCGACGAAATTCTTTCCGGCCGGACACAGGACACCAATCTCAACTACCTCGCCAGATTCCTGGGAGCGCTCGGCATCGACCTTGCGGAGGCGCGCGTGGTCCCGGACATCGAAGCGGAAATCGTCGCGGCCCTGAACGCCCTCAGGTCACGCTATACTTATGTGTTCACGACCGGCGGCATCGGGCCGACCCACGACGACATTACCGCCGACGCTGTCGCCAAAGCGTTTGGCGTCGGCATCGACTATCATCCCGAAGCGCTGGCGCTTCTGGGCGCGCGCTACAAACCCGGCGAATTCAACGAGATGCGCAAGCG
>Ga0302324_100003281_pt1 | contig 36626 bp, 25 predicted proteins | sample Palsa_T0_1_FD_201949 | JGI IMG/M metagenome (GOLD analysis project Ga0302324, IMG submission 201949) | Peat permafrost microbial communities from Stordalen Mire near Abisko, Sweden - Palsa_T0_1 | ecosystem: Environmental > Terrestrial > Soil > Palsa > Peat permafrost | place: Sweden: Abisko... | reverse complement strand
CGGAAGTCACCATCGAGCGCAAGGACGTCAGCGAACCGAGCTTCTCGATCGATCCGGCCTCCGGCGATTCCGCCCGCGTCGTTCCCGGCAACCAACATTATCGGGTCGGCGACAAGATTCCTCGCGATCCGGCCGGCGGCCAGGGCCGGGGCCAAGGACAGGGTCCCGGTGACGGCGACGAGGAAGACGCGTTTCGTTTCGCGCTGTCGCGCGAAGAGTATCTGTCGCTGCTGTTCGATGAGCTCGAATTGCCGGCGCTGGTCAAGAAGGAGTTGCTGGAAATCGATGAGAATCGATTTCGTCGCGGCGGCGTGGTTCGTTACGGCAATCCGAGTACGGTGTGCGTGGCGCGCACTTTCAAGGCCTCCATCGGCCGCCGCGTTGCCGCCGAGGCGCAGTTCGAGGAAGCGTTGGAAGCGGCCGAGGCGGCGCTCAAGCTGGCGCGCCTAGGCGCCGAGCCCGCGCGAGTGCGGGCGGCACAGCTCGAGTTGCAGGAAGTGCGTCAGCGCGGCGCGGACATCCCGTTCTTGGATCCAGTCGACCTGCGCCACCGCAGTCTGATCGAAGTCCAGTCGCCGCGCACGGCCGCGGTCATGTTCTGCCTCATGGATGTATCCTCGTCCATGGATGAGGCCCGCAAAGATCTGGCGAAGCGCTTTTTTACGCTACTGTACCTTTTCTTGAGCCGCAAATACGCCAAGGTCGAGCTGGTCTTCATCCGGCACACCGATCAGGCGCAGGAAGTCGACGAAGACACGTTTTTCAACGGCACGCAGGCGGGCAGCACCAAAGTGCTCTCCGCCTTGGCGAAGATGCATGAGATCATTCGCCTGCGGTATCCGGCGTCGCAATACAATATTTTCGGCGCACAGGCGAGCGACGGCGATTCCTTCGGCGCGGATTCGACCGAATCGTCGGCGTACTTGATTGCGGAGCTCCTGCCCGAGTCGCGTTACTTCGTATACGCCGAGGTGGGAGAGGGATCGAGCAGCACGCCGAGCAGTCTGTGGACGGCGTACAGCTGTATCCAAAGTGAACAATTCAATATGGCGACCATGAAGGGTCGTAACGAGGTCTATCCGGCGCTTGCCAAGCTGTTTCAAAAGGAACAGCCGGTCGCATACGCCATGGGATGACCGTCCCATGCGAGAATCGAGCACACTCCACGGCAGCGAATGGACGATGGACGACCTCCTCGCCATCGAGCAGTTCTGTGCACGGCACGCCGAGCGCTACGGACTCGACACCTTCCCCAACCAGATGGAAGTCATCACCAGCGAACAAATGCTCGACAGCTATGTCTCGAGCGGTCTGCCGGTGAATTATGGGCATTGGAGCTTCGGCAAGCATTTTCTGATCGAGAGCGGCAAGTACCAGTCGGGCGCCAATGCGCTCGCTTACGAAATCGTGCTCAACACCAACCCGTGCATCGCCTTTCTCATGGAAGGCAATTCCCTGGCCATGCAGGCGCTGGTGATTCCGCATGCCTGTTTTGGCCACAACAGCTTCTCCAAGGGCAATTATCTATTCCAACAGTGGACCCAGCCCGAAGCAGTTCTCGACTATATGCTGTTCGCCCGCAACTATGTCGCCGATTGCGAGGAGCGCTATGGCGCCGAGCGTGTCGAACAGACTCTGGATGCCTTGCACGCCCTGCGCGACCAGGGGCTCGATAAGTACAAGCGGCCGCGCAAGCTCGACACGCGCAAGGAGCGCGCCGAACAGGCTAAGCGCCTGGCGATAGCGCAGGAGACGATGCGCCAGGCCGAATACTACAGTGTCGTGCCGCACGCCGAAAAATCCGCCGCCGCCGAGCCGGTGTTCCCGGCAAGCCCCGAGGAAAACTTACTGTACTTCATCGAGAAACACGCGCCCAAGCTCGAACCCTGGCAGCGTGAACTCGCCCGCATCGTGCGCAAGATCGCGCAGTACTTCTACCCGCAGCGCCAGACTCAGGTCATGAACGAGGGCTGGGCGACGTTTTGGCATCATCGGCTACTCAACGACATGTATGACGCGCGGCAGATCGATCAGGGAATTCTGCTCGAGTGCCTGCACTCCCATACCAATGTCATCCGGCAGCCGGAATATGGGAGATTGAACCCGTATGCGCTGGGACTCGCGGCCTGGAACGAGATCAAGCGGGTGTGCGAGGCACCCACCGCGGAAGATCGCGATCATCTTCCCGAGATCGCCGGCCAGGATTGGCTCAAGACTTTCCACGATGTGATGCAAAACTATCGCGACGAGAGTTTTTTGCTGCAGTTTCTCACGCCGAAATTAGCGCGTGATTTTCGCTTAATGGCAATTCAAACCGGCGAAGGCTTGGATTATTGGAAGGTCAAAGATACTGCCGGCGCCGAGGGGTTCAAGGCGATACGCAGTCAATTGGCGGCCTCCTATCGGCTCGAGTCTTTCATACCGGAAATATCAGTGGCGCGCTATGGACGAGATTCCGACCGCAAGCTTGTGCTGCAACATCAAAGCTACAACGGCAGGACGCTGCACCCTGGACAGACCGAGCAGACGCTGAAGCATTTGCGCTGGTTGTGGGGTTTCGACGTGACGCTCGAGGCCCTGGATCAGAGCGGACGCACGATCAAGACCTTTTGACGCCTAGTCAGATCGGCCGCTCGACGGCTCCCTGCCACTATCTTCACACAGCGACACTTTGCATCTCGAGAATAGAAATCAGTGATTCAGGTTTCGCAGGCTTTACGATCACTGGATACCCGCTCGAGCGCAAAGCGTGCAGGCGCTGCGGCTCAGTATTGCCCGTGATGAAGCACACGTTGCAATTCTCAAATTCCTTGGCGATTTCTTCCGCCATCTCCAGACCGGACATTTCCGCGCCCAGCATGTCGTCGGCCAAAATCCAGCGCGGTGCGGCCGTTCCGGAGCGCAGGTCTTGCAGCAAATCCGATGGCCGCGAATACGTTGCGACCTGGGCTCCCCACGCGGAAAGCTGTTCGCGCAACGCGTCAACTACCATGGGGTCATCGTCCAAGATCCATACGGTGGCTGAGGACCGATAGCCCGTAATGTCCACCGGCGTTCTCTCGTGCGTCGCCACGGGTTCGACAACGTTCGCTTTCGGCAAATAGAACTGGAACCGCGAACCGCTCCCGATCTCCGACCGCAGCGCGAGGCGCAAATGCAGCAGAGAATCTATTCGCCGTACGATTGCCAACCCCAGCCCGACGCCGTGACGCCGCTGGCGGGCAGGATTGTCGAGCTGTACATATTCATCGAAGATTCTCGCTTGCTGGTCCTCGGGGATGCCGGTGCCGGTGTCGGCGACTTCGACTATGAAGTCTGTTGCGTCTTCCACGATGCGCAGCACCACGGAGCCGCTCATCGTGTACTTCACAGCATTTTCCAACAAATTGCGCAGCACACGGCCAATCAAAATCGGATCCGACATCGCGACTGCGCCAAACACCTGCGCGGAAATGACAATGCCTTTTGCGGCGGCTTCCGCACGCAGTTCGTCGACCAGTCGGTCGGCCAACTTATCCAACCTGAACGCTTTGATATCGGGTTCGACGGCGCCCGCATCAAATTGTGACAGGTCCAACAAGCTGTTGAACTGATCTTCGAGCACAATGGCCGCATCTTGAATGCGCCGCAGATAGCGTTTGGCCTCGTCCGTGGTCACATGAAAACTGAGCGTGCCAAGAAACATTGTCAGCGCATGCAGTGGCTGGCGCAGATCATGACTGGCGGCGGCGAGCAATCTGCTTTTGGATTCGCTCGCATCTTTAGCAGCTTTCAGAGCTCGCTCAACCAGCTGATTCTCATCGGCAAGTCGCGCGACCAACGCGGCATTCTCCTTTCTGATGCGCATCGATTCGCGAAATGTGCGTGAATTTTCACGCCCAAAGCCGATGATCAACAAGGAAACGGCCAGAAAGGGAAACGCGACTTCCAGCTGCATCGGGTTGTAATGTCCTACGCCGAGCCAGAACAGGACGCCTTGCCCGAGATTCAAAACGATGCCCACGGCAAAGCTGGTGAAATGGCTGGAAGCGTTGACCAGAGCTCCGATGGCGTAGAAGCACGACATCAGCGTCAGCACCAGCCGTACGGTAAGATCGCCAGTACCGGCCACCATCCAGAAAGACAGGCCTATCGTGGCCGTGTTCAGCAAGAGTGTTGCCCACATAAGAGTTTCGAAGTACCGCAGCTTCGCCAGGGGTGCTGTTTCGAGCTGCGGCGCGATGATGCGACACACCGCGGCACGTGCGGCTGTGGTCGCTGCCATCAGCCCGACCCAGAGGTGAAGCCGCGTCAGACTCACCCGTCCCTCTAGCGCGATATCGACCGCAACCAAAGTAATCGCGACGAAGGCTGCTGTTCGCAGGGACTGCACGGCGCGGATTCGAAGCGACGCACGAACCACGGCGTCTTCCAGGGATTCGCCTGAGGCTACGGACACTGCGTGTTGCGTTGGTACACTCACAGCGGCAGTGGCTCCGATGGCGCACAAGCTTGCCGGCTGTAGGCGTCTATAACGGTGACCCGCAAATTCCAGGCATCTGCAGCCGATTTTTTTACATCGACACGAATGGCGTGTTGCCTGCTGTCGCAAAGCTTCCTGATGTCTCGTATGAGGACATTGATGCCCTGTCCATCGGGTCTGAATTCCCTATCTTTGCCGTTCCAGTCGATGGCATCTGGTCGACCATTCGCAAACGGAAGGGGGACGTTAATTCCTGAAGAGATGATGCCTAGGCAGTTCAAGAGGGGCTTATCCTGCGCGTCCCGGATGACAAAACGTCCCATCGAGGAGTAGTGGGGACTACCGCTCAACCACACAATTGGGCGATTCACACGCGCGTTGACGAGCGTATGCGCAACTACCTCCAGAAATTCGGGATAGGCTCGAAGCGAATCACTGCTCGTTGCACGCGCCGGGTAGCGGAGCTCATCGGATGGGACGGGCACCAGCGGCGAGCCGGTAACCAGGAAGATCGGCTTTCCACTAGGGTATTGCTCAAGGGCGGCCGCCCATTGCCTGAATCCGGTTCCTTGCGCTTCACTGATCAGCCGTTGCGCACCTTGTTGGGTTGGGTCTCGCTCGCTGCGAGTGTCGAAAACGAAGAATTGGAAGCCGGCGCTTTCGAATGAATACCAAAGCCCGTTGTCGAGGCGCCGAATGCTTGGATTCCCAGGTATCGGCTGATTATGATGATGCATCTGGTAGTTCCACGCTTCTTGAGCCCCTTGATTACCCAGGTCATTCAAGGTGTCAGGCGCATCTCCGGCAATCGCAGCGGGATAGTGCTCCCGGAATTCATGAGCACCGATGGCGAAATACGTGGGCACCTGCCGTAACACCCATGCCGCCCTGTCGCTCTTGAATGCGCGCCGATAACTTTGCTGCAAGCGTTCGCGGTCTTCTGCAATGTCAAATATTCCATAGTAGGCGTCGGCATAGATCTGATCACCCACCAACAACAGACTATCGATACCCTCATCTTTGGTTATTTCCTCCCTGATTTTTGCAAATAGCCGATCGGAAAGTTTGTGGTCGAACCAGGAACCCGGATACCAGCAGGAACCCACCATGAATGAGACCGAATCAAGGGTTATGCCGGACAAAAACCGCTGAAACCAGTGCAGCCCCCGCCAATCCATGGTATTTGGGTCAGTCCCAATTTGCTCGGCAGCATCCGCGCTGACGCTTCTCGAGGGCACCGGCGGCTGCTGCGCCCCAGGGTCACGATTGATCACGCGCGACACAAACACCCTGTGCCGGTCGCACTCCACCTCGCTCAACCAATACTGGGAATTCTTCAGTAGATTGGTGGACCTCAACTCCACCGCATTGCAGCTCAGCCAAGGATCGCCATCGCCACTGGATGTCTCCACCGGCGGACGCGGCGATCCGGGTGTGCAATATTCGACGCCGATCGCCTGACTGGTTTGAAACTCGTTTGTCTCCACCCAAGCGCGCACCCAATGCTTCTCTCCTCTGCGCGTGGGATTGCTGATCACGGGTCCGGTCATCGGAACTTGCGGCGCCCGTGTTTGGGACTTTGGGCACTCGACGCTCGCTGGCTTGATGTTCTTACCGAAGAAATCCGTAATCCAGCAAAACACATCATGACATGCTGTTTTGCCGAACAGCAGATCCATGTGTCCGTAGCCCTCGATCACCGCAAGCTTCACTGTCCGATCGTGCCCAGGCCGAACACTTTGCTGCTTCTGCAATTGTGTTAATTGGTAGGCGCTGAGAACGGAAGATTCCACATTGAAGACCTGGTTGTTTCGCCCGTGAATGAACATCGTGGGAAATGTCCAATACTTCGCGATGTTGTCTTGAGTCAGATAGATATTCTCGCCCAGGGCATTGGTCAAACGCTTGCGATTGAGCAGAAAATAAAGTTGCCGATAAGCGTTGGGATCCGCAGGCCCAACCAAGGAGACTATTTCTTTATGGGTCCGCTCGTCCAGGTTACGGTGTGACCACTCGTAGCCGTAGAAAGCTGTCATTCTGTTACAGATGGCTCGCCCGTATTCGCGGTCCTTGTCACGGAAGCTGTGATCGTCGTACTCGGCCTTCGTCCACGGAAAGGAGAATGCTATTCGATCCAATATGCTGTCCATGGCCGATGGACGCTGCGTATAGACGGGGATCGGATCGATTGATTTCGGAAAGAATCTGTCTTTGAAGAAGACCCCAATATAGGCGCGCAGTAGATTGGTCTCCGAAGGATAGATCCACGGCGGTATCGCGTGCATGGCCAGTCGCTCGATCAAAGAGTCGGAATTCTCAGACCCTGGATCGGCGAGCGTGTTTCGACCACTGAGAATGCTCATGGAGAGGGCGGCCGAGCCGACGCAATGACTGAATATGACGACCTTCATTCGCGTCTGGTCGTAAATCTGCCGTATCGCGGCGGCAACCTGCACGGCAATCTCGTCGATGGTTGGTTTGTACCCGGGAGCGTGAATCAGGCTGGTACTGAGTCCGTGGTCCAGTAGCCACACCTCAAATCCTTCGTGAAGCAGATGACCCGCCAGGTTCCTATCGACAGTGTCTGTGTAGAAAACGCGACTACTGTGGGCCATGCCGTGTATGAGCAAAATCGGATTTGCTTTCGCAGCGGGGCGGGAGCCCTCGGGTAGCGCTCGAAGCAGGCGCCACTCCTGGCCGGGCGGCCGAAATATTTGCTCGACCGGGTATTCCTCCTTGACGCCGTCTTGAATATAGGTGATTGATGCCGGCGGTTTGTGGAGTGCGTAGTGGCTGTCAATGAATTCGCGAGTCGGAAAGGACTCATAGGACGGTGCGCCCAATGAGAAAAAGTGCGTCTGTAGAAGAACTCGCGCGGCAAGGGCCCCGAAACTCGACACGCCCAAAAGCACCTGCGGAGTCTCTGCAGCACTTGCGATCTGCAGCGGCCTGATGTTCTTGGCCATCCGCACGAGGTCCACCCTAAACCACGCGGACGCTCGCTGCCGGGTGTTCAGGTTGTTAAAGTAGATTTCCATATTTGTCAGCGCCGTCCAGGGATTCGCTGCATCGCGAATCGTTCGGTCCCTACTTCCGTCGTAGGCGAGGGTCTTGCGTCCGTGGACGAATAACTTCCTACCATTGATCTCTATTTCGAACTGGTAGTTGAGGTAGCGCCAATGCCCGGATTGAAATGCGGCCCTACAAAAAATGTCGAACAGCCCCCGAGATGAAGCGCCGGAAAGGGTGCCTCTGAGGCTGTCGAAAATCTCATTTTTTCGCAGCGCATAAAATCGACGCAGCGCCAATAGGCTGCGCCAACAGAGTTGCAGGGTCGATGGGCCTTTTGCGTCCGGAGTGAAAAGCTGCATCGATCCATTTACGGATAGGGCTATCGGCGGGCCGAGGTCCTTATTCGGCACGGTGTCGATCGTATGATTACCGCGGGTGTTGTGATAGACGCTGAAGCGGGCTGGAAGTATCTTGGAAGGCTGCTCGATCCAGCGGTAAAGATCATCAACAGCGAGTGTCGCATCGATGACGAGACTATCGTGGTCATGATCGTTTGGCGGTAATCCGAGAAGCGTCATCAGCATCTCGGTGTCCTGTTTCAGGGCGGAAGTGAATAGCCGCTCGTGGAACTCAAATGCCAACGGCGGAATTGGCCAGTCAATGACCGCACCGGACTTGCTCGGAATGGCAACGGGTGCGTCGGATATTCTGGGTGGCGGCAGGTCAGGTGCGGCTGGGACGTCAATCCGCTGCGCGAGGTGATGCGCCAGCGAGGCAATCGTCATGGACGGATTGATGCCGAGTGCGCCGGGAATAATCGCTCCGTCGAGAACATACAGGCCCGCATGAACGGCGTCGCCGCTGCTGCCGCAAAAAACCTGACCGCGGCCATTAACGACACCCTGGGCGGCGTCCGCACCCATGGGACAACCTCCCAGCGGGTGGTTGCAAAGGGAAGTTCCGCCGAACTGGGGGGCTCCAGCGATTCCCTGGGTGAGCTTCGTCGGCAGAGGCGTGAGAAAGGGATTCGCGAGATACAGCCCGCCGTCAAAGCCCTGTCTGGATTGCGCAAGCGTGAGCTGCTCGTCAATCCAGCTTGCAGGAGTCGTGTCCTCCTGATTGTCGTCGCCGGCCGGCCATAATAGATTCAACCCCGCGCTGCCGAGGCCGGTATTCGGGTCCGCGAACTCCAGTGTGCCGGTTGCACGGTCGTTATGCATTCCAAGCACTACCTGATGGTGGTCCGTCAGAGACGGGGAGACTGCGAGGGGATCTGCTTGTGCGTGGTCTCGATGCCAGGCGGATGTATTGTTCGCCGCGAAACCGCGCATCAAGGCTTGGGTGGATAACGCCTCAGCCCAGAGTCGTGTAATCGCCTGAGGAACCGTCGCATCCTGAAGCAAGCCGCGCGAGCCTGCGTGTTTGAAGTCAATCAGCGATACAATCGTCGGTCCGGGTCGTTCGGTCGCTTGAGGATCAACGTATCTAGCCGAGGGAACCTTCGCTGCCGCATTCACTGCCGCCCGCTGCCCAAAGCCGAATCCGATGTCATCGCCATTCAAAGAGAATTTCGTGCCGAGACACTTGGAAACGGCGAGTCCGCCGCGGCTGGATCGTTTGAGAATTTCGGTGCTGCCGAATGTTCCGGCGGCGAGGATGACGCACTTGGCCTGGATCTGAACAGACTTCGCCGCGACCGCGTCCGTGGTTCGATGTGCATTCGCTACCCAGGGATATTCGCAAGCGGTGACGCCAGAGGAACGGCTTGTCTGGACGGAATCGACGATACCGCCAGTGAAAAGTTCGACACCGAGACTCCGTGCCAGCGGCCATGCGTTCATTGCCAAGGTGTTTTTGGCACCGGTATTACAGCCGGTGAAGCAGTTGCCGCAGTCATTGCATTTCGATTGCACGACGCCGACGGCGTTTTCTCCATCCCGGAACGTCACCGCGATGTCGGCAAGTTTGTGATGAACCGCGCCGCGGGATTGTTGGTCGCGCCCCTTGGCGAGACTCTCCGCAATCCGCTTCAGTGCAACCACCTTCCCCAGCTCGTTTCCCCATGGATGCGGTCCGACGCCCAGCAGATGCCGAACGAACCGCACGCTTGCCGCCAACTGCGTCGACCAGGCGGCATCGCCGGCGCCTAAATAGGGCGGCAAGCCCGCCAGCGATGAATCGTCGGGGTCCACCGCGACGCCGGCATTTATCAATGAAGTTCCCCCCAGACCATTCCCGACGATCGCCATGACATTTTCACCAATGCGAACATCAAACAGCGAGTCGGCATCACCGATGCGGGCGGCGTTGTTTCTGCGCACCGAAACATGCGCCGGCAAATCCGACATCGTCTTGGGAAAGTCGCCTGGAACGAACTCGTTGCCGCGTTCGATGACCATGATGCTGTTGCGACCATCCTTATAGTCATCACGCATCGCCAGCGCGATTGCCGACAGAGCGGCGCCATATCCGGAACCTACAATCAGCGTATGAGCCTGGATCGGTCGTTTCGACTGTACTTCGAGATCCTCAAATGGTCGGGACAGATAAAGCGTCATGCTAAGATTCCCTGGCCACGATGCTTACATCACTTTAATGCCGCTTTTTGCTGCGATCAGCACGGCTTCGACCCGAGTTCTCGCGCCGATAATCTGAAAAATCGCAGACACATGTGCCTTGACCGTGCCCTCGGATAGATTGAGGCGCCTTGCGATCGCCTTGTTGGAAGCGCCTTGAAGCAACAGCTGGGCCACTTCCTGCTGCCGCGGTGATAGCCGCGCAAAAGCCAGTGACACCGTGGCGGCGGTATCGACGGACAATTGTGTCCCGTTGATGTCGTCCTCCAACACGCTTGGCGGGAGATAAACGCCGCCGGCGAGAACAAAGCGCAGCGCCGCAATCATCAATTCCGAGGTGTGCGCTTTCGGTATGAAACCCACAGCCCCTAAATCGATCGCGGCCCGAATATGGCGCGGATCTTGGTCTCCGGATAGCACGATCACTGGGACTTCTGGTACGGCGAGCCGAAAGCGTTCAAGCGTTTCGAGCCCGTCCGTGGTGGCCAAGCCTAAATCCAACAGCACCATCCGAAACTGTGTGGATTTGCACTCAATGGCTGCGGTCTCGACTGATGCCGCCTCTTTGATTGAGACGCCAGGGCTAATGTTGGCCAATAACGCGCGCAAGCCTTCTCTGAATAATGCGTGATCGTCAACGACGAGTAGGTTCATAAGCGACCGTCACTCACAGGACTCGGATATTGGTCTGAACTATAGGCGCGAAAGACCCTGCCGCAATAGCGCAGTGACTAAACCGAAGCTTAGCCATCGTATCAATGACAGCGGCTAATCCTAAGCTTAGTCATCGTATCAATGGCGCTTTTGGCCCTAATGCCGATACTTGGCCAGGAACGAAATCAACCGATCGCAGAAACGTACGTAGCATGAATGCCATTCGACCCCTTGAAGCGAACCGGGCCCCTACAGTGCCGCTCATCTCAGCAGGCCTGAAAGCGATGAGGGGGGTCGCCATGCAACTACACAGCCATGGTTCCCGCAGGTTGCTGCCGGCGCTGCGCGTCGTAGGTTCTGCACCTCAAACTGTCTCGCGGGAGGCTCAAATGCCGACCGGGAAACCGGGCGAAGTCATGCAGGTCGGCGACTGGTTTGTGAATCCCGCCCTCGACACCCTCTATCACGGCTCCGAAACTCACAAACTCGAGCCGCGGACGATGCGGTTGCTCGTGTGCCTCGCAAACTCTGTCGGCGCCGTCGTCAGCGTGGATCGTCTGCTCACCGAGGTGTGGACCGGCGTGGTCGTAGGTCCCGCCTCGGTCTATCAAGCGGTCTCCCAATTACGCAAGCTCCTCGGTGACGTCGACCCAGACCCGACCTACATAGCCACCGTCCCGCGAAAAGGCTATCGGCTCATTGCGCCCGTGCATCGGGTTGCTGCCCAGGCGATTTTGTCCACCCCGGCCGCTGTGTCTCCAGTACTTGCGCCCGGCGCCCGCGCGCGCCGCTGGATGCCGAAAACCCTTGGCGGGCTCGCGCTGCTCGCCCTCATGCTGGTCGGCGCATCGATCTGGAAGCAATGGCCGACCGATCCCCAGGCGGCGGAATCGAGCGCCTCGATCGTGGTGCTGCCTTTCGTCGATTTGACCCCAGAGAAAGCCAGCCAGACGTTCTGCGACGGCCTCACGGAAGAGTTATCCAACCGGCTTTCCCAGATTGCCAACTTACAGGTCGTGGCGCGCACATCCGCCTTAGCGTTTCGTGGACAGGGGGAGGATGTTCGTACGATTGGCAAGGCACTCGATACCAGTCACGTCCTCGAAGGCTCGGTACGCCGTTCCGGCAATAACATGCGGGTGACCGTGCATCTGGTCGATGCGCGCAACGGTTATCGCTTATGGTCCGCCAACTACGATGCGGCGGCAGAGGATGTGATCCGAGTTCAAGAGGACATTTCGCAATCCGTGGCAGAGAATCTGCAAGCTCGACTTGCGATCGCAAAAAACGGGGCTTCCGGGGCGCGACATTCTCTGGATTGAGGCGCTTCATCACCGCCAGCGCAAATCCTGCGGGATCACTTTTTGGCTGCGTAACGCGTCGACTTCAGCGCGTTCGCGAAGCGCGTTGGCATGACGTTCCTCGATGACGCGTTTGAAGCGCTCGTCACTGCGCAATCCATCGAAAGCGGGATCGACATCCAGTAGCCACGCGTCGGGAGCCCAACCTGAGCGCGAGAAAGCGCTAAGTTCGTTGAGCGCCTCTTCGGTCCGCCCAAGTAGGGCGAGGGCGCGAGCCCGCTGCAATGTGAACCACATCGTGCCGCGTTGATATTTGACAGCGGCGAGGTCCATTGCCGACAGCGTCATCTCGAGCACCCGGCGCGCCCGCACTTCGTCGCCACCGCGCATCATGAGTTCGCCCAACGCGATTTCTACGTCCATTTCACTGTTCAACGGGATGGCCGTTGTAGGCGTTCCGTCGTTCTGCCATCGAATCCTTGCGTCTTTTTCAAAGACCTGCTGCGCGTGGCGTCTGGAATCTGAGTCAGTGGCGCTCACCAGCATCGCGAAACGCCCGTAGCGCGCGTCCGGCGGGATCGGAAGACTGGCCCGCGCCGCATCGTCGTACATGATTGCGGCCGCCTTCCCCCACATATGCCGATACGCGTAGATCGCGACCCAGGCGCTCTGATTTTGAGCGCTATCGGCGAGAAGCCGCTCTGCCGCGCTGGGATCTCCGACGTCCAAGTACATGTGAATGAGAAGGCTTCGTACGGCGGTAGACGTGGGATCCAACCGCAGCGCTTGCTCGGCAAGCCTGATGCCATCCGCGATGCGGTTTTGGCAGCAGAAGCGCAGCGCGCCGAGCGAATACAGAGCGGGAAAGTAGTTCGGATCAAGCTCGAGCGCGCGTGTAAACAGGGGCTCGGCCTTGCCGATCTCCGTCGTGCGTTGAAACTGATAGATCTGGGCAAGGGCCGTAGGGTAGCGTGGCTCCAGAGGATCAAGACGCATCGCGCGTTGCACGAGGTCGATCACTTCGTCGATCCTCGCAGGGGCCGACCGGTACGCCTGCGATAGTACGGCTTGCGAGAGAGCGTATTGCGCGCGAGCTGAGCTCGGTTCGATGGCGACAGCACGCCGGTCGTACGCTTCCGCTCGATCTGGATCGTCCTCGATTGCCGCGAGCGCCTGCCATGCATCGGCGTTTCGATTGTCGAGCGCCAAAGCTTTCTCAAGTTCCTGTCGAACTTCGACTTGTGTGTCGGTCCAATCTCTCTCAGCAGCGTTGCTGGCGCGAAACGCGAGCATCTGGTACTTGGCCGACGCGAGCCCGCTCAGCGCTGCCGAAAACGAGGGGTCGATCTCGAGCGCCCGTGCGTAGTGGCTCACGGCGCGTTGCAGGTCCCCTAAACGATACGAGGCGGCTAGCTCGCGCGCCTGCAGGTACTCAAGATAGGCATCGGGGTTGGAAGTCGTGGAGGTCTTGCGCCGTTCGTCAGCACTGGCGTTGAGCGTCACGGCGATGATCTGTGCGACGCGGGCCGCGATCTCATCCTGCGCGGCAGGCAGATTGTCCAATGGGCGATCAAAATTTAAGGACCATATGTTCTGAGCGCTCATCGCATCGATCAAAGCGGCGCGCACGCGCAATTGTGGTCCGACCGGCTGCAGGCTGCCCTCGAGAAGATAACCCGCATTCAGGCGGCGCCCGATCTCGCGGACATCGCTGTTCTCGCCCGTGAGGGCGTAGGACGATCGGCGCGGGATGACCGCAATTTGCGGATTGGCAGCGACAGCATGCAGCACACTCTCAGACAGCCCCGACGCAAGGTAGCCATCCTTCTGGGCATTGGGTCCCAGACTTTCGAAGGGCAGCACTGCCACAGTGCGCGCCGATAGCTCAAGCGACAAGCCTTCCTTGGCATTTCCTGTAACGCGCCCGGCTTCCGGGTTAGCCGAGCCGCGCAGGACAAAGACAATCACGATTGCCAGAAGCAGAGACGCGATGCTCCAGCCTATGCCGTTAAGGGGTACTGCCGCTGCCGAGGGAACATCCGGCAAGGGCGCCTCGGGACCGATCTCGGTGACGGCGGCAACGATCCGATACCCACGGCTGCGCACGCCGCCCACGTAGCGCGGGCTCTTGACGTCATCGCCGAGGGCAGATCTTAGGAGTTTGACGCGTTGACTGATGGTCTCCGGGCTGACGACCGCATCCGGCCATACGAGATCCATCAGTCTGCGCACCGTGACAACGTTGGGCGCGGCTCGCACCAGCACCACAAATAAATCGAATGAGAGGCCAGCCAGCTTGAGGTCGACGCTCGCGCGCATTACGCGCCGTCGCCCAAGGTCGACGATCAGATCGTCGACTCGGAACAGGGTCGCATCGGCTGCGGCGGGCGCAGAGCTCGCGGTTACATCATCCATGGTGGCTGTGTGTGACTCCTCAGCTCGCCACACAGGTAACGAGGGCAGTCGGAGATTAAATCGGGACTCCGCTCGGGCAAGACTCTCTCAAAGAGTCTAGCGCCAATGCCGGATCGCTGCGCATCGACCACATTCACGATTCTTCACCGGTTCTTACGGCTGGCTTCATGCATCAGACGCGTTGGCGCGCCATCTTGCGCAAGGCGTTTCGCCGCTGTCGGATGTTACGCAGCCTCGCTTGCGCCTAACGGGCGGCCGTTCTACGAATGCTGCGGCGCGCCACAGACTTAAGCGATTCCGTCAGCGGTTTGGGAGGCTTGTTAGCGGTCGATGAAACCTAAAAATCAAACTTAAGGAGCAATTTTGTGAAAAAACTTCTCATTGGAGCGGCGGCAGTCGCGATGTTGACACTCAGCGGATTATCCGCACAGGCAGGCTGTGTGGACCCGAGAAGCCCAAGTCAACAGGCAACCCCTTTTAGTCTTGAAATGGGGCAGATGCAGAGCCGTGCCGGACAGGATGCCGGCGAGAACATCGTGGGCACCTGGTATGTGGCCTACACGACCGACGGGTTCCCGCCTGGAGCGGCCTTCATACAATGGCACCGGGACGGCACGGAATGGGAGAACATCAATCACCCGGTCCTGGGCGGAAACATCTGCATGGGGTCGTGGAAGACAGTCGATCGCTCACATGTCTTTCGGAACCACTACGGCTGGCTATTCACCGATGGAGTGATCTCGGGATACTTCAACGAGACCGAGACTGATGAACTGGCGTGGGATGGGAACTCGTACAGCGGCACGAACACCACAACACTCACTTACTACCCGGTTTCGCCCGCTACGACGCCGACGGTGTTTGTATTAACGGGCACCGCAACGGCGAAGCGGATCGCGCCATAATTCTAGTTGCATCGCCTTATGTTCCCGTCATCCGACATCCTCGGATGGCGGGACCATCAAATTGGGTATGTCATCATCCTGCCTCGGTATGCTAAGGAGGAGGATTGGAAATTTATTCAAGCGATTGATAAATAAGCAACTATAAACCCGCCAGCGCCTGATAATCCGCGCATGACGCGCCCGAATCCGCTTGAAGTCATGCGTGTCGGGCGAATTCAGCTTCGACAGAATTCCTGAAGAACCGGCTGGAACTCTCCCCGGCGAATGAGCTCGATCACCGGGTTGTGTCCTGCGAATTGCGCGACAGGCCGAAGGGTGGCGAAGGCACAGTTGCGCATGCGCTCGGCGTGCAAACGGTCGTCCCAATTGTCTTCGCCATACATCAGAGATACCTGAGGCGGGGTCACAGCGGCGCGATACTCGTGCACCATGTTCAGGCGCAACCCAGGGTGTTTCTTGTGGAGCCGGCGCGCTGCCCGCGCCCATCTTAAGAACAGATTGGCGCCCGGCTGAAGATCCACAGGCGCGCCGAGCGCGAGCACGCGTGCAGCGTTCAGCAGAAGACCGTAATGCAATGCCGCGAATCCACCCACGGAAAATCCGTAGCAGAGGATGCGGCGCGCACCGAGCTCATGGACGGCCTGCCGCAGAAACTCCAGTGTTCCGCCAAGGCCGCCGCCTATGGTGCCCACCCCATCGAGAAAGAATTCGTCGCGAAAATCGCGAAGGTAGATCAAGTGCGCGGGCATCTGGCCGGCCCAGCGGTGAAAAGCATTCAGGGGCATGCCCAGCCGGTAGGTGCCGCCGCCACAGAACAGTAGCACCGCGGTATCCGCGCCCGGCCGCTTGGCGATCTGCAGTTCCTTAGTAGGATCGTCGAAGAACGGCGTCAAGGTTGCTTCGGCCGGAAGATGGTCCAGCACGACCGTCAAATTGTTGACGAACTCGGCGTCGGGAAAGGGCACGCGCAGCTGGCGTACTGCATAGTGGGCGGCGGCAAAGCGCTCCTGATCGAGCAGCAGGTTCACGGCGGCGGCCCAGTGAGCGACGTCGCCGCGCGCGGTATTGAGTCCGGCCGTTTTCTCGGCGCACGCAACGATGTACTCGGCCGTCGCTAGCGTGTTCTGCGGCAATGGCGTGCCCATTATGTCGCGGGTTCCAGCAGCCTGGTGCGTTGTTTGTCCGCGATTTCGCGGCCCCAATCTGCAATGGAACGCGCCGACTGATAGCCGTCCTGCTCGATGACGACGTCGAACTCCGCGCCGATCTGCAGTGCCGCTTCCATGGTCTGCAGAGAATCGCCGCCCAACGACAAGATGCTGTCCTCCGGCGTCGCGCCCGATGTCTTGGTAATTTCCTCGAACAGATCGATCAGTCTCTCGATCAGCGGATTCGACTGTTGCGATGCGTCCAAGGCCATCGCGGCGTCCATAGCCGCCAGGCGCTGACGATCAATCTTGAAATTCGGCAACCAGGGAAACTCGTCGAGCAACACGATTCGCGCCGGCATCATGTGCGGCGGCAAGCGCCCGTTCAACATGGCGAGCATATGCCGAGGCAAGAGATTGGTCTGGCCTGCCTCACGGGTTGCGTAGCCGATCAGCGCGATGGGCAAGCCCGCCTCGTTCTTGCGCACCACGATGGCGGCATCGCGCAAGCCCGGACAGTCCTTGAGCGCGGCCTCGACTTCGTTCGGTTCGACCCGATAGCCGTGCAGTTTCACTTGCTGATCCTTCCGGCCGACGTATTCGAGAAGGCCGTCCGCACGTCGGCGCGCCAGGTCGCCGGTTTTGTAGACCCGGATCGACGGATCGTTGGCATCCGTCGAAAAGGCGTCGCGCGTCAACTCCGGTTCGTTCCAGTAACCGAGCGAGACGTAGCGGCTGGAGACGACGATCTCTCCTATTTCGCCGACGGGGGTCTCGTGCCCGTCGGCGTCGAGCACATCAACATGCCGCTGCGGCAGGCTGTAACCCACCGGCAGCAAACTCGCGCTGTCGCGCACCGACGCATCGACGCACCATTGTGATTGCAACGTCCAGCATTCCGTGGCGCCAAGGTGCACATAGAATTTCGCGTCGCGGCGGCACACGGTCTCGAACAGATCGAAGTCCGACCAGTCGACCCGATCACCGCCGAGAGAGACCAGACGGACATGCGTGAAGAGGCTGCCCCTGCGCGCGGCGGCCACGTGACGGAACAGGGACGGCGACAGCCGTAGCACCGTCACCCCAAGCGCCTCGATTTGTTGCGCAAGCATCGCGGGACCATGGGCCAGCGGCGGCAGGACTTCCATGGCCGCGCCGCTCAAGAGTCCGCTCAACAGAGTTCGAAAGCCCGCGATCACGGCGGGTGAATAGAACACCGCCACGGTATCACTGACACCGATGTGCGACGTATTCACCGATTGCAGCACATCGTGCAACACGCCCCGATGACTCTGCACCACGCCCTTGGGCGCGCCAGTCGATCCCGAAGTGTAGATAATGCAGGCCGGCGCGTCGGTTGCGGTTGTAGACGGCTGCGTTTCCACTGCATCGCCACCCAGCTCGTCCACATTCAGTATCGAGGAAGGGGACGCGAGACGCTGCGCCTGAGCACCGTGTGCACGGGTGGTGACCACCAGGGTCGTCCGGGCGTGCGCCATGATTTTGCGATTGCGTTCGAACGGATGATTGGCATCGAGCAACAGAGCGATCCGGCCCGCGCGCAGCACGCTGAGCAGCAGCACGGCGTAGCGTGCCTCATTCGAGCTGAGGATCGCTACCGGACCCGCGTTCCTGTGGGCGGCGGCGATCCCAGCACCGATGCGCCGAGTTTCGGCCTCGAGTGCGGCATAGGTGTAGGAATTGGTGGAGTCGCGAATGGCCGGACGATCCGGATAGCGGCTAGCAATCTCTTCGAAGCGCTGCCAGATCGATGCGTCGAGCGCGGAACCAGGGAATTCGTCGTATTCCCAATCGGTCGGACCGCCGTGATCCAGAGGTGCATTCGGTGGTCGAGGTCGAGGGCGCATGTGGACTTTTTTTCATGCCAAACGTCGACTGACCCTACACTGTTCGGCGGCCGCCTCCAAGGCGGAATTCACATATTGTTGGCCAGAAGGACGCTAGACCGGGTTGCCGGGCCGACGCCGGCACCAGCTCATGGCGTATGCCGCCTCTTCAGTTTGTCGCGAGAGCAGTTTCGTTGATCTGCCGAAGCGCGCCAGCCGTCGCAGCATTCACGCATTTCGCATAGATCGATGCGGGGTCTTGACTGCTGGTGAGCTGACCGCAAACACGCCGCGCGGCGTTATGGATTCGTTCCCGAGCGATGAGCGCGTCTTGCGGCGACAGGACATCCAGATCCGCAATTGACACTACCATCACGCTCGTACCATTAGCGTTATCGCGCGGTTGGCCGCTGGTTCCGGCTTCAGTTGCAATAGGCCACGCCGAGCCGTGCGCTAAAATGTCCGCCCGTGTACTGCTGTTGATTTGCTTCAGCTCGCTTATCAGGCTGATATCTATGCAGCTTAGGAATTGGGCTTGCTGCGAAGGCTGCCGATCGTCAACCGCTCGGGAACATTTCTGGCGCGCGGTTTCGTGCAATCGGTTACGCGCTGCGGCAATGCCCTGCGAGGTCGTCAGATCGAGCCCGGCCAACGATACCTTGGCCGTGCTTGATGGATTTGCGCCTGATGGCTGTTGTGCCAATGCAGCTATCGGCATCGCGAGACACACCGCGATCAATCCGGCCGCGCGGACCAAAATCTTAAAGCCCAAAAGGCGAGAGGGATTCGTTTGAGCGATCATGCGAAGTACTCCGGCGACTCAACTGCGCGCAACTGTGCACTGCGCTCTCGTGCACAACAAACAGGGTATCTGACCATCCGTTAAGGAAACCTTGACGCTAATTGGATGACTTGGCGGTGCGTTCGTGACAGCGATTTGAAACACAATTTCGCAACGCTCGTCGCACAACGAAATGCATTAAGTTCAACGCGCGAGTCGATGTTTTCGCGCGCGATGCTACAATTCCAAGAATAATGAGAATATCCAACGCGACGCTTCATATTGCCCGCAATAATTCGCGCACGTGGCTCGACCGGCTCGGCTCCGAACTCGCCAAGCAACTTCGCGCAAATCGTTATCCGTTGCGTGCGGCCATCGTCAATGTCACTGATCGCGAAGCGGTGGTCGAGGTGACGTTTGTCGACCTGCATCCCGGCGACCCATATCGGGATAGGTTCACCGCGATCGAATTGACGTCGCCGCGTCGGAAAGATCATCAAGATGCGTCGTTCGCGGTCGTCCAAATCGTACCGACTGGAGTTCGATGCGAGGTAGGCGGTTACGCGGGCGATGCCTGTCCCGCGACGAATCTGCTGGCTAGCGCTGCCGATGTCGTAATCACTCATCCGAATGCGGTGAACGCCTCCGACATCAACGAAATGGCGAGCAATGTCCTGTACGTCGAGGGAAAGAGTTTGGATGATTTCTTGCTCGGCCACATTGCTCTCGCGCGCACCCGCAGCAATCGAATCGGCACGTTTATCGATCCAACCGGATTGGCATATCTCGACGACGTCGTACACACGCTTAATGCGGCGCGCGCAACTGGCGGCATCGACTGTAGCTTGTACAGCGTGGGGGAGCGGGAAATCGGCGTGCGTACGGTTTGGTCTCCGTCAGGATGCGCGGTGGGTACTGTCGTAGATCCGCTCGCGATTCTGGAAACCGTGGAGCGTTTGCTGGGCGAGGGTGTTGATGCGATCGGCGGGGTGTCGGTGATTCACGGCGTAACCGCCGAGGAATTCGCCCGTCATTTGTCCGGCCATATCCCCAACCCCTCCGGCGGCGTCGAGGCTGTCATCACGCATCTGATCTCCAAAGTATTCCGCGTCCCGACGGCGCATGCACCGCTCCCTTACTACAAGGAACTTAAGGATCGCGGCACTCACAATCCTCGGGCATCGGCTGAATTTATCTCCGCGCCCCACTATCTATCCGTTCTAAAGGGACTTGCACGCGCGCCACGGTTGGTTCCCATCGAGCGGCTTGATCACGTCGCTCCGCATCTCGTCAGTCTCAATGCCGTCGGCGCCATTGTCGTGCCGGCGAGTTGCCTGGGGGGAATTCCCGCTCTCGCGGCCGAATTCAGCTCAATTCCCTTGATCGCGGTCGAGGAAAACAAAACCCTATTGGCGGTCGGCAACGACAAGATGCGAATGAAGAATGTTGTTGCTGTTCAGTCCTATCTCGAGGCGGCTGGCGTCATCCTGGCGTTGCGGCAGGGGATTTCACTCGAGAGCTTACGTCGTCCGATAGAGTGCTCCACTCGCTTGAGAGCCGCCCCAGAAAAACAAGAATCATACTCATGAGCGAACGACATCGTGTCCACCATCGACGAGATTCTTGACCGCTCGAATTTGACCGGTCGGCAGCTTCTGATCTATGCCGGGCAACGCCTGCATCCGGGCATGGCTCTCTACAATTCCATTTATGCCAACCGATGGCCCGACTTGGAGCCGGCGCGATTCGGTTGTGCGTGGCAACAACTCGTCGATTCATCCGATGCGCTGCGCACGGTCTTCCGCGAGGTCCATGGAATCCCCCAGCAAGAGGTCCTCGCACCATTCACGGCCGAAGTCGAATGCATTGACTTTAGTCGCGACGCTTCTCCTGAGGACTCGGTGAAGGCGTGGATGGATACTCGCCTGTTGCGACCGCTTGTACTGAGCGAGCGCATATTCGATACCGCATTGCTGCGCACGGGCGAGCACGAATTCGTCTGGTTCCTGCACATTCATCACATCGTGGTGGACGGAGCGGGCGTTCAAATTCTCTTACGCCGGATTACCGAGTTGTATGCTGGGGTGCCGGCCAAGGAGTCGGTGCCTCAATTTGCCGAACATGCCGCGAAGGCCTGTGCGCAGCGCCAAAGCGAGGAATATCGAGCTGCGAAGCGCTATTGGCAGGCATTGCTGAATGATGCACCGGAGATTCCAAACTTTTACGGCGTTGACGGATCGCGCACCACTCGACAGAGGCGCGTGGTAATAAAACTTGACGCTTCAACAAGCTCGGCGATTTCCTCGCTCGCGCGGTCGCTTGCGAATCCGGCCATGAGTGAACATGCATTGCTGGCCAATCTCTTCAATGCGGTGTTCGCGGCATACCTAAGCCGGGTGGGCGGCAATGAGCAGGTTTCTGTCGGAGCGACCTTTCACAATCGGTCCTCGGAACGCGACCGACGCACGATCGGTCTGTTCATGGAAGTCTTTCCATTGGTCTTGCAGGTGCAGCCGCACGACAGTTTGATCTCGCTGATGCAAAAAGTGGTTGTCAGTACCAAAGAGGCCTTGCGACACCGTCAATACAGCGTGGGCCACTCAGCACGCACCCCAGCATTCAGCGGTCTTTATAACTACATGCGGTCCTTGGCGAAGCCGGTCGGCGGCCTTCAGGTGCGGCGATTCCATCCCGGCTACGGATCAAACGCCATCTCCTTGAGCGTCGACGCTCATCCTGACTCCTTTGATCTCTGGTTTGACGTCAACGCAGAGGTGGCTGCGACGTCATCTGCGCAACAACTAGCGGAACATCTCCAATGCCTCTTGCGGGCAGCGGTTAATAGCCCTGAGCAGGCACTCTCGACTCATTCGCTGCTGGGCCCTGAAGAGACGAGGAAGTTACTCGCTGTCTGCAGGGGAGCCGCGCTTGAGCAATCGCAGCAAGCGGCTGGCTGCCATGCGCAATTCGAAACCATGGCTACCATACAACCGCAAGCGATCGCCTTGTCCTGCTGCGGTTCGGAGGTTAGTTACGGGGAACTGAACCTTCGCGCGAATCAGTTAGCCCGCCGACTAAGAGCTTACGGAGCAAAACCTGGAAATCGCGTGGCCATCTGCCTGGAAAGATCACCGGAGATGGTGATCGCCGTACTGGCTGTCACGAAATCTGGCGCCGCCTACGTGCCGCTTGATCCTAGCTATCCGCAAGCGCGAATGCACATCATGCTAATCGATGCGGATCCGGTTGTGCTGATGACTACGGAGCGCATCTCGACCACGCTGCCCCCTCATGCCGCTCGGCCGCTGTACATCGATCAGACGACTGTTGCCGCTGGCATATCAGACAATCTGGGAGTTCAGATTGAGCCTTCGGATGTTGCGTATGTCATTTACACCTCCGGCTCCACTGGAACGCCCAAGGGCGTGCTCGTCACACACGGAAATGTCTCGAACCACCTTGCATGGCGCAGGAGTTTTTTCCCGGTTCGTCCCACAGACCGATGTCTCCAATCGGCGTCGCTGAGCTTCGATGACTCGGTATGGGAGATCTTTGAGCCCCTTACAGCGGGCGCTTGTCTGGTTCTGACGCGACCACAGTTTGAATACGATAGCGCCTACTTGGTGAAGCTCATTATTGCCGAGCGCATATCCGTCGCTTGCTTCGTTCCCTCTCTTCTTCGAGCAGTCATCGAGGAGCCGGATATTGGAGCGTGCTGCTCGCTGCGGCGCATCAGCACCGGCGGCGAAGGCCTCTCCGTCGCTCTGGAGCACCGCGTTCTCGAGCAACTACCGGCAGCCGAATTCTTCAACGGGTACGGCACCACCGAGACTACGATCGGTTCGCTTTATTGGAAGTGTAGCGACATTCCCGGGCAATCCACTGTGCCGATTGGCCGCCCGATAGCGAATACGCAGGTTTATATTCTCGATCCGCTCGGACAACTCGTGCCTCCGGGGGTCCTGGGTGAAATCTGCATCGGCGGCGCCGGCGTAGCGCAAGGATACCTGAAGCGTGCAGAGCTGAGCGCGCAGCGATTTATACCGGACCTGCACGGAGGTATCCGCGGGGCAACCCTTTATCGCACCGGCGATTTGGGACGACTGCGAGACGGCGTCTTCGAATTTTGTGGACGTGTCGATGATCAAGTCAAGATTCGTGGCCTCCGAGTCGAACTGGGCGACATCGAGGCGGCGATTTCTGCGCATCGCGATGTGCGCGCGGCTGCCGTAGTTCGAAGCGAGACGGCGTCGGACACCCGTTTGACCGCATACTTCGTGCCCCGAGAGGGAGTCAGCGTCTCTTCGGCTCAACTCCGTTCTTTCGTTCGCGATCGCATCCCAGCTGCGCTCGTTCCGAATCACTTTGTTTCGATCGTCGCCTTGCCGATGACTTCGAGCGGAAAGCTCGACCGACGTTCATTGCCCGCAGCACCCAAGATGGAGGATTCTGACAACTACGTTGCGCCGCGTTGTGAGCTCGAAGCCCGGCTGGTTCGCATGTGGGAGGAAGTATTGCAGGCGCGGCCAATTGGTATTCACGACGACTTTTTTGCACTGGGCGGTCATTCGCTTTCGGCAGTCCGTGTCGCTGCCGCCATCGAAGGGCATTTGGGCCGCGCGGTGTCGCCCGGCGCACTCTTCGAAGCCCCGACCATCGACATGTTGTCGCGCCGCCTATCTGCGCCTTCCGCTGCCACTAGCCGAGGAGCCGTGGTGCCATTGAGGCAAGGCGGCCCGAGACAACCCCTTTTTCTCGTGCATCATGTCAGCGGCGATATCACAGCCTATAAGGATCTTGCCCCCTATTTGGGCTCCGACAGGCCAATTTATGGTTTGCGCGCTCCCGAACTGGACAGCGGTGAGCAACCCCCGGATCGGATCGAAGCCATGGCCTCGCGCTATATCAGGGAGATTTGCGCTGAGCAGCCGCGCGGACCTTATCTTATCGCCGGGCACTCAGCGGGCGCGCACATTGCTTTTGAAATCGCACAGCAACTGCGCTCTGCAGGCGAACAAGTCTCCATATTGGCCATTCTGGAGGCAGATGCGCGAGGAACGCCAAGTTGGCGCAGAGTCGTCGATACCATACGGTACCAATTCGACGTCGTTCACGATCTACCGACAAGCCAACGCGCGCTCTACCTCTGGCGTGTAGTCCTGCGTTCAAGATTGCGTTGGAATGCTGCTCCACTCGCCAAGAAGCCCAGCCGTGAAGTAAAGAACATCGTGTGGAGTGCCATCGAAAGGGCCGTTCAAGCATACCAACCTCGGCCCTACCCGGGGCCGGTCACCTTATTTCGCGCCACCGATCGTCGAGTTACCGGTACCTATGGCCGCACGTTGGGCTGGCGACGTCTAGCACTCGGTGGAATTCGCGTCATCGATGTTCCAGGCACGCATTCGACCGTGCTACGACCTGGTTCCGAGCCGCCGATGGCCGCCAAATTACGCGCAGTCCTCGATGAACTGGCCGTGTAGGAACGAGCGAAGAACGCGGTACAACGGGAGGACGAAGCTTAAGCTGCATCGTTTGTGCGGCCGTTGCGTTTGGCCAGCAGCGTTTCAAATCGGTTGACGAGCCAGACTATCCCTACGCCCACCGCGACGCCCTAGGCGACCTCTGTAATTCGCGACATCATCATCCATTCGACGGCACCGTGATGCGGTACCAACGCGGTGATTGTCGCCGTTGAGACGTGCGGAATTGCGGGTGGCACCGAGTTCGCTTTGTACTACGGCAATCGCAGTGCTCGAACCCCAAAAGCCTTCTTGCAGCCCTAAAGGCTTGGTTGGCAAATAGGCGAGAATCGCCGCCGCTGCAGACATGAGGCCTTGCGACAGACCACCAATGAGCTTCGCGCGCGACGGCAGGCGTGCACTCAACCGCTTGAGGCGTGCGGTCCACTTGGTCGGTGAGTCGGCTAGAGCCATTTCGTGAATCTCCGATCGGCGGCCGCCTAGGTTGCTTAGCGGCTTCCGGGATTGATTGGAACAGGTATGGACTGCATCATCGCACTTGGGACTAACGGGAGTCCTGGCAAGCTGAAGGCTAAGTAACGATCGCACGAACTAGGAGGAGTCAGTATGAGCAAGATCACTTATGAAATCGTTCGACACGATGGCGGTTGGGCATACAAGGTTGATGAGACATTCTCGGAAGCCTTCAGGAGCCATGACGAGGCGCACAAAGCCGCGGAGCTGGCGGCTAGAGAACAGGCTGAGCCCGGTGATACGACTGTCATCTCCTATGAAGACAAAGCGGGCCATTGGCATAAGGAAGAATCCGCTGGAGATGATCGTCCGGAGGCAGAAGTCGAAGGTTGAAGGCGCGTACACGGCGGATGCCCGACGCCTCGAATTAGCCGTAGCGGAACAACCGTTGTTATTCCGGCTGGCTCACTCGATTAGCGGTTACTGCGGTTACTTCAGTCCGAGCGCCTGTCGAAGTTGCGACGCGGTCATAAGACGGGTGTACACCGGCGTACCGACGTCGAACTCGTGCGCGCGCGACAGGGGACCCACCACCACGGGCTCAAAGCCGGCATCCCTCACCAGCCGCTGCGCCACGGCCAGCGCCTCGGGGTCGTCCCCGGCGAGCGGGATCGCGAACGGTTGTCCGGGGCGGTGCGCGTCGCTCGCCAGATCGTCGGAATTGATCGCATTGAACGCGCGCACCAGCCGCACACCGGGCAGATAACGTAGCGAGGCCACGCCGGTACCGACGCGCCGCGCCTCGATCGCCATGTCGCCATCGCGCTGCGGATAGGGGTTGCCGGTATCGAGCACGATCTTGCCGGCGAGCTCCGCCTTGAGGTCCCGGCCGAGCTGCGGCAGTGCGCCGTATGGTACCGACACCAACACCACATCGCCAAACAGCGCCGCCTCGCGTGGTGTGCCGACACTGGCCTTCGGCCCCAGCGATTGGGCTAGCGGGCGCAACTCCTCAGGGTGTCGCGAGGAGATCAGCACCTCATGTCCCGCCGCGACCCACAATCTGGCGAGCGTACCACCAATGTGACCTGCACCGATGATGCCGATCTTCAGCGGCGCACCGGCCGCCGGAGCGGCCATCCCCACGTGAGTCACCAACGCTACTGCCGCCGCCGTGACGAGGCCCTTCAGCAATAATTTTCGTAACATTTCGATGAAAACTCCACCGCGAGTGCGGCCTGCCGGGCTTGTGGATATCGATAATCAGAGTGCTGTGCGAGCCTTTCCCAAGGATAAACCCAGCATTCCAGGATGACCATATAGCACGGTCCCTTACAACGCGAACTGCGCGGCGCTCAGAGCCACTAAACTTCGAGGCTGGGGTGACGCGGGCGGCGCGAGCGGCAACGGTTGCTTGGGCATGACTTTTGCGCTTCTTTCGCGGTGTTTGGTAGCCTGTAACGGCGTGACCATGCATTTCTTTGGGAGAATTCACCGATGCCTGCGATGAATCTATTTGGACGAGAAGGGTATCGGTGGTTAAGCCGCCCTTGCCCGGAGGCGGTGGAGGCTCGCTTTCAGCGAGCGGTTCCGGCTGCCATCGCGCTCGCTGGTGTGCTTTTTTGTGCGCCAAGCGCCGCGGATCCCAGCGGCTATGCCTCGCTGGTCAAACGGGTTTCCCCGAGTGTGGTCACTATTCTCGTGGAAGAAGCAGCCGTTGGTGCAGCTCAACGGGCCGCTTCAAGGGCAAGAGCACGTGATTATGATTCGATGCAGTCCGCGATTCAGCGGTTGCTGTCCGGAGCCAACGGTGATCAATCGCTCGATGATGGCGTCACAGCCTCATTGGGATCAGGATTTGTTGTACGCGCGGATGGATTGATCGTCACGAATCGCCACGTGATTGTCGGGGCTCGCAAGGTTCATGTGCATCTGCCAGATGGCCGAGATGTCACTGCGGACATCGTCGGCGCCGACGCGTTGACCGATATCGCACTATTGCGAGTCCACGCGGGGATCCTGCCGGCGCTGCGACTGGGGTCTTCCGAGGATGTCTCCGTCGGTGATGCGGTGATTGCGATTGGTAACCCCTTCGGACTGGGCCAATCGGTCAGTGCGGGCATCGTATCGGCACGCGCGCGCGCACTGGAAGATGATCCTTACATCAATTTTCTGCAGACGGACGCCGCGATCAATCGCGGTAACTCCGGCGGGCCGCTCCTATCGACTGCAGGCACGGTGGTCGGGGTAACGTCTGTCATTTTCTCGCCGAGCGGTGGCTCCGTTGGCTTGGGTTTCGCGATACCCGCGGAAACCGTAGCAGCGGTGATCCGGCAACTCGAGGCGCACGGTCGGGTTGAGCGTGGGTACTTGGGAATTTCTGCGCAAGAATTGACGCCCGAAGTGGCCACGGCATTGCACGTCAAGGCCCCTGGCCACGCCTTGATCACGGCGCTTGATCCGCAGGGCCCATCGTCGGGATCATTGGCGATCGGGGATGTTTTGCTGAGCGTCAACTCGGTCCCCGCCACATTTAAGACGCTGAGTACAATTACGGCGCGACTGACACCCGATTCGCTGGCGACGATCAGGATCGAAAGGGATGGCAAAGAACAGTCACTGGCCATCAAAGTGGCTCGTCTGCCGGATCCTCCAGATAGTTCGGCTATCTCCGGAGGCCAGGATAGTTGGGTACCGGCGTTAGGACTCGGCGTCGCAGACACGACGATTGACGTACGCAAAGCCATCAAAGCCGATAATGAACCAAGTGGCCTGATCGTGACCCAGCTGAGGCCCGCTGGCCCGGCTGCAGTTGCGGGCTTGAAGATCGGAGACTTGATTACTCATGTCGGAACCAAGCAATTGATCGTCATGTCGGACTTGGCGACCGCTCACGTTCCGACTCGCCAGGCTCCGCTGCTTCTGCGTGTCGTGCGCGAGGGATCCCCAGCGTTTGTCGCAATCACTGGGGAATCTGAGATCTCGCTACCGAATCTCACGCACTGAGACTCACTGCCCTTCGAATCAACCCGACGTGCCGGGTCCCGCCCCCAAAGGCTATCCGGACATTTAGCGTCAATCTCAAGAGGACTTGATCATCGCGTGCACTTTTGCGGCAAGCGCGTCGAAGGTGAATGGCTTGGTCAGCATGTCCATCCCCGGATCGAGAAAATCGCCTCCGACGGTGGCGTTCTCGGCGTAGCCCGAAACAAACAAAACCTTCAGATTGGCGCGCAAACTTCTTGCCGTCTGCGCCAGTTTTCTGCCGTTGACATGCGGCAAGACCACATCGGATATCAATAGATCGATATGCTGGCTGGTGCACAGCAACGATATGGCATCGCGGGCATCGGAAGCGCCGAGGATTTTGTATCCAAGGTCCTTGAGCGAGTCGATGATGACCAGCCGCACCGTGGTGTCATCTTCCACGACCAGGATGGTCTCGCCTTGACCGCGCGGAGGGGTCTTGCTCATGACTGCCAGGTCGACCGCGCTTTGAAGAACGCGCGGCAGGTATAATTTAACCGTCGTGCCAGCCCCAAGCTCGCTGCAAATGCGCAAATGGCCTCGGCTTTGCTTGGCGAAACCGTAGATTCCAGATAGCCCGAGCCCGGTCCCTTCCCCCGGCGGTTTAGTAGTAAAGAAGGGATCAACCGCCTTTGCCAACACTTCCGGGGACATCCCAACGCCTGTGTCCGAAACGATGATGGCGACGTAATCGCCCGGCCTAACTTCTTCGTGCAGCGAGACGTATGCCTCGTCCAACTGAACATTCTTCGTTTCGATCGTTAGCTGACCGCCGGTCGGCATGGCGTCGCGAGCATTGATCGCGAGGTTTAGAACAGCACTTTCGATTTGATTGGCGTCCGTAAGCGCCGTCCACAGATCAGCAGCGAGGACACACTGCAACTCGATGTGTTCACCCAACGTCCGCTTAAGCAGATCTTCCATGCCCGCAATGAGTCGATTCAAATTATTGGGACGACTGTCGAGCGACTGGCGTCGAGCAAAGGCAAGCAGCCGATGGGTGAGGGCTGCTGCACTTTTGGCGGAGTTGGACGCCGCGTTCATAAGGACGGCAACATCGTCAAACTTGTGGGCCACAATCCGCCTACGCACTAGATCCAGCGAACCAAGGATTCCGGTCAGAAGATTATTGAAGTCGTGCGCGATACCGCCGGTGAGCTGGCCGATAGCCTCTATTTTTTGAGCCTGGCGCAGTGCTTCTTGCGTCACTAAAAGCTCGGCTTCCGCCGCACGCTCAGCGGTGATGTCTCGCCCGGTGCAATAGACGAAGTTGTCTTCTTGAATACCGACCCATGAAATCCACCGATAGCTGCCATCCTTGCAGCGGTAGCGGTTCGCAAAACGAATCGCCGGCTGACCCACGAGCGTGAGCTCGAAGCCAGCCCGCGTGTGTTCTACGTCGTCCGGATGCAACAACTCGAAGATCGACATGCTGGCAACTTCGGCCTCCGACCACCCAAGCACCGTCTGCCACGCAGGGTTCGAGGTCTCAAAGTATCCCTTGGAGTTCAGTGCTCCCAGTAAGTCGGGGCTTAACTGCCAGGTGAGGCTGCGCGCCTGAGCTCGTTCAATGACGCGTCGCTCGAGATCCGCGTTCAGCTCTCGTAGGCGGCCTTCTGAAACTCGAAGTGCTTCCTCCGTGGCGTGCCGCTCCGTAACGTCCGACCCCTGCACAAAGATCGACGTGACTTCGCCTGACGCGCCTCTGATTGGCTGATAAACAAAATCCACGCGGCGGGTGTCTTCGCTTCCATCAGCGGCGCGCCGAAAAACAATTTTCACATCCTTCCCGACGAAGGGCTTTCCGCTGGAAAACACGCTGTCGAGTAATTCCAGAAATCCCTGACTTTCAACTTCAGGAACTGCCTCGCGCACAGTCAGCCCAATGACATCCCGATGTCCGATCAGCTGCAAATAGGCCGGATTGACCATAACGAAGCGGTGTTCAGGGCCCTGAAGCAGAGCGGAAAAGCTTTGCGACTGGGCAAACATATCCCGGAAGCGCTGAAGCTCTTGGTCACCCTCCTGGAATACCAAGGAATGATCGTGGTCCGTCATTGTCCCTTTCTTGCTTTTTTGACCGCCGCTTGGGATTGCGAAATGCGTCCTTTAGAGGTTGGATGCCAGCGGGGTTGGGCGCAACTTGATCGCCTGACCGCAATTCTAGCGGTGGGACGGTTAATTTACCAAGAAATCGATCGCCCCCACTAACTTAGGTTAGCCATTCATTAGTCTCGTGCCGCACTGGCGCTAAAGCTCTGCACAGGGCCCACGACCCCGCTGCTCCTCGGTAAGTAGGCCGCATCTGCATCGAGTGCGTGTGGAGAAAGCAGCTCTTAGGAACACGTGGTGCTGGCGCGGCAATTGGAAGCCGTGGAAGACGGTGCTCTTGAGCATTAACGCATCTTGATTCGCGCGGAAGAATCATTGACTGCGAAGACTGGCTCGACTTGACAGCAGCGGACTCTGCGATACAAAGTGTATGTGGTTTGACGTTCGCGCAAGTGCGTTGCCCTGTACGAGGTGCCCGTGACTGTAAAGGCTCGCTGCTATGACCTTGCTTGACGCAGCCTACGCACTGGATGAACTCGCGGCGGGCCGCACTCCTGATCGCGAGCGCCTGCTCGCGGGCGCATTCGCGCTGGATAAGGCGTGCAAGGAATTCATGGACAGGGACGTGTTTGGCGCCGCAGCCGAACTCCACTTGGTAGCCGCCGGCGGCACTGTAAATCTCACTAAGCACGGCCGCGCGCGCGCCGCGGTTTGGGCGGCCTCGGTACGGCGGCTCAGCGACTAGCCAAGCCGCCGGGTGCGGCGCGCTCGACAGAGCGCAGCCGGAGCCTAAATGCTAAGACACGAACGATGATCAGCACAGCGAGACCGGTGCCCAAAAAGAATTGGAAATCATCTTTGGGGTTCCAACTCGCGCGATCGGGACCGTTGCGAAAGCGCTCGTCAAACAGATTGAAATCCACTGCGCCACCGTGCCAAATGCCGTTGAGGATGCCGATAAATTGCCTCAGGCCTACGACAACATAAAGCAGCAAGTAGACGGCGCGTGAGAGGTGACGGGATAGTTCCCGAATGTCGGCCGGCAGCATCCGGGGCGAGTGCTTCACGCGCCACCAGCAGCGGGAAAACACCAACCCGCAAAGCAGCAATCCGAACAGCGCGTAGATATTGATCCACGACTCGAGCATTTGCCTCGGCCACGAAGCGCTGACTAGACCGAGAACTCCGATTACAACAGTAACTAGCGCGATGCATCCATAGAGAACCGCGAGTATCCTCTCCGAGGAGCAAGCGTGGGCCAAAAAATACAGCGAGCGTTCGGCTTGTGCGGCCATTCTGCTCTCCTAATACTCGAGGTGAAAGCAATTCACTCGATTGGATTGAGCTGTGTAAGGCGCCATTGTGAACAATCACTCAGGCCGGAAATTTACTGAGCTCGATGTACTTTGCAATGCAAAGTATAAGGCATCGGGAGCTAAAGGCAAGGGCTGCGCACTGCAGTATTGAGGATGGAGGCAATGCCAAGTGGTGCAAAGCTGGCTTGGAGTGGGATGATCTCTGGGAGATCATTGGGCTGCAGGCCGGGACTACTCCAAGGAAAGGACAATTTTGCCGATCGAAACACCGCCTTCGACCGCGGCCATGGCTTGAGAAGCCTCCTCGAGTCGAAATGTTTTTTGCACGTGCGGTGTCACCTTTCCCGACATCACGAGCTCGATAATCTCGGCCAATTCGCCGCCATTGGCCTCCACTGTATACCGCATCGCGCGCACGCCATGTTGCATGGCCTCCTCTTGTGAGGGCTCCGTCAATGTCGACACCAAGACTCCACCGCGCTTCAGGATCTGCCACGAGCGTTGCCGTGTTTCCCCGTCTATCAGGTCAAATACCATGTCGAGATCTTTAGCGTGTTCTTCGAAGCGTTGCGTCTTGTAGTCAATGACGACATCCGCTCCGAGACTCCGTGCGAACTCAACGTTGTCGGTCGAGACCGTAGTAATGACGCGTGCGCCCATCGCCTTCGCGAATTGGATGGCAAAATGACCGACACCACCCGATCCGCCATGGATCAATACGGACTGTCCACTCTTGAGTTGGCCGTGCCGGAATAATCCCTGCCAGGCCGTTGTTCCGGCCAAGGGAATCGCCGCTGCATGCGCGTAATCGATCATCCGCGGCCTGCTGGTGAGCGCCTGCTGGTCGAGTACCGCCTTTTCGGCATAGCCGCCGCCGGCGATGCCTACCATGCCCAATACTTCATCGCCGATTTTGAAGCGTGTGGCTTGAGCGCCGCACTGCTCGACGATGCCTGACACGTCGCGGCCGAGTGTATAGGGCAAGCGGTCTTCCTTAACTGCCGGATAATTTCCATTGCGGATTTTGAAGTCCACGGGATTGATGCTTGCGGCCTTCACGGTTACCAACACCTGCAAGGCATCTGGTAACGAAGGCTCGACACTGTCGATCTGGAGCACGTCTGGGCCACCGAAACGGTGGATTCGGACTTTTCGAATCTTCATGATCAGTTATCCCTGGTGATTGTGCGTTACCGACCAAATGGCCGCGCGCGAAAACCCGAAAGGGAGATGTTAGTCAATCCTGGCCACGGCACTGGTCGGCGTGCTGCGCGATTCTCTGTGGGAGTTATCCGGAATTTTCGATAGGACGCCTCAGCTAGCTGCATTGTGAAATGCGGCGATTGATTTGTATTTCTTACACTCGGATCGATCGACCGCGGACTGTGGGCGCGTTCTGTGCCCATAATTTCCGCTGGCAGATAAGCCGAATTCAGCGCGGGAATCCAAAGGGAAAAGCAAATGCACTGAGCCTGGCAACTGCGTCGCGGCGATCAGGGTAGTACCATAGAAATCCCGTTGCGCCATTGACGCTCGGTGCTCACGTGGGGAGACATCATGACGGTCAGACTGAGTCCGGAAGAACAGATGCAGCTCGATCCAGCGGAGACTCACTCCTTTGCCTCGCCCATTCCCTGCCAGGTGATTTCAAACGGTGAGTTCTTACCGGCGCCGCAAGGGCCTTTGCAAAAGCGCTTCGAGGAACGGCTCAAACAGCGTGCCGGTTTATTGGCAAAGAAACACGGTGTTTCGCGGCGTGCATTCTTGTGTACTGCGTCGGGAATCGCATGCGCGTTTTTGACCATGAATGAGGTTTATGGGGCGATATTCCAAGTTCGTGAAGCGGAGGAAGCGAATCCCGAACTCGGCGACGAGCGTGCCGGTCGACTGTCGAACCAATTTGTCATGGACGTGCACACGCATTTCCTCAAGGACGATACCCGGCTTCAAACCTTTGTCGACATGCGCACTAATACTGGGAAACTTGGATTCAACCCGGCGCTCGCGAAAGATATGCAGACATTCGAGGATGTGAAGTTTCCGATCTACGTGAAGGAAGTATTCCTCGACAGCGACACCAAGATTGCGGTCTTAAGCGGCGCTCCATCCGATATTCCACGCGACTGGATGCTGAGCAACGACACGATTCGAGAGGCCTGCGATCGTGTGAATCGCTTCGCAGGTTCCGAGCGCATGCTGCCACACTTCATCTTTGTGCCGGGACAACCCGGCTGGCTCGATGCGATCGATCGCGGCATCGAGGTTCTAAAGCCCGCGGGCTGGAAAGGCTACACCATCGGCGATAATACTCACAAGGAAACCAGTCGCTATCCCTGGCGGATGGACGACCCCAACGTCACCTATCGAGGCTATGAGAAATTCGTCAAGTCGAGCAGCCAAATCGTGGCGGTGCATAAGGGCTTATTTCCACCCAGCGATGAGAAGCGATTTCCCGGTTTAACCGCGTATGCAAAGGTGGACGATGTGGGCAAAGCGGCCAAGGATTGGCCGCAACTTCGTTTCCTCATCTATCACGCCGGATACCGCTACACAGGGGATGACAATCCCGCCTTAGCTGCGAAGCAATTTGACGAGACCGGGCGAATGGATTGGGTCAGCGATTTGGCAGAGGTGTCGGCTAAATTTGGTGTGACCAATGTTTACGCTGACGTGGGTGCGAGCTTTGCGGCCCTCTGTTTGAGCCATCCACGTGCTGCGGCCGCAATGATGGGCATTTTGATCAAGGGCCTCGGGTCGGATCATGTCCTGTGGGGGACCGATTCGCTCTGGTTCGGTTCACCGCAGTGGCAAATTGAGGCGTTCAGGAGAATGGAAATTCCTGAGGATATGCAGCGTAAATGGGGCTTTGCTCCGCTTGGTGCCGTCGATGGTCCCATTAAGCGCGCCATCCTGGGCGAGAACGGTGCGCGTGTTTACGGCGTCACGCCTCGGCGGGGCAATGTTGGATGGCGTCATGATGCTCTGGCCGGCATTCGCGCCGATCGCGACAGTCGCCCTGAGCGAAGTAATCTTGCTTATGGCTTCGTACGTAAATCATCGCGTACCTAACCCGAAAAAACGGCGGGGCCTTTTGGAGGGGCCCCGACCGTTAGGGATTGCACCGACGGGGAGTTGGCTTGTCGGCGCAATTTCTCAAACCTGCTAATTGGTTCAACGGGATGACCTGCAATCACTCTTTTCCCGTTGCTCTAGCGGCACCCAGAATGGCCCGGAAAGAATAAAATTGTTGTCAAAATGAGGCACTCGCATGAAGCAATTCAAGACTCGACTCACTTCACGAGGCCCCGGCGGCGCGTGGACATTCCTCGAGGTACCGTTTAGCGTGGAAAAGGTGTTTGGCAGCAAGGTGCGTATCGCGGTCTCGGGAACAATGAATGGTTTCGCTTTTCAGAATTCGCTCACGCCAAACGGTGACGGCACCACTCATGCTGGTCAACAAGGCATTACAGGCCGACGCCATTGCCATGGTGCTCGCGAAGAAGCACGTCCGTTAAGGGTGGTTGGCGGATAATCGCCTCACCGCGGCGCACAATGGTAAACGCCGGCGCCGGCTAGCTATGCGAGTTCCCGGTTCAACGGCTCTCGATACCCATATCCAAAATGATCCCCGTTACGCCATCCACGCGGCGAGCGTCAAGGGCGGCGCGCTTTTTCGTTTCAGTGTCACCAATACTACCGGCGAGTTTAACGACGCCGTGATGCACTTCAACACCGATCGAGCCATTTGGCAGCGCTTCATCACGTTCGAGTTCAGCGAGAACTTCTTGCTGAATCTGTGTGTCATTTTTCATTAGTGCGAGTCTCCATGTTGCGTAAACCCAGAATGCGGCCGGCAGGGGGAGTTTTGTAGCGGAAGACGCCCAGGGCGATGTAGGACATCTCCGCGATCAGAAGTTCGGGGGTGCCCGGTATCGTCTGGCAGAGGCGGCTAGGCAACGTCAGGGTGCAATCACGGTTCTTGGTGGCGGCACGATCGGACCGGGAGTGTTGCGATACCTCTCGGCTTCCTCTATACGCCGAGCTTCCGCGAGAGCCTCTTGCGCAATCGCATCAATAGTGTCATCGACGCTCACGAGTTCACCAGATTCGGGCTGATTGGGCATGACTATTTCCGATCGGCCATGTTGGCGCCGAGCTTTTCGTCAACCGTCTTGTCCTTTTGGAGCGAATCGCCCTGAATGCCATCACCGGCGGCCTGCGTTGCCGCAAATTTCTCAAAGCGGGAGACGTCTTGAGCTTGGGGTGTATTTTCGCCGCGCTTGGATTGGCGCGATGGGTTTTTGGGATTGTCGCGGGCGTATTTCGCTTTCTCGGTCGCTTGGGGTGCTTTCGCCTCTGGCTGGGACTTGGTCTGCCGGAATGTGTCGGTCATGGTCACCTCGGAATTCAGGGGTGAAATCACGTGTCTGACCTGCTGTTCCGCCGCAAGCCAGTCATCAAGAGAATGCCCGCCCAAAAATCCGCGCTTCTGGGCAAGATAGTAGGCCGCCTCCGCAATCATCCGGTGCCACTCCGGTTCTTGAGGGGGAGCAAACGAGCTGCTTCGAGTTTCAGCGGAAGACATTTTTTGGATAGTATCGCGAGGAACGATAGCCGCGTGTCAGGCAATATCGCGAGCGCATGTCGGATGGTGGCGCACGTCTTGTCGACCGGCGATTAAATCGGGCACTCCTCATTAACTATCGTTAATGCATTGGACACCTTATCGCGTACCGAGGAAGCGGATCATTCACGCTCGGGTGCTCGCTGGTGCGTAGTGCTGGGGAAGTGGATGAAAATCATGCGGCGTTTGTTCTCGTGCCAACTCTCAGCTTTGCTTTTCGTTGCAATGGCGGCGGGCGCTGTTGACGAGCCTAGTCCGAGTAGCCAATCACCAAGCAACCCGCCCGCAGACAGCGCAACTCCGCCCAACACCGGCGCGGTCGCCACGACACCAGCGACGAGTACACCGTCGATTACAGTCACCGGCCAAACGCCGCATGCCGAGCCATCGCTGCCAAAGCTTCCACCCGATCAATTCACGGAGTGCTATGCGGTACACGCAACAGCTGGTCCAGACGTATTGGACTGGGTGGGCATGGAAACTTGTCAGGCTCAGCTCGCGGCGGACACACGTATCGTCATCGACAAGTGCGTCAATCGCGACGGGCAGAGCGCGCCGCCCACGGCCGTTCAG
>Ga0302324_100003280_pt1 | contig 36631 bp, 33 predicted proteins | sample Palsa_T0_1_FD_201949 | JGI IMG/M metagenome (GOLD analysis project Ga0302324, IMG submission 201949) | Peat permafrost microbial communities from Stordalen Mire near Abisko, Sweden - Palsa_T0_1 | ecosystem: Environmental > Terrestrial > Soil > Palsa > Peat permafrost | place: Sweden: Abisko... | reverse complement strand
AGCGTCCAGCGGAAACATACGCAGGGTCGGCTCCCGTAAGCCGATGGTCACCACTTGGCGGCTGGCCGCCAGGGACTTGCCGGTGCGCAGGTAGAACGGCACGCCAGCCCACCGCCAGTTGTCGACCTGGGCCCGGAGGGCCACGAACGTCTCGGTCTGGGAGTCAGAGGCCACTCCGGGCTCGGCCCGGTATCCCTCGTACTGGCCCCGGACCACGTGCTTGACGTCGAGGGGCAGCAAGGAATCGAATACCTTCTGCTTTTCGTCTCGCAGCGATTTGGCCGACAGACTGGTCGGAGGTTCCATGGCCACGAAGCCGAGGACCTGAAAGAGATGGGTGACAACCATGTCGCGGAATGTCCCGGTGCCCTCGTAGAAGGCGGCTCGCCCTTCGATGGACAGTGTCTCGGGCACGTCGATCTGCACGTATTGGATCTGCTGCCGGTTCCAGATCGGCTCGAAGAGACCGTTGGCGAAGCGGAAGGCCAGGATGTTCTCGACCGACTCCTTCCCGAGGAAATGGTCGATGCGGAAAATCTGGGACTCGTCGAACACGGTATGGATCAAGTCGTTAAGGGCTTGGGCTGACGCCAGGTCGGTACCGAACGGTTTCTCGATGATCACCCGCGCCCCCTTCGCCAGTCCGCAAGCACCGAGCATGTCGACGACCGACCCGAACGCCACCGGAGGGACAGCCAAGTGGAAGAGTCGCTGCGGCTCGCCGCCGATCTCTTGCTCGGCCGCTTGCACCGCCGACACCAGGGGGGTCGGGTCGTCCGGGTCGGCGGCGGCGAAGTAGAGGGCGTCCTCGAACGCGGGCCAGGTCTCGGCGGTGGGTTTGATGGAGGCGAACTCGGTCACAGCATCGTGAGCGTGCTGCTTGAACCCGGCCTCAGAGGGGGCGCCCTTGGAAGGAGCCGAGCCCACGATGCGATAGTGCTTTGGCAACAGGCCGGCGGCGGCCAGATGGAACAGCCCCGGGAGGAGTTTGCGTTTGGCCAGATCACCGGTGGCGCCGAAGAGCACGATAACGTGATCGGCTGGGCGGCTTGGCGGTCGAGCGGTGGCTGGCGACATCGTCTACGTGGTCTAGCCGCTCCCCGAACGCCCGTCTAGTCACTGTGTGCAAACGTCCGAGGCGGACGCGATTCGGCCTTCGGCGGCGACCTGAAGACAGCGTCGTGCCGATCCCGGTGACCGAGACCGGTAGCATCGACGCGGACCCGGTCCGTCGCCAGATGAGGGAGGAGGCGCGGTGGAGCATGAGTTGATAGTGCTGCCGGACCAGTCATCACTGGCCGCTCGGTCGGCGGAGTTGGTGGCGGCTCGAGCGCGGACTGCTGTGGCCGAACGCGGGCGTTTCACCTTCGCGGTGAGCGGCGGCAAGACCCCGTGGGCCATGTTCGCCAAACTGACTCTCGACGACGTCCCCTGGAGTTCGGTGGAGATCTTCCAGGTCGATGAGCGGGTCGCCCCTGACGAGGATCCCGACCGTAACCTGATCCATCTCCAACAAAGCCTGGCCACGGCGCCAGCCCGGGTCTGGGCGATGCCGGTCACCGACCCGGACCTCGACGCGGCGTCGGAGGCGTACGCCGTCATGCTCCCCGACCGCTTCGACCTCGTGCATCTCGGCTTGGGCCCAGATGGGCACACCGCCTCGCTCGTACCCGGCGACCCGGTCCTGGAGGTCGCCGACCGGCTGGTCGCCGTGACCCAGCCCTACCAGGGGCACCGGCGGATGACGCTCACCTATCCGGCTCTGGCCCGGGCGGACGAGATCCTGTGGCTCATCAGCGGCGCGGACAAGCGGGAGCCGTTGGCGAAGCTGCTGGCCGGAGACCAGTCGATACCCGCCGGGCGAGTGCAGGCCAAGCACTCGACGATCCTTGCCGACGCGACGGCGGGCGGTTTGGAGCCGTGACCCGATGACCTCCTCCCGTATTCGCCTGATGCTGGCCGACGTGGACGGCACCCTGGTCACCCCCGACAAGGTCCTCACCGACGCCGCCATTGATGCGGTGCACCGCCTGGCTAAAGACGGCATCCTGTTCGCAGTCACGAGCGGACGGCCTCCCCGAGGTATGGCCATGCTCGTCGATCCGCTCGATATCCAAACTCCCATCGCGGCTTTCAACGGAGGGCTGCTGGTGGATCGCAACATGACCGTCATCGAGCAGCGCGTCGTTCCCGAGCATCTGGTCGTGCCCATCGCCGACCTGATGACCTCGTTCCATCTGAGCGTATGGATCTACCGGGGTGCCGACTGGTACGTCCCTGACCCGAACGGCCCCCACGTGGAGCGCGAGGCCTGGACGGTCAAGTTCGATCCCAAGGTCATGGCCAGCCTCTCCGGCCTCACTGACGCCGTCGCCAAGATCGTGGGCGTGAGCGACGACCACGACGCCGTCGCCAAGGCCTCTGCCGCCGCGCACGAAACCTTCGGGGATCACGTGGCCGCCGCGGCCTCCCAGCCCTACTACCTGGATGTCACCCATCCCGAAGCCAACAAGGGCTCGGTGGCCAGGTACCTCGCCCACCAGTACCACCTCTCGACCGAAGAGATCGCCACCATCGGCGACATGCCCAACGACGTCTTGATGTTCGCCCACTCCGGTCTCAGCATCGCCATGGGCAACGCCGACGTCCAGGTGCGGCGGGCCGCCCGCCGGGTGACCGATACCAACCAGAACGAGGGCTTCGCCAAGGCCGTCCAGCGTTTCGTTCTCAGCTCGTAGCTCTGGCCATCTAGGTGTCGAGATAGTTGGGCGGCCGGCGTTCGAGAAACGCGTGCATCGCTTCGAGATGATCGGCTGTCTGCGACACCATGATCTGAGTCCGGTTCTCCAAGTCCATGGCGGCCTGTTGGCCCGGTATCTCGAGCGCTGACCACATGACCTCCTTGGTCATGTGGACGCCCATCGGACTGTTGCGCATCACTAGCGCAGCTTCGTCCAAGGCCCGCTCGAGGAGAACGTCGTCAGGTACGGCGTCCAGGACGAGCCCTATCCGGGCGGCCTCCTCGGATCCGAAGATTCGTCCGGTGAGCATCAGCTCGTGAGCGCGTCCGGCGCCCACCAGTCGCGGTAGCAGCCAGGAGGTCCCGATGTCGCACGCCGATAATCCGATCCGAACGAAGGCGGCATTGAATGTGGCGGACGTCGCGGCCAGACGGATGTCGGATCCGAGCACGAGCGCGAAACCGCCCCCAGCGGCGGGGCCGTTGACGGCGGCGATGACAGGCTGGGGGAGCCCGCGCAGCCGGGGAATGAGCGCGGCGATGTGCTGTTGGGTCGCGAACCCTTGTTGGATCGGACCTCGTTCCTCGTGGCCCGCCACTGTCCCGTAGCCAGTCAGATCGAGCCCCGCGCAAAAGCCTCGGCCCGCTCCCGTCAGGATCACGACCCGACAGAGGTGGTCTTCGGCGATGGCCGCCAGAACTGTGTGCAGCTGCTGGACCAACGTCACGTTCATGGCATTGAGCTTTGATGGCCGGTTGAGAGTGATCTGGCGGACTCCCGGGGCTGGAGTCGACATCATGACCTCGGTAGTGTCGTTGGCGACGCCCGCCTCGGCGGGTCCGGCATCTGTCATCTGACCTCCACGGTCTGGGCGTTCAGCGGGTTCCTTGGCCATCATCGACCTTGACGATTGTCCCGGTGACGAACTCCGAGGACGGGGCCACCAGATAGAGGAGGGTACTGTCGAGTTGGGCGGGATCACCGAGTCGCTTGCGAGGCAGGTGTTCGGTGAAATCGCCGATCCGCTCGATCATCCCGTCCATCATTTCGGAACTGAAGGCGCCCGGAGCGATGCCGTTGACGTTGATCCCGTACCGCACCCATTCGACGGCGAGGGCTTCGGTCATTCTGTTGACAGCCGCCTTCGTGATGGAATACAGCGCCGCACCGTCGCCGGCGTAGTGGAAGGCGCCCATGGATGAGATGTTGACGATGCGACCGGGGGTGCCGGCGGCGATGAGCCGGCGGGCTACCTCGCAGGCCAAGATGTATGGGCCGCGTAGGTTGGTGTCGATGACTGAGTCGATGAGCTCCAAAGACATCTTGTGTGCCCGCTGCGCGTCTGGGATGCCGGCATTGTTGACCAGAATCGTGACGGTCCCGAACGCCGCTTCGGCCCGATCCACCGCGGTGACGATCTGATCCGCATCGACGAGGTCGAGCAATACGGGGACACAGGATCCGCCGGCATCGCTGATCTCGGCCGCGACTGCATCCAAACGCTCTGCCCGCCGACCAGCGACCACGACATTGGCACCCGACGCGGCAAGCGTGCGGGCGAAACGCCGGCCGAGCCCGGCGGACCCTCCCGTGACCAACGCGACCTGACCGTCCAACCTGGTGGCGGCAAAGGGGAGAGGGAAGGATGGTGTCGTCATGGCAGCAATTGTGGAGGCTGGACCACAGTGGCGTCGAGGAGGCTTCGCAGGGCGGGATGGTCGACTGCCATGGCACTTACGAGCGTGGCGTCCCCGCCGGCCAGCGACAGCGCGGCCGCCTGCCCATCGGGGCGGCGTACGGTTCGACCGCCCGGAGCGTTACCCACTACCAGCAAGGATGCCACGGCCCGCCAGTCACCGACTAGGGCCGGCCCCGAGGTGGCGGGTGTTGGCCCGAGCGAGAGATGGTGGCGCAGCAACGGTCGTCCGCCCCGATCGACATGCAGGTACGAGGACCATCTCCCTGACGGCTCGCCGCATCGGCCGAGCATGAGCTCGTCGCGCCACCACAGGCGGGCGTCTGCTGCCATATCGACATAGACCTCACTCACCATCGCGGATCGGGCGGCGGCGACTCCAGGTTCCAGCTCCCATCGCAACGTGGCTCGTGGACCGAGCCTGGCGTGGACGGTAAACCTGCTCTCAGGCGTGTCGGGGCCCGGACGTGCCACGGCGGCCGCGACCGAACGGATCTGCACGGTGGCATCGTGGTCTACGTCCAGAAGTAGAGCTGCATTGTCACCGCCCAGTGGGGTAGCCGTACCACCGACCAGGTACACGGCCCCGGCGGCAGCCCGCAAGGTGAGCAGTGGCGTGGAGCGGATCTCGTCGAGGCGGAGCGATCCGAGATGGCCACGACTGGCACGCAGCGTGGCCTGACCCTCCATCAGCGCAGGGGCCGTCCGGCCCGGTGGTCTTCGATGCTGGCGGACATCCACGCCACCACTGGGTGGGCACCAACCGGTTCGCGGAGGGTAGTGAACACGACCGGCTTCGACCCCCGCTTGGCTCTGGCATCGTCGGCCATCACTTCCAGATCGGCCCCGACGAACGGCGCCAGATCCGTCTTGTTGACCACGAGTAGATCCGCTTGGGTGATACCGGGACCACCCTTGCGGGGGACCTTGTCGCCGCCGGACACATCGATCACGAAGATCTGCAGATCCACCAATCCGTAACTGAAAGTGGCGGTGAGATTGTCACCACCGCTCTCTACCAGCAGCAGGTCCAAGCCATCGAAGTGCGACTCGAGTTCCAGCACGGCGTCGAGGTTGGCGGCAATGTCGTCGCGAATGGCCGTGTGTGGGCAGCACCCGGTCTGAACCGCAGTGATCCGGGTTTCGTCGAGCACGCCGGCCCGCCGGAGAAAGTCGGCGTCCTCGGTGGTGTAGATGTCGTTGGTCACGACGGCGATGTCAATCTGCCCTGCCAACTGCCGGCACAGGGCGGCGACCAGAGCGGTTTTGCCGCTGCCGACCGGTCCGCCGATGCCGACCCGCAGTGGACGCAGTGCCGCGACGTCAGGATGCAAAGAGGGTCGCCTCCCGGGTGATGTGGAACTCGGCGTACTGGTCGACCATCGGGGCCGACCGGGCCGGCAGCCCTGCTGGAGGGCCGGCGGCCGCCCGGGCGGCTTGGTCTGCCACCTGCTCCATGGCCGTGCCCAGCCTGGCAAGCACGCCGGCGCCGGACACGGGGTCGAGGCCGAGAAGCCGAACGGCGGCTCCGACCGGAACCGCCACGGAGCTATATGCCTCACCGACCGCCGCATCAGGGGGGTTACCCCCAGCCGCGGCGACGGCTGCGCCGAAGGCAACGGGGCGGTGCAAACCTGCCGGCCACTGGACGGCCAGCATCTCGAGTAGCTCTGAAGCCCACACCCTCCGGGCGGTTCGCAGCAACTGTCGGCCGAGTCGTCTGGCTGTGGCGCGCTGCGCCGGCGAAGGGGTGCGGGCGTCGGCCTCCGCGTCGAGATCCTCCCAATCGCGGCGCGACGGCTCGGGTTCGGGCAGACGGGCCAAGCGGCATCCGCTTGCGGCCAAGCCGGCGGCCGTCAGGCCCGATGTCCACAGCACCCCACGGGCCCAGGCCTCAATCCCGCCGATATCCCGAACGGTACCCGCTGCGACCGCTTCCTCCATCCCAGCCGAGTGGGCATGCCCTCCAGCCGGGAAGCGGCTGTCGATTAGAAGCAACAATCCGATCCGCTCGGCGTGGATAGCAGCCATCAGAACATGAAGTAACGTTGTGCCATCGGCAGCTCCCGCGCCGCGGGCAGGTCGACCCGCTGGCCGTCGATGTGGACCGCAAACGAGTCCGGGTCGACGGCGATCTCGGGCAGGGCGTCGTTGCGTGGCATGTCGGCCTTCGTCCTGCGACGGACGTTGGCGACGGGCAGTACGGGCCGGCGTAGCCCGAGGCGATCCGCCAGCCCGTCGTCCAGGGCGACTTGCGAGACGAAGGCCAGGCTGCACGCGGAAGCCACTGACGGCGACGCACCCCACATGGGACGGGGAAGTACGGGCTGCGGGGTGGGAATCGAAGCGTTGGCGTCGCCCATGGCCGCCCACGCGATCATGCCTCCCTTGAGCACGACGTGCGGGCGTACGCCGAAGAAGGCAGGTTCCCAGAGGACCAGGTCGGCGAGCTTGCCGGGCTCAACTGACCCCACGTACTCCTCGATGCCGTGGGCGACCGCCGGGCATATGGTGTACTTGGCCACGTAGCGGCAGGCTCGCTGGTTGTCGGCTTCGCCATCGCCGGCCAGGGCGCCCAGATGACCCTTCATGACGTGGGCCGTTTGCCAGGTTCGGAGTACCACTTCGCCGATCCTCCCCATCGCCTGCGAATCGGACCCGATCATCGAGATGGCGCCCATATCGTGGAGCACGTCCTCGGCCGCGATCGTGCTCGGCCGGATTCGGCTCTCGGCAAAGGCCAGGTCCTCGGGTACCGCCGGGTTGAGGTGGTGGCAGACCATCAGCATGTCGAGGTGCTCGTCGATGGTGTTGACCGTAAACGGGCGCGTCGGGTCCGTCGATGACGGCAGGACGTTGGCCTGCCCGGCGACCACGATGATGTCGGGAGCGTGTCCACCCCCGGCACCCTCTGTGTGGTAGGCGTGGATCGTCCGCCCGGCGATCGCCGTCAGGGTGTCCTGGACGAACCCAGCCTCGTTCAACGTGTCGGAGTGCAACGCCACCTGGACGCCGGAGCGTTCAGCCACATCGAGGCAGGTATCGATGACCGCGGGGGTGGAGCCCCAGTCCTCGTGGAGCTTGAATCCCGACACACCACCGCGGAGCTGCTCCCACAGCGCTTCCGCCGAGGCGGTATTGCCCTTGCCGAGCAGGAGTACGTTGACCGGCAGGTCGTCAAGGGCGCGCAGCATGTGCGCGGTATGCCACGACCCCGGTGTAACAGTCGTCGCCTTCGTGCCCTCGGACGGACCGGTTCCGCCCCCTATCAGAGTGGTGATCCCGGCCCCGAGCGCTTCGTCGACGAGCTGGGGGCAGATGAGATGAACGTGGCAATCGACCGCCCCGGCGGTGAGGATACGGCCGTTGCCGACCAATACCTCGGTGGAAGGCCCGATCACCAGGTCAGGGTGGACCCCGTCCATCGTGTCCGGGTTGCCCGCCTTGCCCAGCGCTACTACACGACCGTCACGAATCCCCACATCAGCCTTCAACACCCCCCAATGATCGAGGATCACAGCCCCGGTGATCACTAGGTCGCAGGCGCCCTCGGCTCGGGTGACGACGGATTGGCCCATCGATTCGCGCACCACTTTGCCCCCACCGAACACCACCTCATCGCCTCCGGCACACAGATCGTCCGTCACTTCGATCAGGATGTCGGTGTCGGCTAGCCGGATACGGTCGCCCCGGGTAGGACCGTACAGGCGCAGGTAGTGCTGGCGGCTCAACTCAGCCAAGACGTTGCCTCGCGGGCGGAGGGTCGAGCGGCCCACCTGCGGCCCGCCGGAGTCCCGGTACGATGCGACGCCCGCCGATAGCGACCAGCCCGACGTCGCGCTCGACTCCCGGCTCGAAGCGCAAGGAGGTGCCCGAGGCGATGTCGAGCCGGTACCCCCAAGCTGCGGCGCGGTCGAAGGCCAGAGCCGGATTGACCTCGGCAAAGTGGTAATGCGAGCCGATCTGCACGGGGCGGTCGCCGGCATTGACGACGCGCACCGTCCGCCGGGACCGGCCAGGCGCCAGGGTGACTGGCTCGTCGCCGCAGATCACCTCTCCGGGGATCACGGGATCGGGTTGTGGACGGTGACCAGCTTGGTCCCATCTGGGAACGTGGCTTCGATCTGCACTTCCTTGACCATCTCCGGTACACCCTCCATCACCTCGTCCCGGTGCACGACGTGGCGTCCGTCCGCAGCCAGATCAGCCACCCCTCGACCGTCACGCGCCCCTTCGAGAACGAAAGAAGAGATGAGCGCCACCACTTCCGGGTGGTTGAGTCTGACCCCTCGGGCTCGGCGATCACGCGCAACCATGGCGGCCAGACTGACCATGAGTCGTTCCTGCTCGTGCGGCGTGAGGCGCATCACGAGACTTTACGACACCAACGCACCTACTTCAGCCGCGTCCTCAGGATGGTTCGGTGCGGCCTTGGCGCTTCAATGCGTACATGGCGGTGTCGGCCCGGTGGAGCACGGCCTCCGGATCGAACTCGTCCAGCGTGGACACCGTGGCGCCGACACTGGCACGCAGAGGTAGCCGTTGCCTGGCGAACACCACCTCGCCATTGATCGCCTTGGTCAATCGATCGGCGAGTTTGGCTGGGTCGAAAGGTTCTTCATCCTGAAGACATATCACTACGAACTCGTCGCCACCGACGCGTCCGAGGTGATCCTCGATACGGATCGCTCGGCGCAACCGAGCCGCCGCCACTTTGAGCAGTTTGTCACCGGCCGAGTGACCGAGCTCGTCGTTGATGGCCTTGAGATTGTCGAGATCGATATAGGCCACGGCCACGGGTTGAGCTGAACGCAGGGCCCGCTCGAGCGCGCCGAGGGTAGCGGTCCGGTTGAGGCATCCCGAGAGCGCGTCGTAGGTGGCGCGACGTTCCAGTTCCACCCGGAGTCGGCTCCGGTCGGTCACATCGGAAGCACACACGATGACCCCATCGATGCCGCCCCCGCCACTCGGCATGGTCCGGATCGTGACCTCGCATCTCCGTTCCTTGAGGCCGTGTATGACACAGACCTCGAGGCTGGCCGGATGTCCGAGGAGGGCATTCTCGATGGCGATGTCGAGGGGCCGTCGATCCGCGCCGGCGACGCTGTCAATCAGTTCGTCGATGCTGTCGACCGGGCCGAGTAGCGCGACCAGTTGCGTGTTCGAGTAGACCACCTCACCGTCGGCGCGCAGGTGGCAGATACCGATCGGCAACGCTTCGACGATACGGCCCAGCAGACCCTCCCGCTCGCGTGGCGCGTCGAGCGGTGCCATCTCGCACGCGTCGGCATTCTCTGCCAGCAACGTATTTGGCGCAAGGCTGCAGTCTGGTGGTGGGGCAATCGACCCCACCGCTTTGACCGCATGGGGGGTCGACACGGGTACCTCCATGGCACGATTCTGGGATTCATCGGCACTGGCGGCAGCTTCCTGCAGCGAATTCGGACGCGCAGTGCCCCCCCTTCGCCGAAAGGCGCTCGTCGACGTATCGGGGGCGGAGCGACCCGGACAGCGACCCGAGCGTGGGCTGAAAGTCGGGACCGGCACCAAGCGCTAGTCTGCTAGCCGCTACCAGCTCGACGGCCCGTGGGTGCCGTATACAAAGGGGGTTCCGTATGACCGGGTACTCGATGACCATCGACGGCTCTGCTGTACTAGGGGGGGCGACATTCGGGGTGGTCAACCCGGCGACGGGAGAGGTGTTCGAGCAGGCGCCTGAGTGCAGCAGGGAACAGCTGGACGGGGCGATGGAATCGGCCCACAAGGCGTACCGGGACTGGAGGTCCGACGAGGCCGCTCGCCGGCGCGCCCTGCACGCCGCGGGCGACGCCCTGTTCGCGGCTGCCGGCGACCTGGCACCGGTCCTGACGTCGGAGCAAGGCAAGCCCCTCTCGGACGCCAACATGGAGGCCTTCGGGGCCGGGGTTTGGTTCAAGTACTTCGCCGATCTCGAAGTCCCCCGTGAGGTCATCCAGGACGACGACAATGCCTTCGTCGAGGTCCTGCGCCGCCCACTGGGGGTGGTGGCCGCCATCACGCCGTGGAACTACCCACTCATCCTGGCCTCGTGGAAGATCGCCCCGGCCCTGCTGGCGGGGAACACCATGGTCCTGAAGCCGTCCCCGTACACCCCGCTGGCGACGCTGAAACTGGGTGAGCTGCTGGCCGGTGTGTTGCCGCCTGGGGTACTCAACGTCGTCAGCGGTGGTGACGACCTGGGCCAGTGGATGACCTCCCACCCCACGCCGCGCAAGATCTCCTTTACGGGATCGGTGGCAACCGGCAAGCACGTGGCGGCATCGGCCGCGCCCGATCTCAAGCGGGTCACGTTGGAGCTGGGCGGCAACGACCCCGCGATCCTCCTCGACGATGTCGACCCGGCCGCGATCGCGTCGAAGCTCTTCTGGGGGGCGTTCCAGAACAACGGGCAGGTGTGCTCGGCCATCAAGCGGGTGTACGTCCCTGAGGCGCTCTACGACGACGTGGTCGAAGCCTTGGCCGAGCAGGCTCGGGCCGTGAAGGTGGGCGACGGTACGGTTGAGGGCAACCAGTTGGGTCCGATCAACAACCGGCCGCAGTTCGAGCGGGTCAGCGAGCTGGTCGCTGACGCGCTGGCCGGCGGGGCCCGGGCTGTCACCGGTGGCAAGGCGGTCGATGGTCCCGGGTACTTCTACGAACCGACCATCCTGGCTGGCTCTACCGACGGCACCCGGATCGTCGACGAGGAGCAGTTCGGGCCGGCCTTGCCGGTCATCGCCTACCGCGATCTCGATGACGCCCTGGAGCGGGCGAACGCCACCCACTTCGGTCTGTCGGGATCGGTGTGGAGCGCCGATGGGGACCGGGCCGCTGAGGTGGCCACCCGTCTGGAGTGCGGTACGGCGTGGGCGAACACCCATCTGGCCCTACAACCGAACCAGCCGTTCGGAGGGTCCAAATGGAGCGGGATCGGGGTCGAGAACGGCCCGTGGGGGTACTACGGGTTCACCGAACTACAGGTTCTCCACCGAGCCAAGCAGTAACGGGATACTCCGGCGCGGACCGGCGCAGGATGGCCAGGACCTCTTGGGTCACAAAGGTTGACGTGATCTCCGAGAGTGGTCGGTCGCCGATCGGACCGCTGCGGCTGCCGCCGTGACCCTGCCACATGTCTCCCTCCGACACGGCTACCAGCCGCTTGCCGACGTCGGCGTCGAGTTGGAGGTAGGGGTGGCGGTCAGCACGCGGCGAACCGACCTCGCCCTCGAGCGACATCCACAATGTCAGCCGGTGCGTTTGTCGCCGGCTCAGGTCCTCCGGGCGTTCGTCGATTTCGCCGCCGCCACCATTGCGACGGAGCCGTCCGATGATCGCCTCCATCGGTGGACGCACCTGCTCTGCGCAGACGGTGGAGAACTCGACCGAGAACTCCGAACGGTCGGCGCTGACCCGGGCGCTCACCTCGGCCAATAGTCGCTCCTCGGCCAGTCGCTGCTGCATGATGTCGTCGATCTCCGCGAGGGGGTCCGCAGCCGCGGCCGTGACCGACTCGTCGCTGACGGAAGATGGTTGGGACTGCACGAAAATGGCTCCTTGCAGCGATTGATTTACGGGCTGGGCGAGGCTGGCTGGCGGGGGAGAAGGATCTCCGTGCACGCCGGGCACAGTCCCCAATCGGTTTGGAAGAACAGCGTGGGATCGCCGGCGAAGTCGCCTTGACAACGACCACAATGACGATCCGGCAGTTCGTCAGCTTCGGTCGTCATGGGCGTTGCCGCGGGCAACTCGGTTGGAGCGGTGAACCAGCCTGCGGAGCTGAACAATGCGTACGGAGCCCAATGTCAGCATCACCACCGCACCCAGGCCGGCGGCAACCAGCAATGCCACGCCGAGAGGCAGCCTCCCGGAGAACGTAACGAATCGCACCTTGGCTGTTTCCAGGTTCTGCAACACGAACGTCAACGTCACGGCCATTAAGACCAGAGCAGGGAATACCCGGATCCAGGCCCGGCCCGCCCGGGTAGCCGGAATTCTGCTGCTGGTCTGAGCTGGAGCAGGTTTGACGGGCGACGCCGGACTCGTCGTTTCAGCCGGCGCCGGAATCGTCGCGCTCGCCAGCGCGGCTTCCTGGGCGACATGGGTGTCGGTCTCCTGGGGTGGCTCGGGCACGCCGAGCCCGGAGGTCATCTGGCCCAGAGGCGACCCGAATATTTGGGCCCCCATGGGAACCCCCGATCATCCCCCGTCAAGCGGGGGTGCAATAGCTCCAGTTGAGCTGAGAATCAGTCTACTCGTTTTGCGTGAGCCCAGGGCCCTGGTCAGCCGGTCGGGTCCCGGCCGTCGTGCGAGTATCGTTCGCGGAGAGAGACGGAGGTAAGCCATGAGCGACATGAACGATTGGAATCGCAAGATTATCGAAGAATTCCGGACCAACGAGGGCCGGGTCGGCGGACAGTTCGAGGGGGCGCCGATGCTCCTGTTGCACACCACAGGGGCGAAGTCCGGCCAAGAGCGGGTTAATCCCATGATGTACCTGGACCTCGATGGGCACCGCTACGTGTTCGCCTCCAAGGCCGGCGCGGACACCAACCCGGACTGGTACCACAACCTGGTGGCGCATCCCGATGTGACGGTGGAGGCTGGCGCGGCGGAGTACTCGGCAACGGCGGTCTCTGTGAGCGGCGAGGAACGTGATCGCATCTACACCGAACAGGCCGGCCGGTATCCGGGGTTCGCCGAGTACCAGGAGAAGACCGAGCGGGTCATACCGGTCGTCGAACTCACTCCGAAGGGCTGATCCGGTCGATCAACCCCCATCGGAGCGCGGTCGTCGCGTCGAGACGTAAACCGGTGAGGGCGAGCCAGGCGGTCCGTTCCCGCCCGATGCGATGGGCGATGCTCGCCGTGCCGCCGGCCCCCGGTATCAAGCCCATGCTGACCTCCGGGAGCATGACGGTGGTGGCCCCGTCGGCTTTCACCGCCTCGGCGAAGGCGGCCAGTTCGATGCCGGCCCCGACGCACGCCCCATGCAGGTGGACGGTCACCCGGGACGCCAGTTGGCTGACCCACCAACCCGCGCTCCGCAGGGTCCGTATGCCGTGAGCGGTAGCGGGGTCGGGCCGGGTGCCGAACTCGGCCAGGTCCCCACCGCTGCAGAAGTTGGCCCCGTGCCCACTCAGATGTACCGATGAAATGGTCGGATCCGCGGCGGCGACCGCCAACGCCGCCACCAGGTCGTCGCGCATGCGGGCGCTGTAGGCATTGCGCCGCTCGGGCCGGTCAAGGATGATCCACAAGGTGCCCGCCTCCCGTTGCACCTGCACCGCGGGATCGGTGCGTTCATCAGGACGACGCGCCGGCTGGCCCTCGAGCCACACTCGGTGTTCGGGTCCGGCCTGCAGCGTCGAGTAGGCCAGGGACTCCACCACGAGGGCAGCCGCCGGCCCGAGCGGGGCAGCCACGCGCAGCACTTGGGCGAGCGTGGTGGCAGCCTGCGGGTTGCGGCGAACGGCTGCCTCGACGGACCCGGTCGCGCCTTCGAGCTCGCCCGCGCCTACCCACGGTCGCGGCGGGTCGGCTGCCGCGCTGATCAGGACATCCGGGCCGCCCGGCGGCTCCGGCGGCGACGTGGAGCCGCTGGTGGCGATCAGGACACCCGGCCATCCGGGTGGCGGCCGCAGATCGGCACGGGGCGCGGCCCGATCCAGGTCGACTACCAGGACTGGGCGTCCAACCGGAGCCCCCAGCTCGTCGGCGTCTCGCCCCGATCGCAGCCCGTCGAGAAGGCTGGCCGCTTCGGCGACGCTCAGGGAGTCGGACACTGAGGCGAGCGTAACCTGGCAGACCGTGGTGCTGGTCGTGCGCCGGGCCCGGATCGGACCGGCCGAGAGAGATGTGAGGATCGAAGGCGATCGCATCGTCGAGGTCGGCTCGGTGCGCCGGCTGCCAGGCGAGGCGGAGCTTGACGCGCGCCACGGTGAGGTCATCGCCGGACTCCATGACCACCACCTCCACCTGCGGGCCTTGGTGGCCGCGGGCCGGTCCGTGATGGTCGGCCCTCCGCTGGTCCGTGACCCGGCCGGCTTTGCCGTCGCCCTGTCGGCCGCGGCCGCGGCCCGGCCTCCTGGCGAGTGGGTGCGGGCCGTGGGGTATCACGAGTCGGTCGCAGGTGATCTCGATCGGAAGGTGCTCGACGGCGTCGTCGCGGACCGGCCCGTGCGCGTGCAACACCGCAGCGGGGCGCTGTGGGTCTGCAACTCGGCTGGCCTGGGCGCGCTCGGGGCGGACGCCGTGACGGCTCCCGGGATCGAACGCGACGACCACGGCCAGCCGACGGGGCGACTTTGGCGGATGGACGCGTGGCTGGCAGGCCGTCTCGGAGCGTCCGGTTCCGACGACGCCGGCGCCGAGGGGCTGGCGGCGCTCAGCGCCACCGCGGCGGCCGCCGGGGTCACCGGTTGGACAGACGCCACCCCCGGACGATCGGACGGCGAAGCTCGGACACTTGCTGACGCGGTTGCCAATGGGCTGGTTAGCCAGCGGTTACATCTGATGGTCGCACCCACGACCAGCGTCGGGGTGGTCGAAGACCTCGAAGGTGTCGCCGGGGTCACAGCCGGCCCGGTCAAGTTCCTCCTCGACGACACCGACCTTCCGGCCCTCGACGACCTCGCGGGCTGGATCGGCCGCGCCCATGGCACCGCCCGAGCGGTGGCCGTGCACTGCGTCACCCGGGTGCAACTGGTGTTGACGATCGCCGCTCTCGAAGTCGCCGGGACCGTCCCCGGCGATCGTATTGAGCATGGCGCGGTGATCCCGGCCGAGGTGTTGCCCCGCCTGGCCGGGTGGGGTCTGACGGTCGTGACGCAACCCAACTTCGTGGACGAACGGGGGGACCAGTATCTGGCCGAGGTCTCCCCGGCCGATCTTCCTGATCTCTGGCGGGGCCGGTCCCTGGTCGACGCCGGTGTCGGGGTGGCGGCCGGGACGGATGCCCCGTTCGGGTCCCCTGATCCCTGGTTGGCGGTCCGGGCTGCGGTCCGTCGCCGCACTTCGTCGGGAAAGAGCCTGGGGGCGGCCGAGGCGGTTGACCCGCATGTCGCCTTGCAGTGGTGGGGGGGGAGTGCGTCCGTCCCGGGTCGTAGCCGGCGCATCGAGCCCGGCGCCCCTGCCGATCTGGTGGTGCTCGGCGCCCCCCTGCTGGCCGCGCTCGAAGGAGACGGCCCTGTCCCGGTGCAAGCGACGGTTATTGCAGGCGAGATCGTCCCCCCGCACTGACCCATTCCAGGCTGGGGGGGCCGGCTCGGACCGCCTCGACGGTATCCCCGGCCCGCACCTGCCAGCCCCCTGTTCCATCGGCTACGACCGCCACTCCCTGGTCCGCCTGGCCCGCCGGCGGCGGGCCCAGGCCGTCCGCCATCGCCGCCGCCATCCGGGCCATCGCCAGGTCGATCAGTTGCCCGCCGCCCGTATCCCGGGCCCGGAGCACCGCGAGCGCGCCTGCCAACCCGGTCAGGGGATCGGCGATGGCGTCGCCGCAGAAGACTGGTTCGCCGGCCTCGTCCCACCCGACCAGGCCACCCGCCACGGCTGCGTCGTCACCGAACGCTACCGAGTCCCGGCCGGGCTCGTCGCGACCGTAGCCAGTGATGCTCAACCACACCTGCCCGGCCCGGCCCGGCCGGTCGGCGGGCCCGAGGCCGAGCTGCTCGAGCGCGCGCGGCCGGGATCCTTCGATCACCACATCGGCTCCGTCGATCAACGCTGCGACCCGTTCCCGCCCCGCCTCGCTGGCCAGGTCTACCGTCACCGTGACGTCGTCCTCCGAGTGCACCCAGCGGTAGAACGCGGGGGTCGCGCGGGCGCCGTCAGGGCGCGACGAGCTTTCGACTTTGATGACCGCGGCGCCGGCTGCCGCCAGCACGCGGGCTGCGACCGGACCGGCCCACAGCGACGACAGATCCACCACCTGCCAGGATTCTCCGTCCCCGTCCGTGCGCCGGCCGGACCGGTCGACGATGGTGCAGGCGTCGGCCTCGATCGGCGGGCTGGGCTCCGGCAGCGGGGCTGCGGCCAAACCGAGCAGGCGGGCTCGGGTGACGAACTCGGCTCCAGCGGTGCGGGCCGCGGCCCGGGCCGCGTTGTCCCACGGGTCGGTCGAGGTGACGCCGGTCAGGGCGGGGACCAGGGTGACGTCGTCCGCTCGGGCCAGGTTGAGGGCCACCCACCCATCAGCTGCTCGCAGCAGCCGGCACGTGCCGTTGGGCGATGTCCGGCCCCGCCGGCCTAGGTCCAGCAGGCCGGCTCGGCCGGACAGCATCGCAGCCCACGAGACGCGCACCGGGTGACCCCGCTCTGCGGTGCGGCACTCGATCTCGTCGACGAGGGCGTCGAGTCGGTCCGGGAGCCCGGTCGGGGGCAGGACCGGCGGCCCTTCCGGCCAACCACCGAGGGCCATGACGCCGGAGCGCGCCCACCTCGAGGCATCCGCCCATCCCGCTTTCATCACCGGACGATACCGGAGGCAGACCAGCCCGCCGCGGTGTCGGCCCTTGACATAGCTCGCAGGTGCTAGTTATAGTATGCAGAGTCGATCCAACCCCCTCCCAAGGAGCGTTCCATGTCCCTGTCTGACACCTTCAACGCCGTCCCGGACCAGGTCCTCGAGGCCCTCAGCACCGCCCAGGAAATGGTCCTGTCGACCGTCCACGCCCTCGCCGAGACGGCCAAGCCGTTTACCGAGAAGCTGCCCGAGTCGCCCTTCGCCGAGCAGCTTCCCGACCCGGTGAGCATCCTCGAGAACGCATTCGTCACCGCCGAGAAGTTCCTGGCCAACCAAAAGGAATTCTCGGTGAAGCTGATGGAGGCGTACCGTCCCGCCAAGAGCGCCGCCAAGCCGGCGCCGAAGGCCAGCAAGGTCGCCTGACGGCGCTGCCGGCTGGGCTCGCATCGACGCCGACCGGGCGGGGAGATCCCCGCCCGGCCTTGTCGCGCCGCGAAGTAGGTTGTGGCGCCCATGCCGGCGGATGACCCTTGGACCACCCAGCGCAAGTTGCTCGGGGACTTCATCCGCACTCAGCGGCAGCTTGCCAACCTGTCGCTGCGCGAGATGGCCGCCCGGACCGCGGTCTCGAACCCGTACCTGAGCCAGATCGAACGCGGCCTGCACGAGCCGTCCGTGCGCGTGCTGAAGGCCATTGCTGCCGCGCTCAATCTCTCGGGCGAGACACTTCTGGCCGAGGCCGGCCTCTTCGAGGGCTACTCAGGCGACGCCGCCGATCGCGAGGTCGCCGACACCGCGGCTGCCATCCGTACCGACCCGGCCCTGACTGATGCCCAGAAGACGGCATTGCTCGCGGTGTACCGGAGCTATCGCGACGCCAACGCCGACGGCTCCTGACGCGGCTTCACTGTGATGGGCCGAGCAAATCGGTGAAGCCGCTCGGGGCGTGAGGTCCGATCGCCAACTGCTCCAGCACCCCCAGCCCTCGTCGTTCGCCCCAGCTGGCTCTCACGACCTGCTGCACGTGGATGCAATCCAGGGCGAGGCAATCCAGTTCCTCCACGCGGTGCTCTTCTCCGCCGACCGACAACTCCTGATGCCAGCGGCCGTGGGTCCACACCGGATGGAAGTAGCCGGCGCCGCGCATCCGGAAGGTCAGTAGCGGATCGAGCTCGACGTGCTCAGTGCCGCCCGCCGGCAGGTGCAAGGTCAGCCGGGCGGACTTCGAGCGGCGAAGCCCCGGTGCCCAATCGATGGCGTGCTCGACCCGCCGCAGCGGTTGGGCTGCCGTACCTGGGCCGAACACGGCCACCTCTGGACCGATCACGGGGAGCACGGCTGCCGTCTCGGACCAGGGCTGGCCGGCGGCGTCCTCGAACACCATGTAATGAAGGCAACGGTCGCCGAAGTTGACGGGCGCCCAGAGGAAGAAGATCTGCGCCTCGCCGGCCGCAGGGGCGCTCGGCGTTGGGTCGCCAACAGGCCGGATGCCCCAGGAGCGGTCTTTGGTGCCGTACACAACGGCGTCCGATCCTTTCGCGGCTGGGAAGTCGAGGCTGGTGTCGCCGGTGCGCAGCCGGCCGGACCACGAGCCGAGTTGGGTCGCCCGAGTTACGTCCATGGCAAGGCGGTGACCGGCCCAGCGGACCTGCCGGGGTTCCTCGTAGGCGGCCGTACGAGCCGTGAAGATCAGGTCGGCGACGATCCCTTGCTCGGGTGCGTCGACGCGGACCCGGTTGACCCGGAGCGGCTCTACGATCTCGATTCGAATGGGCCCGATGCGCGTTTCGCTGCGGTCGAGTGGGAGTCGCCCGGACGCGAACACCGATCGTTGGACGCCGCCGTAGACGGTCGAGAAGGCGGCGTCGATGACGTCACGGTTCGGGTAGGTGCCGAGGGCCACCGCGAAGTACAGGTCGTCGCGGTAGCCGTTAAACCAGAAGCGGTCGTAGTGGTCCGGATGCCCGCCGCCGGCGTGGGCGAGCGGGAGGGAGGTCTGGTGGACCGGATAGTCGTCAAACGGGGTCAACACGCCTTTACCCTTCCACATCGGGTGCGCTACGCCGTAACCTCCGCTGGGTGGGCGACCACCATCACCATCGCATAGGCACCGCGCCCCACTCGCACCGGGTGAGGTCCGACGCCGACCGCCGCTACCTGGCCACGGCATTGGCCTTAATCGTCGGGTTCATGATCGTTGAGGTCACGGTGGCCGTGGTTTCGGGATCGCTCGCCCTGCTCGCCGATGCGGGCCACATGCTCGCCGACGCCGGGGCGATCGGCGCCGCCCTGTGGGCTTGGCACCTGGCGGACCGCCCCGCGTCAGGTCCGTGGACGTTCGGGTTCAAGCGAGCCGAGATTCTCTCTGCGGCAGGCAACGGGATCACCCTGCTCGTTGTCGCAGCGGTCGTCGCCTTCGTGTCAGTCCGAAGGTTGATCAACCCACCGACTGTGCACGGCCTTCCCGTCCTCATCGTGGCCGCTGTGGGCATCGTGGTCAACCTGGTCGCCGCCTGGGTGCTGGCCCGAGCCAATCGGTCGAGTCTCAACGTCGAGGGGGCGTTCCAGCACATCCTGACCGACCTGTACGGCTTCGTCGCCACCCTGATCGCCGGCGTCCTCATCGTTACCGCCGGATTCGAGCGAGCCGACGCCATCGCCTCGTTGGTCGTCGTGGCCCTCATGCTGCGGGCGTCGTGGATGCTGCTGAAGGCCTCGCTGCGGGTCCTGCTCGAAGCTGCTCCAGAAGCGGTCGACCTGGCCGACGTCCGCGCCCATCTCCTCGAACCCGCCCACGTTCTCGACGTGCACGATCTTCACGTGTGGACGGTGACGTCCGACCTGCCTGCCATCTCGGCCCACATCGTGATCGACGATTCCTGCTTCCTCGACGGCCACGCCCCACAGGTCCTCGACGAGCTTCAAGGTTGCCTGTCGGGTCACTTCGACGTCGAGCACTCCACCTTCCAGCTCGAGCCGGCCAGCCACTACGACCACGAGCCGGGCAACCACTGTTAGCTCGGGGTTACCCTGTGCCGTGGACGCCAACCACCTGATCAGCACCTATGGCTATTGGGCCGTATTCGGACTGGTCGCCTTGGAGAGTCTGGGGATTCCCATTCCCGGCGAGACCGTCGTCGTGGCGGCGGGCACCTACGCCGGCCACACCCACCGGTTGTCGGTGTGGGTCATCTTCGCCGTTGCCGCCGCCGGGGCCATCATCGGTAGCAACATCGGATTCCAGATCGGGGACAAGGGCGGGTACCGGTTGCTGCGCCGGTACGGCCACTACATCCGCATCGACGAAGCCGAGATCAAGATCGGCCGGTACATCTTCGATCGCTATGGGTGGATGGTCGTATTCTTCGGCCGCTTCGTGATAGTGCTACGTACTTACGCCGGGTTCCTCGCCGGCACCAACCGGATGCGCTGGCGCAGCTTCACGCTGTTCAACACGGCCGGGGCGGTCGGGTGGGCCGCCATCTGGGCCTTCGGGTCGTACGCCATCGGCAACTCTCTTCGCCACGACTCCCGCCCCGTCGACATTGTCCTCGGCGCGGTCGCGGTGGTGGTCATCGTCACCGCGATCGTGGTGGTGCGCCGCCACACAGCCCGCCTCACCCTCGTCGCCGAGGCCGCCTATCCGGGTCCCCTGGCCGACGACTGATCAGGGGAGCGGGGCGAACAATCTCGACGCCGGGTCGCGCTCGAGGTCGAGCAGCCAGGCCTTGTGCTCGACGCCCCAGCCGTAACCGGTGAGGCTCCCGTCGGCACCGATCACCCGGTGGCACGGAACGATGATCGAGATGGGGTTGCGCCCGTTGGCCGCGCCGACCGCCCGCACGGCTGCGGGGCGGCCGACGGCATCGGCGATCCTGGCATAGCTGGTGGTCTCGCCGTACGGGATGGCCCGTAGGGCGGTCCATACCTCGACCTGGAACGGGCTGCCGTGCAGTTCTAGGGATACGGTGAAATCCTGCCGGGTCCCCGCGAAGTACTCGTCAAGCTGCTGCCCTACGTCGTCGAAGGCGTGCTCATCGAGCGTCCAGTCGGCCAGCGCCGGCGGGCACCGGTGGTGATCGGCCAGGTACAGCCCGGTCAGCACCCCGTCGTGACCGACGAGGCGGATCCGGCCCAGCGGGGAGTCGAGGTGGCGAAAGCTGGTGGCGGTAATCTCGGATGCGATCATGGTCCCCATGGTGCCGCTTGGCGCCCGCCGATGCGTGCCATATCCGGACAGGCTGATCGGTCTGTCCGGATCCGTCCAGCGCGATGGACTGGGGACCGGTATACCTGTCCTGGTGGAACCACTTTCAGCCGTAGTCACCACTGGTATCTATTGCCGGCCAGGATGCGCCGGGCGGCCTCATGCCAGCAATGTCCGGGCGTATGCGCTGGCTGCCGCCGCCGAGGCCGACGGCTTTCGGCCCTGCCTGCGCTGCCGCCCCTACCGGGCCGCGCAGCCCCTGTCATGGACCGGCCCTGAACTCGTCTGCCGGGCCGTGCAGTTGATCACCGACGGCGCGCTCGACGGCCGGACCGAGGACCATCTGGCGGGTCGCTTGGGGGTGTCGAGCCGCCACCTGCGGCGTCTTTTCACCGCTCAACTCGGAGTAACGCCTGATGAGCTCGCCCGATCCCGGCGTTCCCACTTCGCTCGCCGACTCCTCGACGACACGGATCTGCCCATCGCTGACATCGCCTTCGCTTCGGGGTTCGGGAGCGTCCGCCAGCTCAACCGGGCCTGCCACGACGTCTTTCGGGCCACCCCGGGCGAGCTGCGGGCCCGCCGGCGGGTCACCGACCGCCTCGTCGCCGACGGTGGTCTGGCTCTGCGGTTGCCGTACCGAGGGCCCCTCGATTGGGAGGCGCTGCTCGGCTATTTCCGGGCTCGGGCCATCCCCGGAGTCGAGCAGGTCGAGGGGGACACCTACCGGCGGACAGTCGTGGTCGCCGGCGACCCGGGGGTGCTCGAGCTGATGCCGGGAGGACCCGAGCACCTGGTGCTTCGGGCCCATCTGCCCCACTGGGAGGATCTGATCCATCTGGTGCACCGGGCCCGCCGGATCGCCAGCCTCGACTTCGACCTGGACGAGCCGCTCGGCCTGTTGACGGACGACCCAATCCTCGCTCCCCTGATCGGCACTCGCCCCGGACTGCGGGTCCCGGGGACGTGGGATCCTTTCGAGACCGGGGTGCGGGCGATCATCGGCCAGCAAGTATCGATTGCCGGGGCGACGACCATCACTGGTCGCCTCGTCGAGCGCCTTGGCACGCCCGTGCCCGGCCTGGGTCCGATGGGCCTCACCCACACGTTCCCCTCGCCTGAGACGCTGGCCGGCGCCGATCTGACCGGCCTCGGGCTAACGCACGCCCGGGAGGACGGGATCGCGGCCTTCGCCCAGGCCGTCAGCGCCGGCGTCGTCCGCCTTGATCGCAGCGTCGGTCTCGACGAACTGGTCTCCTCGATCTCCGCTATTGCCGGACTGGGACCGTGGACGGCGCATTACGTGGCTTTGCGCCTCGGCGAGCCCGATGCCTTTCCCGCCACCGATCTGGGTGTTCGGCGGGCGCTGGAGGCCAGCGCCGGCCGGGCCACGCGGGGCCGGTTCGGCGACCGTCCTGATGAGCGGTGGCGCCCGTGGCGGGCCCTGGCGACCACCTATCTCTGGGCCGCCTCCTCCTAAGATCAGCGGCCCATGGACACCACTTCTCCGCTTCGGCACCGCCAGGTCACCACCAACGGCATCAGCCTGCACGTGGCGGAGCAGGGTGACGGCCCGCCAGTGGTCTTCTGCCATGGGTTCCCGCACGTCTGGTATGTGTGGCATCACCAGCTGCCGGTCGTGGCCGGCGCCGGCTATCGGGCGATCGCTCCCGATATGCGCGGCTACGGGCGCAGCGACGCTCCCGCGGGGGTGGCGGCGTACACCAACGAGCAGGCCATCGCCGACCTGATGGGCCTCCTCGACGACATCGGGGAGGAGCAGGCCGTCTTCGTCGGGTTGGACTTCGGGGCCGCCCTGGTTTGGGAGCTCGCCCTCCGGGTGCCCGACCGGGTCCGGGCCGTGGTCGTGTGCAACAACCCATATGTGGGGCGGTCGCGTCGTCGCCCGAGCGAGATGTGGGCCAGGATGGCTGAGAAGCACTTCCTGCACTTGCACTATTTCCAGAACCCCGGACCCGCGGATGCCGAGCTCGGCAACCGGCCCCGTGATTTCCTGTCCCGCATCTACTGGGCGCTCAGCGGTGAATACCACTACCTGGACACGTGGCGGTTCCCCCACGAAGGCAACGGCTACCTGGACGTGCTGCCCGAGGCGCCGCCCCACCCGTGGTCGTGGATGACGGCCGACGAGTTCGAAGTGTTCGCCTCGGAGTTCACTCGGACCGGTTTCACGGGAGGCCTCAACTGGTACCGGGCCCTCGACCTCAACTGGGAGGCCACGGAGGCCTTCGCCGACGCCAAGGTCGAGGTGCCCGCCTTCTTCATGTACGGCGAGCGCGACTGCGACATGGAGGGCTTCAGCGGCATGGACCCCATCGCCATGATGCGGTCCCGGGTGCCTGACCTGCGGGAGGTGGCCATGATCCCCGAGGCCGGTCATCTCATCGGTCTGGAACGGCCAGCGGAGGTCAACGCGCTCCTCACTCGCTTCCTGGCGTCCCTGGCGGGCGCTTAGAGTGCCGCCGCCCGTGGTAATCCCTCCGGGGCGAATATTCGTTAACCCGAGCCACCGTAAGAACCGCAGGAACCGTCCCCAAATTCGACTTCGGAACAACGGTGTGACCAGGACGGAGTAGGCGGTGTGAGGGTATGGCTTGACGCCGATTCTCCCTATCTTCCGTCTGGGGTTTGATCGGTGTTCCATACGGTGATCTCGATTGGGTACTGCTGGCCCATAGTCCTATTTGACTACGAACTTCGAGATCCGGGGGTGAAGATGTTCGGCGGGTGACGCTCGGCAGGACTGGTGGTTCCGACCAAGGACGAACAACGATACGGATACGCATAGCAGGAATATGCGACCGACTGACACTGTCCTGTCGCCCTCCTCTTCGTCCTAATTAGGTCCTCCTTGCGTCCTAATTGAGTCCTCCTCATCGTCCTAATTGAGCGGGTCGACAACCCCGTCACTGCATCGAGATCATCTGGGAGGATCGCGAGATATATACCTGACAACCCATTCTTGCGGCCGGGGTGCTACCGTGCAGAGTGACACGGACTTTATACCCCCCACCGTGTTGGACTCTGCCCTTAACGCCGGCACCCTCCCGGGAGCGCAGCTCCGGTCCTTGGTAGCGCACAGCGAGATGCGTGACAACCAGGGAGGAAAAAGATGACATCGACCGACGAGCGTGAGCTCCGATGAGGGCGCGCAGAATAGTCCCCTGTCTGTTGGCGGTTGCCGGACTCGTGATCGTGGGTGTCGACACCCATGCTTTAGCGTCGTCCGCGCCCCCGGCGATTGGCAAGATGAGCCTCACGAACAACGAGTCGATGATGGTCGGCTGCGGAGGCTCACTCTCGTGGTCGCAGACCGACGGAAAGAGCGGTGTGGCGACCTGCGCACCTTCCACCCCAACTAGCACCACCACCACTACCACCACGTCCACGACCACCGTGGCGCCCACCACGACCACGACCACGGAGCCCACGACCACATCTACGACGGTCCCTTCCACGACGACTACGACGGTGCCCGTGGCGGCTGGCTGCCCGCAGTTCTTGACGGCGCCGTTGAGCCCGCAGGCGTTCTGCGACACGTTGGGTTCTTCTGATCCGACGGCGGGCACTCGCTCGGGTGATCTGGACGGGGCGCTGTGGGGTGTCAGTCGTGCCACCTCGCTGGATAACCAGACCCAGCAGGAGTTCTATGACTGGGCGGCGTCCACCCAGCATCAGTGCGGCACCAACGCGGTGGTGGCACCGGAGAGCGACGTGAACATGTGTGACGGGAGCCTGGTCGAGTCGGCCAACGACGCCGACAACCAGACGATCTTGGGTATGTACCCGCGCCAGCCGTTCAACTTCGCAGGGAGGACGGGGACCATCGAGTTCGACGTGTCCGACAACACCGTAGGCGGGCACGGCGCGTGGCCCAGCTTGGTGATCGCCGACCAGCCAGTCCCGGCCCCGTACAACAACACGCTGTCCGCGGTCTCCGATCAGGCCCGCAACTCGGTCGGTATCGACTTCAACTCTCTGGAGGACGAGAACGAAGGTTGTCTGACAGCGAACGTATGGGAGACGGTCAACTACCAGACGGTGATGCCGGGGACGAACACTGACGGCTGCGTATCTACGTCATCGGGTCCTGGCGTTCTGAACCACGTGGAGGTACAAATCAACGCTACGAGTGTGTTGGTGTACATGTCACAACCGGGTGATCCTGGCTCAACCGAGTTGATCGCCGATTCGGAGTTCACCGTCCCATTGTCACAGGGGGTGGTCTGGCTGGAGGACGTGCACTACAACGGCAACAAGTACTGCGCCAGCGCCGGCCAATGCCAGCAGACCAACACGTTCACCTGGGCCAACCTGGCCTTCGACGGTCCCGTCGAGCCCCGCGATCTGGGTTTTGACGTATTGGACAACACCACACCAGGGGGTACTGCCCCCAACGGACTGCCCATGACCAACCTGGGATACGGGATTTACGGGTCTGGCAGGGGACCCGCGACTCTGCAGGTAACCACGGCTACTGGCCCTACCGCCGCAGATATCTCGGCCGCCAGCGGAGCGTTGTTTGCTCTCACCTACTACCCGCTGAGCGCCCAGACCTTGACATACTCGGTCAACGGGAACCTGCCGCTCCAGTTCGACTGGCCCTATGGAGACAGTGGGACGTACGCGTCGGAGTCGGTGGCGCTACCCGTGCCCCTCGCTGACATCGTGCCCGGACCGAACACCGTGACGCTGTCTAGGTCCGACACCGGCAACGGCGTCGACGTAGCCAACATGGACCTCATCCTCCAAGGCGCCGGCGGCATCGTGGCACCCGGATAACCAGCCCCGGCCGGCCTGGACTCAGATATCGGAGGCCAGGGCGCCTACCGCATCCCACGGATGGGTCACATAGTGGACCACGCTGCCCGCGGTGTTACCGAGGAGATCTTTGGCCTCGGTCTCGGGGAGGTCGTAGGCGGCCCGGGCGGCCTCCACGCCGCCATTGAACCCGTCGGTGGCGGCCTGCCCCACGTCGCCCCCGCCGATGTCGTCGACGACCTTGCCCGCCGTGTCGATGGCGTCCTTGTCGGGTTGGATGAGGTCGTTTCCGGCGGCATCGAGCCGTTGCTTGATCTCGTCCCAGTTGTCCGCGACGAACTTGCCCGCCATCATCAGGCTGGTCGAGACGATGATGGCCTCGCCGAGGTAAGGGACCTCGTCGAGGCTGTTGAGGGCGATCAGGGTGCTGTCGACCCCGCCCCCTGCCGCCCCCGCCAGCGAGGCCACAGCCGCCCGCCCGGTATTGGTGAAGAGCGCCAATCCGGCGCCGTTGGCGCCGGCGAGGATCTTGTCGAGGGCGGACTCCCCCGAGCCGGTGAGACTGGCCTCATCGCCCAGGATGCCGGCCGCGTCGGGCAGGTCCTTGGCCCAGTTTGGCACCCAACTAGGAGTGCTCAGCGACTTAACGGCCTCGTCGAGGGCGCCGCTCTTGGTGTCTTCCTCGAAGTCCTTGAGCATCGAGAGGGCCTTGTCGGCCGACGCCACGTTCTCGAGCTTGGCGAACTCTTCCGGGTCGAGCTTGGCGAGTTCTGCCATGTCGTCGTTTCGTACCGCGGCCATGACCTTGACCGCATTGCTGCCGGCGCTGATGGCTCCCGGCAACGCCGACAGCTCCAGCAACGTATTCACCAGCGCCAGGGCGTTGTCCAGCGAGCCGGCGAGGCCGGCCGGGTGCGGCACCATCGGCAGCGGGCACCCAGCTGCGGCCGCCTCGTCCTGGCAGAGCGCGGCAAATGCCCGCAAGACGCTCTGACGGTGCTCGTCGGCCTGTTGGAAGCGGTGCTGAGCGAGTTGCAGCTGATGCTGTGACTGTTGGAGGTCGGTCTCCGCGAGTTGCAGTTCGTGCTCTGCGGCGGCGAGGGCTTGTTGTTGGCCGGCCGTGGGATGGACGCCGGCCACGCTGCACACGACGGGCTCGGACGCGTCGGCCAACGCGGTCTCGGCGTCGCCAACGCGTTGCTGCGCCACCAGGACGCGCTGGCGGGCCTGGTCCATCAAGGTTTCGTCCTGCTTGGCCTCCTCGATGGCTTGGGCAACCCGAGGGATCTGAGCGGCGATGCGGTCGAAGGCCCGGGCTGCGGCCTCGTTCGCAGTCTGCATCTCGGCCAGGAACGCCCGAACGGAGTCTCCCGCCGGCCCCGCAAACGACGTGGTGCCCACCTGGGACAGCGCTCCGGAGAGGTGGGAGGTCTGGGTATCGACGGCCCGGGCCGTGGCGCCGTAGGTCTGGCCGAGACTGCGAATGCCTTGCGGGTCTCCGTTGACCAACGACATTGCCGTCAGCCCCCCGCCCGGCCGAAGTTGACGGCGTAGATGGCGAGCACCGAGCCGGCCGCCTCGACGAGTGCGTCGAGTGCGGCCGTGCGGACGCTCCAGGCGGCGCTGAAGCCGGCGAGGGCCCCGTCCGCCGCCCCGTCGCCCAGCGACGGCACGGCGATGCAGCTCAGGCCGGCGCCCGCCCCTGAGGTCCTCAGCGTGCCGGCGGCGGCCATCAGGTTGCTGACGTTGGCGGCGATCAGGGTCACCTGACCGTTGTACCACCGGCGTCCGCCGGCGGGAATGGGAAGGGCTCCCGATTGGTGGCCGGCGGCGTGGGCCGGCGGCGTGGGCCGGGGGGGAGGCCGCCAAACGGACAGACCTCGCAGCGATAACCCAGCCGACCACCGAGGTCTGTCCGCCCCGATGCCAAAATCGGCACTGACACGGACAGACCTCCGTGCGAGGGACTGGTCCGGTCGCGAGGTCTGTCCGTTGCGGGCACGCGGAGGAGTGGAGGGAGGTGCTGGAACCGGTTCCCGACCGACCCAAGGCGGCTAGTCGAGCATGGCCACCTGGACGGATGTGGCCTCGCCCCGCAGGACCAGAAGCGCCCGGCCGGGAGGCCAGCCGCTGCTCGTGCTGCGTGGAAGGCGCAGGTCGAACACCTCGCCGTCTGTAACTGCAGCCGGAGTGAGGAGGAGACCGGACCGGCTGCGCCGCACCTCGGCCAGCCAACCCCGGAAGCGGGACAGCAGCAAGTCGTCGGTGGTGGCGGCCACCACCACGACCAGGTCATTGTCGCGGGCTGTCCGGACCAGGCCTTCCAAGAGCTTCGCCGCCGGCCCATCTGCGAGGAGCTCGGCATCGTCAATGACAAGAGCCTTCGGGCCCTCCGAGCGGCCAATCGCCTCCTCCATTTGGGCAGCCAGTTCTGGGCCGCTCGAGAGGATCGCCGCCACTCCGGGCAGTGACCCTAGATCGCGGAGGGGTGAGGCCCGAGGCGTGACGATCACGACCGACCGCGCCGCGCCCGCCCGGCCCGACAACGACCGGACGATGCCGGCCAGGGCGGTGCTGCGGCCAGAACGCGGCGGACCGGCGACGACGAAACCTGGCCCGGCCTCGGTCAGGTCGACCCGGACAGCACACAGTTCGTCGCCGCCCGCTCCGACCAGGGCAACCGCGTCACCGTCGGGGTTGTCGCCGCCGGGCGCCTGGTTGACATCGGAGGCAGTCAGCGCCTCGATCTCCGCCAAGGTGATCCGAGTCGGCAAAGGATCCACCCGCCGGGCTCGTCGGGCAGCCTCCGCCCCCACGGCGGCCCCCGCCCCCACGCCGGCCGCCGGCCCGCAGGCGGCCATCTCGGCCCCCCGGGCTGACTGGGGAGCGTCGGCGGGGTCGGGCCCCAGGACGGCGATCTGCAGCTCGTGGCCGGTCTGGGCCCAGACGGCGCGTCCGTTGACTAGGTGACTCGGGACCTGGCGGACGTCGAGGCCGAGCAGCCCGTAGTCGCTGCGGTCGGCCTGGCGTAGGACCAGGCGGGACTCGACCGCGCTGGCTAGGCGAGTAGAGAAAGCGGTGCGGTCGCCGCTGATGACGAAGGTCACCCCGACGGCCCGGCCTTCGCGGAGCAGCCGGTCCACCGCGTCGACGAGCCGCCCCCCGTCGCGCTCCGCGTACCGGGCGACGAAGGCTTCGAGACGGTCGATCAGGACGACAACGGGCGGCCCGGTGTGACCAGTCCTGGCCCGTGCCTGCACGAGCGACCCCAACAGGTCGACGAGCCGGGTGAGACGGTCGGGGTCGTCGCCGCTGACGACCGCTCCGCAGTGGGGCCAGCTGGCCAGTGGGTCGAGGGCCCGGTTGCCGCAGTCGATGACATACAGGTGGAGGTCCTCGGGCCCTAGACGGCTGGCGAGACCAGCCGCGATGGTGCGCAGGGCGGTCGAGCGGCCGCTGCGCACCGTCCCGATCACCAGCACGGACCCGCCCCGGTCGAGGTCCAGCACGAACGGCTCCTGGGTCTGGGACTCGGGTCGGTCGACCAGGCCCACGACGGCGCGCAGGCCCACCCCGTCGCGCCGGCCCAGGCCGTCAGGCCCGCCCGCCCCTTCGCGCCCGCCGACCGCACCGCCGACGTCGTCGATCGACACCACGTCGGGGAGCGGGGGAAGCCAGGGACTCGGTGGCCGTTCGATGCCCTCGTTGCGGGCGGCGGCCTCGATGGCGGCCACCAGCAGGGAGAGATCGGTGGCTCCGCTCGAGTCCGCCTCGCCGGCGTCGGATTGGACCCGGCGCGCGCCGAGCGACGTCAACGACCAGGCTGCCACCGTCACCCGGCTTGCCCCAAGCCCGACCGGCTCGCCTGGACGGGCTACCCCGATGCGGGCGGTCTGGAACGGGGTCAGGTCGCGGTACCCGGTCAGGGCATACGCCCGTCCCGGCGTGTCCCGGCCGATTCGCGCCGCGTCGGGGCCGTCGATCACATCGGTGCTGTCTTGGGGGTTCGCCACCCGAAGGCAGAGCCGCAGGTTGACATTGGCCCGGAGCTCCGCGGAGACCACTCCGGCCGGCCGCTGGGTTGCCAGGATCACGTGGACGCCGAGACTGCGGCCCCGCATTCCGATGCCGATCACCCCACGCACGAAGTCGGGCACCTCCTCGACGAGGGTGGCGAACTCGTCGATGACGATGGCCAGCCGGGGGAGGGGCGCGGATGGGAGCGGCCCGGACGGGAGGCCGGTAGTCAACGCCCAGTACTCGTCGATGTCGCGGGCGCCGGCCTGGGCCAGTAGGCCCTCCCGTCGCTTCAACTCGGCAGTCAACGACGCCAGCGCCCGGGCCGCCAAGTGCCCGTCCAGGTCGGTGATCAGGCCGACGCAATGCGGCAGGTCCCGGCACTCCCTGAAGGCGCTGCCGCCCTTGTAGTCCACCAGGACGAACGTCAGCGCATCGGGTCGGTTGGCCAGGGCCAGGCTGGCGACCAGCGATTGCAGCAGCTCGGATTTTCCGGCTCCGGTCGTACCGGCCACCAGGCCGTGGGGTCCGTCCTTGCGCAGGTCGACCACGAACGGACCCGTCGTCGCCATGCCGATGATCGCTTCCGTGCTGCGACCGCCGGGGCTCGACCGCCACACTTTGGCGACGTCTGCCGCAGTCGGCTCGTCCAGGCCCAGTAGATCGAGCAGTCGCACCGAGCGGGGCAGTTCGACTCCGCGCCCTCCCTGGCCGGGACCCGATTCCCGAAGGGAAGCGAGGGCCCGGCTCACCCGTTCGGCCCCCTCGGTGCTCACGCCGTCAACGATCACGCCCTCGACCGGAGCCGCGCCCTTCCGATGGACCACGGCGCGGCTGCCGGACGGGTTGCTGGCAACCACCGCAACCTGGCACTCCTCGGGGAGGCTGGTCTCGTGCTCATCCAGGCACAGGGCAAACACCCCTGCCTCCGGGCCGCGCCGCAACACCTCTGCGATGCCGTCGAGGGTGCGGAGGCGGCGGGCGCCGTCCAGCACCACGAGAATCCGCGAACCGAGTGGCGGCCCGGCGCGCAGCTGGCTCCGGGCGGTCTCCAGTCGATCGTCGATGAGCCGGCGCAGTACGGTCAGGCGGTCCTCCACCTGTTGGCGTCCCACCCCGACCAGCCTGCTGCAGTCCCACGAAGGGTCGGGCGGGACCAGATGAGGCAGCCAGGCCGTCCAGGCCCAGTCGCCGGCGCCGTCCTGGCCTGTCAGCACCACGATCCGCACGTCGCCCGGGCTGTGCAGCGCCGCCGTCTGGCTGAGCATGGCCCGGGCCCATGCCAGCGTCGCCGGACGCGGACCGGCGAGGCCCACGATCCCGGCCTCGGCCACGTCGATGGCCGCCGGCACCAGGCGGGCGAGCGGCGGCGCGCCCTCCGCTCCACCCTTGACCTGAATGTGAGCCGGCGCATCGGCCAGCCCGATCCGTAGTCGGAGAAAGTCGTTGTCCTCGCGGCGGCGCTCCCACAGCCGGGTAGTCGGCGCCGTCGCGGTGCGGCGGATGGCGGCCGGATCCGGGAGGCGGACTCGCGATAGCCGCTCGTCCGCGGCGACCGCTGCCGACATGGTCGCATCGAAGGTGGCGGTGGCCTGCTGGTAGGCGGCCAGTTGGGTGCGGTAGTCGCGCCGGCCCCGGCGGCGGTCGCCGAGATAGTTGGACAGAACCATCACGGGCGACAAGGCGACGAAGGCCAGATAGACGATCTGATGAAGGAGGAGCACGAGCGCCACACCTATAAGTACCGGTGCGAGCAGGGAGATGAGGGGAAAGCGCAGGCCCTGCGGCTCCGTCGGTTGGACCGGTACTTCGATTTCGGTGGCCAGCGCCGGCGGAGCTATGCGCGGCGGGCGGTTGAAGCCACGGGTGCCGTTCGCGGCCGGCGGATCGAGCACGCGTGCGGCCGTCTCGACTTCTCGCACCGATACCACGGAATCGCCGATCTGGAAGACGTCGCCGGCGGCGAGCCGTTGCGCGCCGAGGATGCGATGGCCGGCCCAACCGACTCCGTTGGTCGAGCCGGCGTCTTCGAGGACGGCGCCGTCCCAGTCAATGGTGACCCGGGCGTGGTTGCGGCTCACCTGGGGGTCTTCGATGGTGAGACCGCTGTCCCGTGAACGGCCAACCGTCACCGTCTCCCCCGGGCTGAGGGCCACCGACGGGCCGGCCGCTGGACCGCCGAGCACGGCGACCTCCACGGGTCCGTCGCCGTTCGGCTGCGCTGGCACGGCCATCCCCATCCCAACCACCGAGCCCTGCAGGAGTCCCGCCGCGGATAGTTCCTCGCCCGGGGCCAGCAGGGAAGGGCCGAGATACAACGCCGGCGGGCTCTGGCCGGCGCTGGCAGGGAGGTCGAGATGCTGGGCCAGAGCGGCTGCCAGTTCACCGATCGTGGCATCCGGCTCGGCGCGCACCAGCACGTCCACAGGGGAGCGGGCCGCCATCGAGACGGTCAGGGGCAATTCCACGCGCTCAGCCGACGACCGTTACGCCGTGGCCCTGCCCTGGCCGCTGACTCTGGCCGTGGCGGTCGGTGCGACCCTTCTTGGCCAACACCTGTAGGAGCTGGCGCTGCGCCGAGGTCAAGGTGACCGAGGGTCGGTCGGCGAGGAGGGCTTCGTCGCGGCAGCGACGGACGAACATCTCGTCGTGGAAGAGAGTGGCGACGAGGTTGTGCAGCCCGCCGGCGCCGGTGCCGGTGACCTGATCGAGGATGTTGACTGCCTGCTGGATCTCCCCGGCGGCGGTACCGAAGGCGCCGGCAGGCACGGCTTCGATCGAGTCCAGTGATGACAGCGCCTGCCTCTTGACCGAGACCACCCGGTGCTCAGAGTCGTGCAAGAGATCGGCCACCGACTCCAGCTCAGGTGGCGACAGCACGACGCGCATCGCTTCAGTCCTTTCCGATCAGGGCGTCCAAGGCGACCCAGACGGCCTGGGCGCCGACGTCTTCGATCACCGCGGTGACCTCATCGATCTCGGACAACAGCCAGACACCGGCCGCTCCTCCATCCAGCCACCGCACCTCTCCGGCCTCGTAGATCTCCGGCCCGATGGTGCGGGCGAGGCGCACCCTACCGACGAGCCGTCGTTGCTGGTGGGCCGCCCGCCACTTGCGAGCCGTGGTTTCGTCCACGCCCGCTTCGGCCAGCGCCCGGTCGACCTCCGGCCAGAGACCAGCGCGGGCTAGCCGATCGACCTCCAAGCCGGCCGACACGGGCAGAACGAACTGGGCTCCACTTGCTGACGAAGCCGGCTCGCCGGGCCACTCGACGACGTCCCACACCGCCGCGCCTAGGGCGCCAGAGATGCGGTCTATCCGCCACACCCCGAGCTCCCGCTCGTGGAGGGCCAGCACCGCGCCGTCGTGCGCCGCCACCATCACATGCCGAGAGGGTTGACCGGCGTCGAGCTCGACCTCCACCACGGCGACCGGGGCCAGTAGCGGGGCCAGTTGATCGGCCGCACCCGGAGCCAGGCCGATTCCGTGTCCGTCGGTCGGCATGGCGAGCCCGTGGGCGAGCAGGGACCGGGCCGCCACCGTCTCGGCCAGGATCACGTCGTCGTCGCCGAGGTCGATGCGGAGCATGGACGGCAGCACCGTGGCGGTGATCCGAGCGACCACCCGAAGCTCGTCGGCGCTGAGAGTCCACATCGGGGCCGCCTTGTCGACGGGCGCGGTGGCGGTCACAGCGGAGCTCCGCCCGACGAACCCGTCACGGCCACGGCCACCCTGGTGGCCAGTACCGCCCAGGTGGTGTCGCCCGTCGGGGGGAGGCCCCGCTCGGTCCAGCCCGCACGACGCAGGAACGCCGCCGGATCCCGCTCGCCCCGTAGGATCGCCTCCACCAGGTTCTGGTCCGCAGTGAGCGCGGCCCGCTCGGCGCGCACCTTGTCGGCCGCGGTGCGGAGCAGCTGGCCGACCCACGAGAGCTGCCCCACGTTTGCTTGCATCGTCTGGTGGGCGCAGGTCACCTGCTCGCCGAAGCGGTCTGCAGCTGACCCTCGCCACACCAGTTGCCGGGCCCGCTGGCCCAGGTCTTCGTCGACCTGGTCCAGCTTCTCGGCCAGACCCGCCACATAGGTGGCGGCGTCATCCAACTCCACGTCCGACGTCAGGACCGTCATCAGCTCCCGACCTGGATGAGCATGTCGCCGCGGTTGCGCACCTCGTTGCTGGCGTCCACCAGGGCCTCGGACAGCCGCCGCAGGGCCGGCTTGTAATCTGCTTCCCACGCCGAACGGAAGCGGTCGGCCGCCCCGCCCTGCCACCAGGTGCTGTCCACTTCACCGGTCAGGGCGGCCAGGAGGTCATCCACGGTAACGGACTGTTGCTGCAGGCTGACCTGCAGGTGCTGCAAGGCGGGGATCTCGCCGCCGATGATCGAACCAGCCATGTTGGATTCTCCTCGTGTGAGCTAGCGAGTGCGTCGTGCACCGCTATCGGCAACCATACGGACGCCTCTTCTCCCTGCCAATCGGGAGCCCTACCCAACGCGAACGGGCGAACGTCGCCGGGACCGCCGCCACGGGGCGAGGGAGAGGCTGGCCCCAGCCCGCCGGCGGAAGGAAACCGACCGGCGCAGAACGGCGTCGAGCTCGCCGGCGTGCGCCCAGGCGGTCGCGGCGACCTCGGTACGGGGGGGATATCGGCGGTCGTAATGGGTGGCGTCCACCAGTCCGGCTAGAGCGGCGATCGGGCTGGCGCACGACGACCCCAACCGGGCACCGGCGCGGCCGACCACCTCCGGACCGGTGAACGATGGCGGCACCCCGACCCCGAGTTCGGCTAGACGATCGAGCACGTGGTCCCAGGCGCCGTTGACCCGGCCCACGGGGCTCGGCTGGCGGCGCTGCCGGCGCTTCCGGAGGGCCTTGGCCCCGAGCACGGACACCAGACCGGCGCCGATCAGAAGTACCACCCACGCCGCTACCATGAGCACCGTGACGCCGCCGCCCCGCGGTCCGGGCCTCGTCACCAGACCCTGGCCGGGGGTCGGGGAGTGCCCGGTGCCGGCGGCGTTGATCTGCTGCTGCTGGTGGAGGGCCTGACCGAGCGGTGACGAGAGCGCGGCCGAAGGCGCGGCCGGCCGGCCAGCGGAGGACGGATCGGCGGGAAACGCCAGCCAGCCGATCCCTTCCAGGTCCACCTCGGGCCAGACCGTCAGATCTCGGGTGGTGTAGGTGACCTGGCCATTGGCTGGGCCCCGATGGCCCCCTACATAACCGACCGCCAGGCGCGTCTGGAAACCCATGGCCCGGGCCAGAAGGGCAAAGGCGGCCGCGAACTGCTCCGAGCTGCCTACGTGCGTCACGTCGAGCAGTTGGACCACCTGGTAGGAGCCGCTGCCGATGGGGGAGTCGCCTGGGGGGTGGAGGGCAAAGCCAGGACCCGTCAAGTAGGACGTGATGTTCGCCAGTCGGGAGAGGGCATCGGGTCCAGCCCTGGCGATCAGCGCCGCCGCAATGGAGGTGACGCCAGGCGGCAGCGAGGCGCTCCCCTGGTCTGAGGGAACCGTCGCGGCGCGCCCGGCGAGCAACTGAGACCGGTCCGGGGTGGCCACATCGGCCCGGACCACGTACCGCGGGGGGACTGCTGTCCCGGCCGGCACGGCTAGGAGGTCGTCCGACTCCGACACGTCGAGGCCGCCGACCGACACCGCCACCGGCCGGGCCGGCGCAGGCAGGTAGCCGGTCGGAGTCAAAAGCGTCACTTCGGCCGTTACCGGCGTCGTCGTCACGGCCAGACGCGGACCAGCCGGCAGCTGGACGCCGGCGCGCTGGAACACCGCGGAGGACGTCCACTGCGTGCCCTGGAACTGGTCGTAGATGTCGAGGCGCCAGTACAAGCTCGCCGGGTCGGCTCCCTGCGTCGAGACCGTGAACATCTGCCGCACCGGGCCGTCGTAGATCGAGGCGTACGCAGCCAAGAGGCTCACCTGGTCCAGCGGTTGCGGGGGCGCGCTGATGGCGGCCCGCAGGTTGTAGGGCATCTGCTTCCCAGCCCCCGGCAGCACCGCCCCGACCGGTACGGCCAGGGCCACCACGGCGACCAGCACCAGGCCACCCGCCACCAGGCGTCCGTAGGCTGGGCGGGGCCCGTCCGGGCGCGCTCCCGCGATGGTCGGCGCGCCCGGCGTCGGCGGCGAGGCGGGTCGGTCTCGTTGACGCGGCGACGACGCCAGCAGGAACACCCCGGCGGTGGCCATCAAGGCGAGGGCGCCCCACTTGGGCGCGGGGCGGCCTCCGGCGCCGAGCAGCAAGGCGGCCAGGTAGAGCAGCGCCGGCGGCAGGAGGGACAGCAGCGGCCGCCTGCCTCCGACGGCCAGCTCCACCGCCGCGGCCGCGGCAACCGCGATGGCGACGACCACGAAGCCCAACTCCGACCCGGACGCGGGCGCGGGCAGGACCGATGTGACCAGCTGGGCCGCCCCGTTTGCCAGGCCGCCCAGGGCGGATTGACCGTGCGGGCTGGCTGGCAGGAACGCCAGGATCACGAGCACCGCGGCCGCCTCGGTGGCCAGGCGGAACGAGACCCGGTCGATCGCCGGTAGCCGAGCCCCGACACCGACACTGAGTAGACCGATCCGCACCGGGATGACCACGGCCGCCGCCATCCAGCCAGCTCCGCCACCGCCGAAGATCGGCAGCACGGAGGGGATGACCGCGGCCACGACTGCGGCCGCCATGACGGCCGCGGTCGCCCG
>Ga0302324_100003279_pt1 | contig 36635 bp, 31 predicted proteins | sample Palsa_T0_1_FD_201949 | JGI IMG/M metagenome (GOLD analysis project Ga0302324, IMG submission 201949) | Peat permafrost microbial communities from Stordalen Mire near Abisko, Sweden - Palsa_T0_1 | ecosystem: Environmental > Terrestrial > Soil > Palsa > Peat permafrost | place: Sweden: Abisko... | reverse complement strand
CGATTGCCGCGCCGCGCGGATGAAAGCCGCCGCGACTTGGGTTATATTGGGCGCCGCAAACCTGTCTATACAGGATGACGCGGCGATGGCCAGTCCCAGAGCCGTTCCTTTGTACGAGCAGCTGAAGGAACACGTGCTCAACAACATCCGCTCGGGAGAATGGCGTTCCGGCGAGCGCGTGCCCTCCGAGCACGAGCTCGTGCGCAAGTTCAAGGTGTCGCGCATGACGGCGAACCGCGCGCTGCGCGAGCTCATGCGATCCGGCGTGCTGGCGCGCGTTGCAGGTGTCGGCACCTTCGTCGGGGACTTGAAGGCGGCAACCCACCCGCTGCAAATTCGTAACATTGCCCAGGAAATCCGCGATCGCGGTCACCGTCATCGTGCCCTGCCGGTGACGCTCGAGCGCATCTTTGCTGATGAAACGGTGCGCGCCCGCTTGGGCAGCCCGGCTCGCGCACTTGAGGTGTTTCACTCGCTCATCGTGCATTTCGAAAACGACGTCGCGCTGCAGGTCGAGGATCGTTTCGTCAATCCTCTCATCGCACCCGATTATCTTGCTGCCGACTTCACAGTGCTGACGCCTTATGAGTACCTGATGGAGGTTGCGCCGCTGCAGCGTGTCGAGCACGTCGTGCGCGCTGTGCTGCCGGATGCGCGCATCAGAGCGCTCCTCAAACTCGGAGCACGCGAGCCTGCGCTCCTCATCGAGCGCGTCACTTGGAGTCGGGCGCAGCCCGCGTCGTTTGCACGTCTGTATCACCCCGGCAGCCGCTTCGAGCTGCGCGGCGCATTCGAAGTGTAGTCACTCGCGTTAAATCAACTCGCCAGCAATCAGTCAGAGGCGCATATGGATAGTCATACCCGTCACGATCCGACCCGCAAAATCCGTGCGGCGCACGGCACCGTCCTCGAGGCGCGCAGCTGGCTGACGGAGGCGCCACTGCGCATGCTGCGCAATAACCTCGACCCGCAGGTCGCCGAACGGCCGGAGGAACTGGTCGTTTACGGCGGTATAGGCCGAGCGGCGCGCGATTGGGAGTGCTTTGATCAGATCGTCGCATCCCTCAAGGCGCTGGGCGACGATGAAACCCTGCTCATCCAGTCCGGCAAACCCGTCGGCGTGTTCCGCACGCATGCGGATGCGCCGCGGGTACTCATCGCCAACTCCAATCTCGTCCCGCATTGGGCCAATTGGGAGCACTTCGCGGAACTCGACCGCAAGGGGCTCATGATGTACGGGCAGATGACCGCCGGATCGTGGATTTACATCGGCAGCCAAGGCATCGTGCAGGGAACTTACGAGACCTTCGTCGAGATGGGACGGCGCCATTACGGCGGCGATCTCGCGGGGCGCTGGATCCTGACCGCGGGCTTGGGCGGAATGGGCGGCGCGCAGCCCCTGGCTGCGACCATGGCTGGAGCGTCGCTCCTGGCAATCGAGTGCCAGCCGAGCCGCATCCAGAAGCGCCTCGCGACCGGGTATCTGGATGCCGAGGCGGGAAGTCTCGATGAGGCGCTGCAGCTCATTGAAGGCGCGGTGCGCGACAAGCGCGCGCTCTCGGTCGGTCTATGCGGCAATGTCGCGGAGATTTTGCCTGAGCTGCTGAAGCGCAATGTCCGGCCCGATGCGCTGACGGATCAAACTTCCGCGCATGATCCGGTGAATGGCTACCTGCCCATTGGCTGGACCCTTGCTCAGTGGGAGTCGCAGCGCGCCGCCGATCCTGCCGCCGTGGCACGTGCCGCGAAGCACTCGATGGCGCGGCACGTCGAGGCGATGCTCGAATTCCAGCGCCGCGGCGTGCCCACTTTTGACTACGGCAATAACATTCGGCAAGTGGCGCTCGATGAGGGCGTGCAGGATGCGTTTGCCTTCCCGGGCTTTGTCCCGGCCTACATCCGGCCGCTCTTCTGCCGGGGGGTAGGGCCCTTTCGCTGGGTTGCGCTCTCGGGTGATCCCGAGGACATCTATCGCACGGACCAGAAGGTGAAGGAGTTGATACCCGATGATCCGCACCTGCACCGCTGGCTCGACATGGCGCGTGCGCGCATCAAATTTCAGGGACTGCCGGCGCGCATCTGCTGGGTAGGTTTGGGTGAGCGGCATCGGCTGGGGCTTGCCTTCAATGCCATGGTCGCAAGCGGCGAGTTGCGCGCCCCCATCGTCATTGGACGGGATCACCTGGATTCGGGCTCGGTGGCGAGTCCCAATCGTGAGACCGAGGCCATGCTCGATGGCTCGGATGCCGTATCCGACTGGCCGCTATTGAATGCGCTCCTCAATACCGCAAGCGGCGCGACCTGGGTGTCCTTCCACCATGGTGGCGGCGTGGGCATGGGCTATTCGCAGCATGCCGGAGTCGTGATCGTGTGTGACGGCACGGCCGCGGCCGCGCGGCGCATCGAGCGCGTGCTGTGGAACGACCCGGCGACCGGTGTCATGCGCCACGCAGATGCTGGTTATCCCGAGGCCGTGAGCTGCGCGCATGAGCAGGGTTTGAATTTGCCCATGGTGACGCGGTGAGCACGACGGCGCGGGCGTCCAAGTCTGAAGCGCCCGTGCGCGTGTCGCTTGCGGCGCTTGATCTTCCGATCCTGCGGCATGCCCTGCAGGAGCGGGTGCACGTCCATTTGAGCCCCGCCGACCTGCAGCGAGTGCGCCGCGGCGCCGCGGCGGTGGCGCGCCTGGTCGCTCAAGATGCGACGGTATACGGCTTGAATACCGGATTTGGCCTCCTCGCCCGCACGCGCATCCCGCGCAATCAAATCAGTACTCTGCAGAGAAATCTTGTGCTGTCACATGCAGCCGGCACCGGTGCGTTGCTCGCGGACGGCGTCGTGCGCCTGGTGCTGCTCCTGAAGATCGCAAGTCTCGTGAAGGGATACTCGGGGGTGCGGCTTGAGACGGTGCAGGCGCTCGCAGCATTGCTTGAGCACGAGGTTTATCCGTGCATCCCTGGCAAGGGGTCGGTGGGTGCTTCGGGAGACCTTGCGCCGCTCGCGCATATGTCGGCGGTGCTCCTCGGCGTGGGTCATGTGCGGGTCGGCGGACAGATCCTGTCCGCATCGCTTGGCCTGAAGCGTGCGGGCTTGAAACCACTGGCGCTCGGGCCGAAAGAGGGGCTGGCGCTTTTAAATGGCACCCAGGTGTCAACCGCCTTGGCGCTCTCGGCGCTGGTGCAGATCGAGAATGTGTTTGCGGCGGCGCTTGCCGGGGGCGCTCTATCGGTCGATGCCTTGAAGGGCAGCGATGCGCCGTTCGATGCGCGCATTCATGCGCTGCGCCGTCAGCCGGGGCAGGTGGATGTGGCCGCCGCGCTGCGCCGGTTGCTCGCCGGCAGTCGCATTCGTGCCTCGCATTTGAAGTGCGACCGGGTTCAGGATCCTTACTCGCTGCGCTGCCAGCCGCAGGTGATGGGCGCGTGCCTTGACCTCATGCGCTCGGTGGCGACGACGCTGGTCCGAGAGGCGAATGCGGTGACCGACAATCCACTGGTGTTTCCTGACGGCAGCGTTTGTTCCGGCGGCAACTTTCACGCCGAGCCTGTCGCCTTCGCGGCGGACCAACTCGCGCTGGCGGTGGCGGAGATCGCCGCCCTTGCCGAACGGCGCATCGCCCTCCTGGTGGATCCGAAGATGAGCGGCCTGCCTGCATTTCTCGTGAAGGACAGCGGGCTCAACTCCGGGTTCATGGTGGCGCAGGTGACCGCTGCGGCGCTGGTGTCGGAAAACAAGATGCTGGCCCATCCCGCGAGCGTCGACAGCATTCCCACCTCGGCCAATCAGGAAGACCACGTGTCCATGGCGACGCATGCGGCGCGGCGCCTGACCGACATGGCTGAAAATGCGGCCACGGTCATTGGCATCGAACTCTTGGCTGCCGTGCAGGGCATTGAGTTTCATCGTCCGCTGAAGAGCTCCGCGGTTCTCGAGCGCATCGTCGCGCACCTGCGCAGCAAGGTCCCGCATTATGGTGCCGATCGGTTTTTTGCGCCGGACATCGAGGCGGCGAAGAACCTTGTCACGGCGGGGACGTTCCGCGACCTCCTGGGTGAGGCCGCCGTCGCACGCTAGCGCGACGGCAGATTTTCTAATCCGCGCGCACTCATGTACATCCCCGCCTATTTTCACGAAACCGATCTCAAGCAGCTCGACTGGCTCGCGGCACACGATGCTTTCGGCACGCTTATTTCGGTGCACGAGGGCGCGCCGTTCGCGACTCACCTGCCGGTGCTCTATCACCGGGTGGACTCGCAAGTGACGCTCACTGGCCACTGGGCGCGCCCGAACCCGCAGTGGACCGCGATCGAGGGGCAGCGCGTGCTCTTCATCTTCCGTGGGCCGCATGCCTATATTTCTCCGCGCTGGTACACCGATCCTCCGGGAAGTGTTCCCACTTGGGACTATGCAACCGCTCATCTATATGGGCAGGTGCGGCTCATCCAGGATCCGGAGAAGCTCGAGCAGGTGGTCGCCGCGCTTGCCGCCCGCTTTGAGGCGGGAGCCGCGACGCCGTGGCGCATAAGCGAGGCTTTGCCGCGTGAGAAGCTCCTGCGCGGCATCGTCGGTTTCGAATTCTCGGTCGACGACATCCAGGTCAAATTCAAGCTGAATCAAAACCACCCGCCGGCAAACATGGCGGGTGTGATCGCGGCGCTGCGCGCGCAGGGCCGCGATGACGCGACAGCGCTTGCCGCACTCATGCAGCAGGCGCTCGATAAGCGCTCCGCACCTTAGGCGCGTGGCGCTACAGCCCTAACGCCGTAAGGCCCGGATGATCGGCGGGGCGCGCCGGCCCGCTCCAGAGAAACTTGCGCTCCTTCTCTTCGATGCGCACGTCGTTGATGCTCGCTTCGCGGCGCTGCATCAACCCTTCGGCGTTGAACTCCCACTGCTCATTGCCGTAGGCGCGATACCACTGACCGGAGTCGTCGTGACATTCGTACTGAAAGCGCACCGCAATGCGATTGTCATGAAACGCCCACAGTTCCTTGATCAGCCGATAGTCCAGCTCCTGAGCCCATTTGCGCTTCAGGAAGGCGACGATCGCGTCGCGGCCGGTGAAGAACTCGGAACGATTGCGCCAGCGGCTGTCTGGCGTGTAAGCCAATGAAATCCGCTGCGGATCGCGGCTGTTCCAGGCATCCTCGGCCATGCGAACCTTCTGCACCGCCGTCTCGAGGGTGAACGGGGGCAGGGGCGGACGAGCGGTCATGGTGACACTCTCAGTTGCCGGCAATAGACGCGTGGAAGGGAGCACACTCGAGTGCGCTTCCGCAAAACGCGGTATATAGTGCCGCTCCGGCCGTTCAGCGCGCAACGCCGGTGCAATCCGCGGCGTCTCATCCGGATCATGCACACTGTCGCGCACATTATCGTCAAGGTGGGGGATCACATGAATAGAAGCATTGTCGCGCTGACACTTATCGCGCTCGCGGCTCCGTGGGCGGTGTTGGCCGAAGCGCCGAAGACTCTGCACGTCGTAGAGACGGTAGAGATCAAAGCGCCCGTGTCACAAGTCTGGAAAACCATCAAAGACTTTGACAGTTTGAATAGCTGGCATCCTGCGTTTGCAAAGGACGAGATCATCAAGGGCAAGAACAACAAGCCCGGCGCAGTGCGGCAGCTGACGGTTAAGGACGGCCCAACGTTCACCGAGGAGCTCTTGGGGTTCACCCCGAGCACTCATTCGTACCGGTACAAGATCATCGACCCGTCGCCGTTACCGATGCGCGGCTATTTCTCCACGATTTCCGTGGCTGCGGGCGCGGACGGCGTGACGGTCGTCACCTGGAAGGGCAAATTCAAGCGCAAGAACGTGTCCGACAATCCGCCTGACGCTGAAAGCGATGCAGGCGTTACCAAGTTTATCACTGGCGTGTATCGGGGCGGCCTCGACAATCTGAAGAAGATGATCGAAGGAGGCTGAGCGCCCAGCTCGCGCGCGTTCGCGCGCGGATAACGAGTATTTGACTGCCCAAAGCGCCGAGGAGCTGTGAGCTCCCCGGCGCTTTATTTTTTCAACGGCAAACGCGATTGTTCTTCGGCGAGAGGTGCTAGTAAAGACTTTAACTAACTCCAATAAGTTATTGATTTATAGTCTTATAAATTACAAAAATAGCATGCCTGTGCTCCGCAGCCTTGGGCGCCTGCGCAACCAGCAAGCCTAGGCGCTCTTCTCGCCACCCTTGGGCCCCCAGAATACGACCCAGGCTGAAAAGTCGGGCGATAGACTTTCGAAACGGTGCTCTACTCCGGCCGCGACGAACAGCACGTCTCCAATGGCGCAGGGACTGCGCTCGCCAGAGAGGACGAATTCGGCGCTGCCTGATCGCACAACGTAGACCTCATCCTGTGAGTGCGGCATCTGCGGGTCCTGGCCGATGGGCGCATAGAGGCCGAGCGACATCGTGCCGTGCGCAAGCGCCGTCGCGTAGCGCTCGCCCGCCGGCCACTTCTTGGAGGGCGCACCGGGAATGCGGGAGAGAATTTCCGTGAGCGCTGCTTTCATGAGAGGCCTCATCTGCTGGGGCGGTCCAGGATTCTTGCATTGCGCAGGCCACCAAGCGACTGTCCGATCGCCCACTTCGCCGCCGGTATTGCCGGCGAAGACTGGTAAGCTCGCCCTCGATGATGCATCAAAGAGCCGGCCGCCAGACGCTCCTTAGTTCCGCAAGCTTCGCTCTTGCGGTGCTGACATTCATCAACCTGTTGAATTATCTCGATCGTTTTGTGGTGTCGGCGCTGGCTGAAACTCTGAAGCACTCATCGCTTGCGCTTTCCGACTTCAAATTGGGCTCTTTGATGACGAGCTTCCTGCTCGTCTACCTGCTTACGGCTCCGGTTTTCGGGGCGCTGGGCGATCGGCGCTCGCGACCGCGGCTGATCGCGGTCGGCGTGGGAATCTGGAGTCTCGCGACTGCCTTATCGGGCTTTGCCGGCAGCTATCTCGCTCTCCTCGGCGCGCGCGCGGCGGTGGGCATTGGCGAGGCGGCGTACGGCACCATCGCGCCTGCGATGCTGGCCGACTACTTTCCAGCGAATCGGCGCGGCCGCATCATGGCCGTGTTCTTTTGCGCGATTCCCATTGGTTCCGCACTGGGATACATCGTCGGCGGCCTCATAGATGCGCACTACGGGTGGCGCATGGCGTTCTTCGTGGCCGGCGCGCCGGGTCTGGTGCTGGCGGCGTTAACGCTGATGCTGCGTGATCCACCACGCGGCAGCCACGACTCCGCTGCGACGGCACCGGGTTTTGCCAAGCGCGGAACGCGCGCAGATTTGATCGCGACTTATCGGCGTCTTGCCACGAATTCGCCGTACGTGCTCACGGTCTTGGGCTATGCGGCATACACGTTCGCCGTCGGCGGGCTCGGTTTCTGGATGCCGGCGTTCTTGGAGCGGGTGCGGGGCATCCCGCGCGCCCAGGCGACAGTGAGCTTCGGCGAAATCGTCGTGGTAACGGGCTTCGTGGGCACTTTCGTCGGTGGCTGGCTCGGGGATTACTGCGCCAAGTATTCGCGCCAGGCATTTCTGTGGGTGTCGGCGATCGCGACACTCATCGCGGCGCCCTTCACTTGGGCTGCGCTCACGACCGCCTCGCCGGACCTTTATTTGGCCGCGATGGTGGTGGCGCAGCTGTGCCTCTTCATTTCGACGGGCCCCATCAACGCGGCCATCATCAATTTAACTTCGCCGCTGGAACGCGCCTCGGCGATCGCCGTCAGCATATTCACCATCCACATCCTCGGGGATGTATTGTCGCCGCCCGTCATCGGTGCGCTCTCGGACGCAAGCTCTCTGCAGGAGGCGGTGAAGATCGTTCCGGTCGCAGTGCTCGCGTGCGGCTTGCTGTGGTGCTGGGCGGCGCATGCCGACCGCGTGCGCGGCGTCGGCGCGCGAACAAGAGCCGCGCATTCTTGAGCCGTGCAGACCTACGCGCGTGCGCGCGCCGCTCGATTGGCGGCATGCTGCGGCTCGGCGCGGCGGCCGCGCTCAGCCTTTGGCTTGCACTGCCAGCGCGAGCCGACTGGATCGCCCTTCAGGCCCTGGAGCACAACGGCGCCGTGGTCAGCGCTCTGGCGCTCGACCTCGACAACGGCGCGGTGCTGCAGCAACTGAACGCCGATCATCGCCTGACTCCGGCGTCGCTCACCAAGCTTGCAGTCGCGGCAGCGACGCTCAACCGCTGGTCCGCGGACAAGGTCTTTGCGACTCGACTCGTCGCGCACGGGACATTGCGCTCGGGTGAGTTGAGCGGCGACGTCATTCTCGACGGCGCGGGCGATCCGACGCTCGAATATCACGCGCTTCTTGCGCTCGCGGTGCAGGCCGCCGGCGCCGGCGTGACGTCGGTGCGCGGCCGCGTCATCGTAAATCTCGCGCCATTTTCCGAAGTCGGGTGTGAAACCCAGGACCGCTGCGGAGCGCTCGTGCGCAGCGACACCGCGTTCAATGCGCCGCTGTCCGCGGTCGGGATTGATTACGGCAATTGGTGCGTGAGCGTGCAGCCGACCGCCGCCGGCGCGGCAGCCATGGTGCGCGGTTGCGGAGTATCGCGCCTGCCGATCCCGGTGGAGGGGACGATTGCGACGAGCGCGGCACAATCGAAAAAAACGTTCTGGGTGGAGCGTGCCACCAATGCCGGCGTCGATATATTGCGGGTCGGCGGCCAGATGCCGGTGGGAGCGCGCGAGCGCGTCTACCGCGCCATGTCGAATCCTGCGATGGGCGTTGGCCTCCTGCTGCGGGAGAGTTTGCGCGAGGTGGGCGTGAGCGCGCCCGGAGATGTGGTCATCACGCAGGGTGCGCTGCCCGGCGATGTCTTTGAGCTTGCGCAGACCGAGGGCCTGGTGTTGCGCGAGCAATTGGGGCGCATGCTGCGCTTCTCCAACAATTACATTGCCGATGTCCTCACATTTGATCTTGCCGCAGATATGACCGGAAAGTCTCCTGCGGGACTCGCGGACGCATCGAAGGGGCTATCCGAGTTCGTGCAGCACGCGCTGCAGGCGCAAAGCCACGCGCGCATTTCCGCGCCGCTGCTGCTGAGCGGCAGCGGGCTCACTCCGCAGAACGAGCTGTCGGCGCACGATCTGGTGGCGTTGCTCGCGTATCAGTACCATGACAGCCGGCATTTTCCGGCGTTCTACGGCGGACTGACGGTGCCGCGGCAGGCCCCGTTTGGCTTTCTGCGCCAGGGCAGCGACGCATGGCTTGATCGCGTGGCGCTCAAGACCGGCACCATGGATGAGCCGCATTCGGTGTGCGGCATCGCCGGCTACATTCGCAAGAAGAGCGGCGGCTGGATTGCATTTGCGGCGATTGTGAACGGCAGCTCGACGGTGCGACATATTCCGCTGTATAAGGCAATGGAAGCCTCGCGTACGGATCTGGAGGCGCTGCTCGCGCGTTACTAGCTTATTGGCCACGGGAGGAAAGCCATGCACCACCGAATCACACACCTGCTGGTCAGCGCCGCGTGGCTCGCGCTGTGCTGCGGGACGCTTCCCGCCGGCGCTCAGTCTCAGCCGCCTATGACGGAGCCGCAGCCCGACCCCAGCGACAAGCTGCAGGCGGACCTTTGTGCCAGCAAGACGGGCGATGCGAGAGAGGAGTGCCTGCGCGAAGGACAGGATCGGCAGATCACCACGGGCGTGCGCGGCGATGTGCGTGCCGCGTCCACGAACTCGGATTACAACGTTGCGCGCGCCAAGTGCGACACCCTCTCGGGAGGCGCCAAAGACAGATGCATCGCAGCCGCCAAGTCGAAGTACAAGCAGTGAGTGTTACTTCGGCGCCTCGACGGCACCGGCATAAAAGACCGTGCATTTCGCGCCGAACAGGCTCTTGCCCTTATTGAGCAGCTTGCGGGCCGGGCCGGTGATCGTCGCGACCACGTTCGGCTTCTCGACGTCAGGCTTGCGGAAAGAACCGCGAATCTTCTGTTCGACGCGCGCACACCCTTCAGGGCTGATGAGTGCGACGGTCACGTCATCGTAGGTATCGTTGACAAGATCGAGGCCGCCTTGCATGGCAATGCGGTTTTGCGGGGTCGCCAGCGCCACGTCCTGCGCTTGTGCAATTCCGCGATCCACTTTCCATTGCGATAGCAGCGTGCGGATGGTCGTGCGTCCTGCCGATTTCTTCAGAATACGCGCGTAGTCATATCCCTTGGTGACCGCAATTCCCAGCGGGCCTGCGAGAAAAAATGCTCCCACGTCGATGAGATTGAAGTTCTGCGTCGACTCGTAGTGCGAGAACTCCTTATCAAGATCACCGATGTCGAGTACGAGGTCGTGGCCACGCAAGGAAGCCTCGCCGGCGAGCGTGCGCATCACGCCGGTCTTGGGAGTTCCGCGCATCGTGAGATCGGCGCTGAAGTCGAGGGCACCTTCGGCGATTTTCTCGGGCGTCACGGTCTTCGAGAAATCGGCAACCTGCAATTTCCCGAGCGTGGAGTGCACATGATAGACCGGCTCGGCGGCGGTGAAATCCGCGCTGACGTTGCCGCTGCCGTGACCCCCGAACATCTCCAGCGCCACGGGATCGAATTTCAACGTCCCGCCCGTGCCCGTCACGGTGGCCTTCACGTCGGTGGCCATCAAGTTCTTGGTGCGCATCTGCGCGCAGGCAAGATGGCCAGTGAAGGAGAGCGATTTCAAAACGTCCGGCGGTGTCGACGCGGTGAGCTTCAGCGCGGTGAGCTCAAGGCGGCAGTTTGCTGCCGTGAAGTTGTTGCCGAGCTGCGCGTCGGTATAGATGAGGCTCGAGTCGCTGAAGCTCACTCGCGCGATGTCGGCGGCTGGCGAGCTTAAATCGGCGCTCGGCGGCCGATCGATGTTGAGTTCGCCACTCTTATTGCGCTCAACGGTGATTCGCGCGCCTTTGAACTGAACACTTCGGAACACGAGGTCCTTATGCAGGAGTGAGCGCAGCTCGATGCCGAGCTGCGCTTCAGCGATGGACGCGACGTCCGCGCCGCGATTGCGAATGTGAATGTCCTCGAGCGTCACGTGCAGGAGCGGGAAAAAGCGCAATGCCACGCGGCCACCGACCTGCACCTGCATGCCAAGCGCGCTTGAGGCATCCGTCTGCAGGCGCGCGCGCACGCTTGCCCCGAGCAGGCGTGGCCCGAGCCACACCGCCAGGATGACGAGGAGAACAACGGCGCCAGCGAGCGCAATGAGCACGCGTTGCATGGTTTTGGACATGCCCGCCCCAGTTGAATACAACAGCCGGCGTCATTTGACGCCTACACGAGCTTGAGGTCCAGTGGCCGCACCTGGGGGAATACGCGCTCAAGCTTGGCGGCGGACAATCCCCACATCGGACGGAATAGCCCGCCGAGCACCGCCCGATAGTCGTTCAGCACCGGATAGTCGCGATCCTGGAATAATGTTTTGCGCTCAATCGCAAGCTGTTCGCCGGCGATGCGACCGCCGTTGAGCGCGCCGCCAAGCACCCAATACACCGACCCATGCCCGTGGTCGGTGCCGTTGTTGCCATTCTCGCGGAAGGTTCGGCCGAATTCGGACACGACGACCACGACCGTGCTGCGCCACTGCTCCCCGAGAGCCTGCGAAAAACTCGCAAGCCCGCGGCTTAAGTTGTCGAGATTATTGGCGAGCGCTCCCTTTGCGCCGCCCTCATTGACGTGCGTATCCCAGCCGCCGACGTCGACGAAGCCGAGCCGGTACTGCTCCTTCATGAGCCTGCCCATGCGCTCGGCTTCGAGTGCAAAGCCTTTGGTATTGATCGCGCCTCGATTCGCCGCGCGCATTTCATCGGCCATCGTGAGCGCAACTTCCTGGCGCAATTCCAAGCCGTCGGCGACTGCCGACTCCAGATGATGCTCGGCGTACATGCCCGTCAAGAGCGAGGTCTGGCGCTCATCGAAGGCGGGCTTGCCGACTCCCTTGAGCGAGACATTGGGAATATCTGCGCTACCTCTGAATGTCAGCGGCAGCGCGTCGGTAAAGGCGATCGGCCCGCTCGACCCCAAAACCTGCACCAGGCGTCCCATGAATCCCGAGCCGAAGTCGCGCCGGCCGCGGGAGGGCTCGCCGAGTTCGATGCTGTCCTGGGTCTCGAAGTGACTGCGCGAGAGATCATCGGTGCCGGCGAAGGGTACGAAGGCGAGCTGGCGCTGCTGGTAGAGCGGCTCGAGGGTCGCACGCACGGCGGGAGCGAGCGCCCAATCCGCATCCAGCGCGACAGCGCCTGTGGGCGCGCTCGCATCGGGGCGCGCAATGGCGATGTGCGGGCGCGCTTCGTAGTAGAAGCTGCTCACATAGGGAATGAGAAAGTTTGCGCAGTCGTAACCGCCGCGCAGAAAGATAAGCAGAAAGCGTGCGGGAGACGCCGGCGCAGCGAACAGCTGGCCCGCGACGCTCAATGCCGGAAGAGTGGCCGCCAGGCGCAGCAGATCGCGACGCCGCATGGATCCTCCTGTGTGGGTGCGTGCCCGCGTGCTCATCGGTAGTTGAACTCCGGCGAGGAGAGCAGCAGGGTATTCCATTCCTGCTGCGATGTCGCAGCCTCGAGGGCGTTCTTGGTGCGTTCCGAGAGCAGCGGCTCGAATGCGGTGAAGTAGGTCCGGTTGGAAAGCTGCGGGAATCCCGCGCCGCTTGCAATGCTGCCTTCCTCGGGCTCAAAGAGCCCCGCGTTCGGCGCGGCCACGGCGCGCGCGATCTCAAAGCGACGACTCATCTGCCCTGAGCTCGCCCAGCCGGCCTCGGTGAGCGCATAACCGTCGGGGGTTTGATGTCCGTACAGCGGCTCAGCCAGCGCGTTCAACCAGTTGATCACCGGATGCGTATTGAGGATGGGTCGCGTGTCGTACGCCAGCCGCATGGCTGAGACGACGAAGTGCCACGGGTCCTTGAATTTGCCGCCCAGGGATGCGGAGAACTCCGGCGCCGCAAACATGACGCGCAGCACCGCGGCAATATCGCCGTCGCTGCGCGAAAACGTGGCCGCCATGCGCGTGACGAGCGCGGGCGGCGGCTCATCGGCGACGAAGTAAATCGCGAGTTTGCGTGCGATGAACTGCGCACAGGCAGGCTCGTGCACGATGATGTTGACTGCCTGCTCCACTTCAGCAAATCCCTCACCCTGGATCGCATGACCGAGGAATTGTTTGGAAGCGAAGTCGTGGCGTGCCGGATTGAATTCGAAGGCACCGTCGCGGCGATACAGACCTTGCCATGCGGATTTCAACTTCGGTTGCGCCCCGCCGGCATTGATGCCGACCCCGGTAAGGATACGCGCGAGGTTCTGCACATCGCTCTGCGTGTAGCCCGCCGTGACGCCGAGTGTATGCAGCTCCATGAGTTCACGCGCGTAATTCTCGTTGATATGGTTGAGCGCATTCTGCGCATTGTCGAGATACTGCAGCATCGCCGGATGTGTGAGAGTCGCCATCACCAGCTCGCGAAAGTGGCCGAGGACGTGCGGCCTTATGGCGTGCTCTTCGTAGTCGCCGATCAGCCAGCGGATGCTGCCCTTGGACTGCGCAACGTTGAAGTGGTTGAGCCAGAACCAGACCAGTTGCTCCTGCAATTGAGCGGGCGAATAGATGGCGCGCAGCACGTCGCGGCGCGCGCTCTGATAGGCAAGTGCGTTACCGCGCTCGTTGAGCGCCTTGCGCGCCTGCTCCTTCTCCGCCCCGTCTGCCAGAGCGTTGATGCGCTTGTATTCGGCGTTGGTCGTGGCGAGCAGCTGCTCGGTATTCACGTGCCCGAGGTCGAGCAGATTCATCTGCGTGACGATGGCCTCCGGCAGGGCGGAGTCGCGGCCTGAGAGCTGTGAGTCGAGGAAGCCCGAGCGGCCGCGGCGCTCGAAATCGGCTAGCGTTTCTGAATTGACGCCGTAGGTGATCCGGTTGAGCCACAGCACATCGGCGCGCGCAGCGCCGTGGTCACTGCGGGTCGGAGCGCCGGCACAGCCTGCGACCGCAGCCGCCGCGCCAGCAACGAGAGCTGCCTTTGGCAGCCAGCGATTCAGCGCGGGCCTGCGGCACGGTGCCAATGGTTCACTCGAGGCGCCTTACAGACTCTACCAGCGCCGTCCGTAGTAATAGCGTGGACCATACCAACCATAATAGTACGGGCTCACTGCGACATAAGGCGCCGCGACGACCTGCGCGCCGACATAGGCCCCCGGAGGCGGCCCCACAGGCGCGACCACACAGCCGCCCAGCGAGATAAAGCCAAGCGTAATCAAAATCTTAGAAAGTAATCTCATCTCTATCTCCACGTATGCGTGTCTCTACTAACGCATGAGCTGCTCGCGACGCTGACACCGACTCCGGCAATCGAGTTCTTGAGCTAGTCGGGGGTTTGCGCACAGGGCGCGCGCATTGCGGGCGGCGCATTGAAACGCAGGTGGAGTTCACGCGCTTTCTGGTCCAGCATAATTGCGCGCGGGTCTTGCGCATTGGGATACGCCATATGAAGAAAACACCATCCGGCTGGCCACGCGTCTCAGTGGCGGTTTTCTACGACGATGCACTCGCGGCTATTGACTGGCTGTGCCGAGCTTTCGACTTTGAAGCGCGCCTCAAGGTTCTAAGCCCGGAGGGCACGCTTCAACACTCTGAACTCGTCTACGGCGAAGGAGTGATCATGGTGGGCCAAAACGGCAAGTCCACCGATCCCGCGCGGCTGACGTGCAGCCCGCGATCGATCGGCGGAGCCAATACGCAGTCGATCATGATCTACGTGGACGATGTGGACGCACACTGCGCACGGGCCCGCGCGGTAGGGGCCAAAATTGATAGCGACCCCGCGCTGCACGATTACGGCGAGGACTACTGGGCCGACCGGAGCTACGCCGCCCGCGACCTCGAACAGCATCAATGGTGGTTCACGCAACGGATCCGCGATAAGAAGTGACGCCCAAGCTCGCTGTTGCGCCGTGCGTCGAGCATGGGGCGCTGCAGTGCGAGCGCTTATCCGAGCCGATGGATCCCAGCGGCACGCTAAATGCTGCCTTGCGAATGTCAAATTCACGAGGACACGCCGATGCTAAGCGGAATGAAAATTGCGATTCTAGTTGCCGATGGCTTTGAGCTGCCTGAATTAGTCGAGCCCAGGAAAGCGCTTGACGAGGCTGGCGCCGAGACGCTCATCGTTTCACCCATGAAAGGACAGGTCCAGGGCTGGAATCACTTCGACAAAGCCGACAAATTTGCGGTCGATATGCCGCTCGAAAAAGCCGACGCAGAATTCTTTGACGCTCTGCTCTTGCCCGGCGGCGTCGCCAATCCCGATCAGCTGCGCGTCCTACCGAAGGCCGTCGCGTTCGTACGAGCATTCTTCGATACCGGCAAGCCAGTGGCGACGATCTGTCACGGACCCTGGACGCTCGTCGAGGCCGACGTTCTGAGTGGCAGGACGATTACGTCGTGGCCGTCGATCAAGACCGATCTCAAAAACGCCGGCGCGCGCTGGGTCGACCGCGAAGTCGTCGTCGACGACGGTCTGGTGTCGAGCAGAAAGCCCGACGACATCCCCGCGTTCAATCGCAAAATGATCGAGGAGTTCGCCCGCAGCAGAAACGTTCGCTCGGCCCGTACGACCATGGGCGCCAGTGCCCGTAGCGACGCCGGCTGAGGCGACGTCGGACTTTCCCTCGTTTGTACAGACCCGGTGCAGGAGCGCGACCCGCTGCGGCGGGTAGCGCCACGCATCTGCGCGGAAGATGATTTACGACACGCTTTTTTTAGCGGTGCTCATCGAGCAAGCGAGGATGCGATCATTTAAGATGCCGAAAACCTGTAGGGATCACCTCCTTGCTCGACCCCGGAATATTCCGCGCCCGCAGAGCCCTTGCTGCACTCGCGGCGGCGCTTCTGTGCTGCGCACCTGCGCTGCCGGCGACCACTGCGACCGTGCGGCATGTATTTCTCATCGTGCTCGAAAACGAATCGTACGAGGTGACCTTCGGTCGCGACTCTCGAGCGCCGTACCTTGCGCATACGCTTACGACGCAAGGGATGCTCCTGCAGAACTACTACGGCATCGGCCATTCGAGCCTCGATAACTACATCGCGCTCATCAGCGGACAGGCCCCGAACGAGGCGACTCAGGGCGATTGCCGCACGTTCAGCGAGTTTCAAAGTCTGGCGCCCGGTTTGGATGCGCACGGCCAGCTGCTGGGCAAAGGCTGTGTGTATCCGCTGATCGTGCGGACGCTGCCCGATGAGCTTGAAACCGCCGGCCTCACCTGGAAGGGCTACATGGAGGACATGGGTAAGGATCCGGCGCGCGAACACGCCACCTGCGCACACTCCGCACTCAATGCGCAGGAAACCTTACTGCGCGCGACGCTGAACGATCAGTACGCGGTCAAGCACAACCCGTTCGTTTACTTCCACTCCATCATCGACGACCAGGCCCGCTGTGACTCGCACGTCGTAAACCTCGACAGGCTGGCGGATGACTTGAAGAGCGCCGGCGACACGCCCAATTACTCATTCATCACGCCCAATCTTTGCAATGACGGACACGACGCCCCCTGCATCGACCATGCGCCGGGTGGACTTGTGTCGGCGGATGCGTTTTTGAAAAAGTGGGTGCCACTCATCGCAGACTCACCCGCATTCAAGAAAGACGGGCTTCTGATCATCACGTTCGACGAGTCCGACCAGAGCGGTAGTGACGGTTCCATCGCATGCTGCGCAGAACTTGGACTGACCGGTGCACGGTATCCGCCTGGATTGAACGGCCCTGGAGGCGGAAGGATCGGCGCGCTCCTGATTTCTCCGTTTATACGTCCGGGCACAAGTTCTGAGGTGCCGTACAACCATTATTCACTGTTGCGCTCGGTCGCAGGATTCTTTGGAGTCGCGCCACTTGGACTCGCGGCGGAGGAAGGGCTGCGTCCCTTCGGTGCCGACGTGTTCCACACACACTAGGCGCGTGCCCGCGTTATCGATGAGACGCAGCGCCTCCTCAGGCCAGCGTCGCGTCCGACAGGGCCAATGAGCTTGGATGCTTGACGACCGAGACGCTCGTGATTCCGAGCCTGCGCGGCAGCTCATCGTCAGCCACTTTGAGTGGTGCAGGGCCAAGACCCTCCCCGGGTGCTGGCTGCGGATACGCGGTGGAGCGTGCCGTATGGAAGGTGATGTTGCCTTCGACCTTCTGCATGATCTGATGGATATGTCCGTTCAGGACAGTGACGGAGCCAAAACGGCGCAACTCGCTCATGAGCTGTTCCGAGTCACCCGTGCCCCAACCCCAGGGCTCATAGACCGTCCACAGCGGCATGTGGGCAAAGACCACGATGGGTGTGCTCGCTGAGCGGTGCTTGAGATCGGCCGTGACCCAAGCGAGCTGCTCGCCACCCAAGGTACCCAGGCCGCCGGGTTTGAACTGCAGGACGTTGATGAGCGCCACGAAGTGCACGCCGCCGTGATCGAAGCTGTAATACCCCTTGTTGGCGGATGCCTTGCCGAAGCGGCTGAAGTATTCGGTGACCGTGGCATCGCTCGTGTCGTGCTCGCCGGGCACGGTGTGTAATTCAGTGGTGCGCAGGCGCGCAAGCATCTGCTGCGCGAGGTCAAACTCTGCAGGCTTCGACAAATGCGTGATATCACCCGTGTGAATGATGAGAGCGGGCTGTTCGGACATGCCATTCACGAGATCGATGCTTTGGGTCAGGGTGCCGTTGACGTCGGGATTGGCATCCTTGTTGAAGCCGATGTGGGTATCGCTGATCTGCACGAAAAGCGGCTTGCCGCGGCGTGCGCCGGCGGATTTCTCCTCCGCCGCCATCGCCAGGTCGACCGGTGTGAAGACGCCGCCGGCGAGGATAAACAAGGTGCCGGCGCCGCCATAGGCCATGCATTGCAGAGCTTTGCGGCGCGAGAGCCGCGGATGATTGTCCGACACATCGGTCTCCTCTTGGGGGTTCGGAAGAGGAGACTCTGAACCTGCGGGTTTTATTCCTTAGCTGCCCCTGCGTCTTTATCCTGGGCGGTCGTGCAAGCTCAGATTCTTCATTAGCTGCGCGAGTCCCTGAAGCTCGTCCCAGCCGGTATCCGAGACGGCACAGTACTCAAGATCGCCCGTCTGCCAGAAGAGGAGGTGATAGCCGTCGCGGGTTGCGCTCCCGGGTAAACGGCGGTTGTTGGCGACCCAACTGAACACGTTGATGACATGCGCGCCATGCTGGTAGACGACGACTGCCGAGCGTTGATGCTCGAGGTAATCGGTGCGCCCGCCGATGAGCCGGTAGCCCGCGTCCGCGAAGTCGGCGACGACGGGGGACACATCCGCGTGACCCGCAAACCACGGCTTGACGGTGTGCTTATCGGTGGACGCGACGTCGATCAGGTGCGTCGGCATGAGCGAGCGCATGTGGGCGGCCGTGACGTCGTCAACCAACGGATTGTTAAGGAGTGGCGTTAACAAGAGCAGTACCAATGCTGCGGCGATGGCACTCGCGCCGACGCCGCTTACGGCGCCCATCCAGAACGGCGGCGTACGCCAACGGGCGCGGCCCGACGGGCGTTGCTGCGCGGCAGCTGCGCGGCTTTCCGCATCGAGCGCACGGCTGATGCGCGCACGCAGCGCGGGCGAAGCCCGAAAATCCGTCAAGTCGCGCCGCAGCGCGCTGCGCGCGCGCTCGAGATCCGCCAGGTGCTCGCGGCATTCCTCGCATCCCTCGACATGCCGCTCAATGTCGGCCGCCGCGACCGCGTCGACTTCGGCATCGAAGTAAGCCTGCACGCGCAGCGCTTCAGGGCACGGCATGCGGCTTTGCCTCACTTTCTTGCAGCCATCGCGACTTCAGTGCCGCGCGCGCGCGCGCCAGCCTCGACATCACCGTGCCGATGGGCAGGTTCGTGACCGTCGCAATCTCGCGATAGTCCATGTCTTCGATTTCCCGCAATACCAAGACCTCGCGATGCTCCGCAGACAACGATGCCATCAGCCGATCAAGCGTCCTCTCATCGTCGCGGCGCATGGCCGCGCTTTCCGGGTCGGGCGTGGTCGCGATCATCGCCTCGTCGGCCTGCGGTTCCTCATCCGTGGGCAACTCCACAAAGGCGCGCCGCTGCTGCCCCTTAAGCGCCGTCGCAGTGCAATTTCGAACGATCGCCAGGAGCCAGGATTTCGCATCGGAGCCGCGCAAGGTATCGAACGCGCGGAATGCGCGCAGAAAAGCCTCCTGCACGGCGTCGTCCGCATCGCCGGGGTTACGCGCCAGCCAGCGTGCAAACCTGTAGGCGGCGTCCAGATGCGGCAATACCTGCGCCTCGAATCGACCGCGCTTGTCATCCATGGATCAGACCGGTCCCTACCCTCAGTGTGGCCCACCAATGTCGGCTCAAGAAGAAAGACTCGCAACGGCACCATATTATTCCCGTTCCGGCCGGCTTCCTGCGGTAAAAGCATGCGAACTGGAAAAAATCGACGTGCATTCTGAGTTAGGTTCTAATCACTGTTGCTGCGCACGCGGGCCCCATCCATGCAGAAGGTCGTAACGGCCGGTCAAGCCATTGTCGAGTGTCTCATTCGCCATGGGGTTGACAGAATCTTCGGCATTCCCGGCGTGCACACCTATCATTTATTCGACGCGCTGTACGAGCGCCGTGCCGAGATCACCTTCATCGGCACGCGCCACGAGCAGGGCGCCGCCTACATGGCTCTGGGCTACGCGAAGTCAACGGGCAAGATCGGGGTGTACACCTGTGTTCCCGGTCCCGGCCTGCTCAACACCGCCGCCGCACTGTGTTCGGCCTATTCGGCCAATGCGCCGGTCCTGTGCCTGACGAGCGAAATCCCGGCAGCCGATATCGGTCGCGGCTACGGCATTCTGCACGAGCTTCCGGACCAGCTCGCTCTGCTGCGCGGTCTCACCAAGTGGGCTGAGCGCATCGACCATCCGGGCGCGGTGCCGCGCCTGTTTGCAGCGGCGATGGAGCAGCTGACGACGGGACGGATCGGACCGGTGGCGCTCGAGTGCCCGTGGGATACCTTGAGCGTCAAGGCGCTGGTCGATTTTGACGTCACGGCCGCGCGCGCCTCGCAGGCGCCACCCGATCCCCGCAGCGTCGATGCGGCGTGCCGGATCATCGACGCGGCACGCAGCCCCATGATCATTCTGGGAGCGGGAGCACTCGAGGCAGGTGCGGAGATTCTGGCTCTCGCACGCCGCATCCAGGCGCCGGTCACCTCCCACCGCAGCGGCCGGGGCATCGTCAGCGAAGAGCTGCCGTACGGATTCGGATTTGCCGCGGCCCACAAGCTGTGGCTGACGAGCGATGTAGTGATCGCGATCGGTACGCGTCTGGAACTGGCGTACCTTCGCTGGCGGCATTTCCCCGCTGGCATGAAGATCGTGCGCATCGATATTGATCCGCGTGAATTTGCGCGGCGTACTGCCGATGTCGCCATCGTCGCGGACGCCAAGCTTGCGGTGCGCGCCATCCTGGAGGCGCTGCCGGTCGCGCCGCTACGGCGCGTCGCGCGCGAGGCGGAGTTCGTGAACGTCAAACAGGAATCGCGCCACGACATCGACGTCGTGCAGCCGCAGATGGCCTATCTGGATGTGATCCGCGCGGCGCTGCCGCGCGACGGGTTTTTCGTCGAGGAAATCTGCCAGGTAGGGTTCACCGCGCGCTTCGGATTCCCCGTATACGAGCCGCGCACCTACGTCACGTGTGGCTACCAGGAGAACCTCGGCTTCGGTTTCATGACGGCGCTCGGCGTCAAGGTTGCAAATCCCGACAAGGTCGTGATTTCGATCACCGGCGACGGTGGCTTCATGTTCGGAGTGCAGGAGCTTGCGACGGCGGTACAAAACAAGATCAACCTCATCACCATCGTGTTCAATAATCGCAGCTTCGGCAACGTGCTGCGCGACCAGCAGACCGCCTTTGGCGGCCGCTTGATCGGCGAGGCCCTCGTGAACCCGAATTTCCTCCAACTCGCCGAAAGCTTTGGCGCCGTCGGCTATCGCGCCGAGAGCCCCGAGGAACTGACGCTGGTGCTCGAACAGGCGCTCACCCAAAATGCACCGGTTCTCATCGAGGTGCCGAGCGAGCCGGGTAGCGAGACCTCGCCGTGGCCCTTTATCCGTCCGAGCGTTCCGTGACGCGCACGCGCGTACAATCCCAATGCGGCGCTGGCTTCATCGCAAACGAGACCGCAGAACGCACAAGGTGAGCATGAAAAATTGGCTGTCTGCTGGAATTTGCGGCGTGGCACTGCTCGCGCTGCCGCTCAACCGCGCGCACGCGGAAGACAAGCAGCTCAACATCTACAACTGGGCGGACTATATCGGCAAGAACACGATCGCCAAATTCGAGCAGGCGACCGGCATCAAGGTCGTTTACGACACCTTCGATGCCGATACCATGCTCGAGGCGAAGGTCATGGCGGGCGGCTCCGACTACGACGTGGTGACCACCTCAACCGATTTTTTCAGCCGGCAGATCAAGGCCGGCGTTTATATGGCACTCGACAAGAAGAAGCTGCCCAACTGGAAGAATCTCGACCCCCACATTCTTGAGATTGAAGCGGGCTTCGATCCCGGCAACATGCACGCCGTGCCTTACATGCATTCCATCAACGGCTTTGCTTACAACGTGGACATGATCAAGGCGCGCATGCCGAATGCGCCGCTTGATAGCCTCGACATGCTTTTCAAGCCCGAGGTCATTTCAAAGTTCGCCGATTGCGGCGTAAGCTTTCTGGACTCCGCCGAGGATGTGCTGCAGCTTGCGCTCAATTATCTGCACCTTGATCCGAATACGACCCGACCGCAGGATTTCAAGGCGGCCGAGCGATTGATCCTCTCCGTGCGGCCGTATATCCGCTCGTTTGACTCCTCGGAGTACATGAACGGCTTGGCCAATAAAGAAGTGTGCATCGCCATGTCGTTCTCTGCGGATTACGCCGCCGCGCGCGCGCGCGCCAAGGCGGCCGGAGTCGTGGTGAATCTTGCGTTCACCGTGCCGAAGGAGGGCGCCAATGAGACCTATGACGCATTGCTGATTCCGGTCGGTGCGCCGCATCTGGAAGCTGCCTATAAATTTATCAATTTCCTGCTGCAGCCGCAGGTGATCGCGGACATCACCAATGAGCTGCATTACGGCAACGATAATCTCGCAGCCAACGCGCTCGTGGATCCGCGGATTTTGAACGATCCGACCATCTATCCTACTCCCGCCATAGAGGCGCGGCTGTATCGCACGACGGAAGTGACAGCAGCGACTGAGCGCATCCGCACGCGCACCTGGACGCGTATCAAGACCGCCGAATGAGGGTGGAGCATTTATCTGCCGCACCCGAGGAGAAAGCCGTGACGGAGACCGTGAGTTTCACTCGCATGGCGGATGGCACGCGCGCGGACTATCTGCTCCTCGACCGGGCGGAGCGCGATTTCGCGCGCGCTCTGCCCGAGCGCCTCCTTAACGCGCTGCGCCAGCTCGATCACTCCTTGGGCGGCTACCAGCTAAGTCGCCTCGCGCATTGCCTGCAAACTGCAACACGCGCGCAGAACGATGGCGCCGACGAGGAGCTCGTCGCGGCCGCGTTGCTCCACGACATCGGCGATGAGCTCGCTCCCGACAACCACGCCGAGCTCGCGGCGGCAATCATCCGCCCGTATGTACGCGCTGAGGTCACGTGGATTGTCGAACAGCACGGCCTTTTCCAGATGTACTATTACGCGCATCACATGGGAGGCAACCGGGATGCGCGCGAGCGCTGGCGCGAGCACCCTTGGTTCAATGCCTGCGCGAGCTTTTGCGAGCGCTGGGATCAAGTGTCATTTGATCCGGACTTTGCGGCGCAGCCGCTTGAGGCCTTCGAGCCCCTGATCCACAGGATCTTCAGCCGCAAGCCGCACGATCCACGCTACGTTGCCGTCACTGCGCCCTAGCGGTCCGCCATCTGGATTTCCAGCTGCCGCCGCCGATCGGCCCGGCGCATAAAGTAGCCTGCCAGGACGACGCATCCGCCGACCACGCAGATGATGATGCTCGCGAGCGCATTGACGTCCGGGCTCAAGCCGAGCTTGACCTTCGAATAAATCACCATGGGCAGCGTGCTCGCGCCCGGCCCGGAGACGAAGCTTGAGATCACAAGATCATCGAGCGACAGGGTGAAGCTCAGGAGCCATCCGGCCGCGAGAGCCGGAGCAATGATCGGCAGAGTGATTTCGCAGAACGCGCGCACCGGGCCCGATCCCAGATCCATCGCCGCCTCTTCGAGCGACCGATCCGCGCTCATCAGGCGCGATTGCACCGTGATGGTCACGTAGGCGGTGCAGAAGGCAACATGTGCAATGACGATGGTGGTGAAGCCGCGATGCGGCCAGCCAAAGAACTGCAGCATCGATACGAAGAGCAACAGCTGCGTGATGCCGGTGACCACTTCCGGCATGACGAGCGGCGCATTCACCATTCCGGTGAGGAGCAGACGGCCGCGGAATTTGCGATAACGCGTCAAGGCAATAGCCGCGAGCGTGCCCAGAATGACCGCCCCGGTGGAGGCTACGACGCCGACTTCGAGCGACAGCGCCGCGGCATTCAGGATCTGGCGGTTGTGCAACAGCTCGGTATACCAGGCCGTGGAGAAGCCGCCCCACACATTGACGAGCTCGGAGGCGTTGAACGAATAGCCGATCAGAACGACTATCGGGATGTACAGGACGGCAATGCCGAAGCACAGGATGGAGAACAGCAGCGGCGAGAAGCGCTCCGACACCGCTACAGCTCCATGCCCTTCACGTTGTAGTGCTGATAGAGCGCAATGGGCCCGACGAGCAGCACTAGAAATGCTATCGCGACGGCGGATGCGACCGGCCAATCCCGATTGTTGAAGAACTCATCCCAGAGCACACGGCCGATCATGAGATTGTCCGGGCCGCCGAGGAGCGAGGGAATGACGAACTCGCCGATGGCGGGAATGAAAACCAGCATCGACCCTGCGATCACACCCGGCATCGACAGCGGCAAGGTGATGTCGAGAAAGGCGCGCCACGGCGGATTGCCGAGATCCGCGGCCGCCTCGAGCAAAGTGTTGTCGAGCTTCTCGAGCGTTGCGAACAGCGGCAGCACCATGAACGGCAGGTACGAATAGATGATGCCGAGGTAGACCGCCAAGGTGGTGCGCATGATCTTCAGCGGATGATCGATGAGGCCGAAGCGCAGGAGCGCGGTATTGAGAAGTCCGTTCTCGCGAATGATGCCTTCGAGCGCATACACCCGCAGGAGGAATGAGGTCCAGAAGGGCAGAATGATGATGAGCAGCAGAATGTTCTGCGTCGCCTTGGAAGACCGCGACATGGCATAGGCCATGGGATAGCCGATCAAGAGGCAGATGAGCGTCGAGAAGAAAGCGGTGCGCAGCGAATACATGTAGGAGACCGCGTAGACCTCGTCGGTCAGGAGATACTTGTAGTTGGAAAGGCTGAGCGACAGCTGGATGTGCTTGTCGGGGGTGATCGCGAGGACGTCGGTATATGGGGGCACCCGTATCGCGGTCTCGGCGAAGCTGATCTTGAGGGCAAAGGCGAACGGGATGAGGAAGAAGACGATGAGGAACAGCAGCGGTGGCAGGATGATGAGCCAGTGGCCATGGCGCTCCATGAGCTCGCGTCCGGAGCGTCGGCGGCGCGGCGCAGGCGGTTCAGCGCCGATGTTCATATCCCCCTTCCCGAAGTTGCGTGCCCCATGCTGCGGGCTAATTTAACGGACTCGGCAAATTTTTTCTGGTCGTTCAGACAAATTTGCGGCAGGCTGTGCGCATGCGGTCCAAGACCCAAATCCGCGCAGTTCCTCAGCCGCCCCGGGAACGCGCCTCGCGCATCCGTCAGCGAAAGCGCCTCATCGATGCGTGCATTTCCGCCCTGCATATCCACGGCCCGTCGCGCACGACCGTGGAGAAAGTGGTGGCGATCGCCGGCATGTCGCCCGGCATCGTGCGCTTCTACTTCGATTCCAAGGCCGCGATGCTGGTGGCGTCGCTGCAGTTTCTGGCCACCGAGTTCGAGGAGCGCCTGCTCGTGCCGGTCGCGCAGCTCAAGGACACACCGGTGCGGGCTCTTGAGACGCTGGTCGATCTGTACCTTGATCCGGATCTGGCAAGCCCGCGCAAGGTGTCGGTGTGGTATTCGTTCTGGGGCGAGGCGAGCTCGCGCCAGGAATACTATGATATTTGCGGCCAGAAGGATGAGAGCTTTGCGGCCCTGGTGCGCGAGCTCGTCGAACGGCTGATCGTCGAGGCGCAGACGCCGCACCTGGACCCTGACGCGGTAGCGCTCGGATTGATCGGGGTGCTCGAGATGCTCTGGCAGGGTTTCGCTTTTCAGAGTGAGCCGGACATCGACCGGGCCGCCGCGAAGCATCGCTGCATGGCCTATCTGCGTTCCGTTTTTCCGCGCGAATTCGGGCGCGTGCCGCTGCTGGCGGCCGCCCCTGTCATTCCTATCCTGAGCAGCGGCCGGCCGCCCAAGCCGCCGCCCGTTGTGCAAGTCGTTTATGGGAGCTTTCCGATGACTACTCACGCCCTGAGCACGGCCGACTGGCATGTGCGCGCCGCCACGCTCAAATACGAGACGCGGCATTTCATCGACGGACAGTTCGTCGATTCCGTCGCAGGCGGCCGCCTGACGGTCATCAATCCGGCAACCGGTATGGCTCTGTGCGAAGTCTCGGCGGGCACCGCCGAGGATATCGACCGCGCCGTGGCGGCGGCGAAGCGCTGCTTCGCATCGCGCGACTGGAGCCGGATGGCACCGCGCGACCGCTTGGGCGTGCTGTCGCGTCTTTCCCGGCTCATCGAGGCGAACGCCGAGCGCTTCGCATTGCTCGATACGCTCGTCATGGGCAAGCCGATACGCGACATGCTCGGTATCGACGTCCCGGCGGCCGTGCAGAACTTCGCCTACTTTGCGGAGCTGTGCGACAAGATCGACGGCGCGGTCACGGCGACGGCTGCGGGGGCCTTTCACTACATCCTGCGCGAGCCCTTGGGTGTCGTCGGCTGCATCGTGCCGTGGAACTACCCGCTCTTGATGGCCGCCTGGAAGACGGCGCCGGCGCTCGCGGCGGGTAACACCGTGGTGCTGAAGCCCGCCGAGCAGTCGCCGCTGTCGGCTCTGCTGCTGGCGCAACTGTTCATCGAGGCAGGCGGCCCGCCCGGCGCGCTCAACGTGGTGAACGGCCTTGGCGAGACGGCGGGCGCGGCGCTCGCTCTGCACAACGACGTCGCCAAGATTGCATTCACCGGCTCGACCGAAATCGGCAAGATGATGCTGGTCTATGCCGGCCGCTCCAACATGAAACGGGTCGCGCTGGAATGCGGCGGCAAGTCGCCGCAGATTTTTCTCGCGGATCTTGAAGACATCGACCGCGCCGTGACCTACGCGATCAACGGCATCTACGGCAACATGGGTGAGGTATGCAATGCCGGCTCACGACTCTTGATCGACAAGCCGATCGCGCAGGATTTCATCGCGCGCTTCATCGAGCAGGGCCGCAACGCCTATTCTCCCGGCGATCCGCTTGATCCGCAGACCAATCTCGGCCCGCTCGTGACGGCGGCGCACCGTTCACGCGTGCTCGACTACATCGGGCGCGGCAAGAGCGAGGGCGCGCACCTGGAGTTCGGCGGCACGACACCGGATGCGCCCGGCGCGTTTGTCAATCCCACGCTTTTTTCGGGCGTCAATAACGACATGACGATTGCGCGCGAGGAGATTTTTGGGCCGGTCGCCGCCGCCATCGAAGTAAACGGCATCGATGAAGCGCTGGCCATTGCGAACGACTCGATCTACGGCCTCGCAGCAGCGGTGTGGACGCGCGACCTTGGCACGGCACACCGAGCGGTGCGTGATCTCGAAGCGGGCGTCATCTGGGTCAATTGCTTCGACGAGGGCGATATGACACAGCCGTTTGGCGGCTACAAACAGTCCGGCCAGGGACGCGACAAGTGTCTGGAGAGCCTGCTGTCCTACACCCAGACGAAATCCGCCTGGATCCGCCTCGACTGAGCCTGCGTACTACGCGAACTGTGCGGGCGCGCTCAACTGCCGCGCTTCGGGGATCTGTTGGCGGATGAGCTCGTGAAACTCGAACATGCAGCCCTCGAGTTTTGACAGCGGTCCGGGCTGATAGCTGCTGGAGGCGAGACCGCGCTGTACGCGAGTGCACAGAAACGCATCCTCGCGCTGCACCTGGCGGTTGATGCGCGCGTTCAAATAACGCAGCAGGCGCATTTCGCGGCGCGTATCCGGAAGCCCGAACGTACCCCCGCGGATGGTGCACTTGCCCGGCCCGCGCGGCAGCACCTGAAAGAAATCCATCTGATCGGGAAAGATGTCGATGCCGAGGTTGGGCAGCATGCTGTAGAAGCTCCAGCAGCGGCGGTTGGCCTCGGGCAGGTCGGCCGTCACGGTCCCGACGAGCTTTTGATAGAAGCGCTCGGTCCATCGGGAGGAGGGCTGCTCGCGCAGCCAGCTGACGCCGCGTGCGACTCCAGGCACCGTCGCCTGATCATCGTAGTCGGGCGTCAGGAAGCGAAAGAGTCCCGGGTGACCAATGGGCACGTGGTAGGACTCTAGGTAATTGTCCATGGCCACCTTCCAATCCACATCCCACTGCTCGTAGTAGAGCGGGGCGAGCGGCACCATGTCCTCGAAGCGGTAGGGCGCGAAGTCCTGTGCGAAGCGACCCCAGATCTGCGGCAGCGGAGGAGGATCGCCGCCCAGACACACGAACACAAAACCAAACTGCACATCCATGCGCACGGGACGCAGCCCGTAGTCGGCGCGATCGAGTCCCGGAAAACTCTCGCGCACCGGCACGCCCATGAGCGCGCCGTCCAAGCGATAAGTCCAGCCGTGGTAGGGGCATGTGATGGAGCCCGGGCGGTTACCGCATCCGTCGAGAATGCGCGCGCCACGATGGCGACAGACATTGTGGAAGGCGCGAATCTCTCCTTCGCGCCCACGCACCGCGACCACGCTTTCGGGTCCGACATCGAGCGTGATGAAGTCTCCGGGATTCGGAATGGAATTCACATGGCAGACGATCTGCCAGCTACGCGCGAGGATGCGCTCCTGCTCGAGCCGCGTCATTTGCGGATGGTTGTACGTCCAGGCAGGCATGGCGCGCCGCATGCGGGCCGACGGCGCGGAAATCTCAGCTTGAACGGCGGGAGATGTAGTCACTGTCGGAGCTCCAGCCAGTTTGTACGATCATTCAATATACGCTTCCAATAAATGACGGGCAAGCTAAAACAAGCCTGCCTAAAGGCTTTTAGTGCATTTAGTTTTCTGTATGAACGTATAATTATCTGGACGAGGAGCCCCTTTTGGTGCTACCTTTGCGCAGCTGCCGAGCCACCGCCGCCGAGGGCCTGCCATGCCCAGAATACTGACCAAGAGCAACGAACACTTCCGGCGCGCAGTCAAGCGCCTACCGCTGGGCGTCGCGTCCAACTTCCGCTACTGGGGAGAGGATCGCACGATCTACGTGAAGTACGGTCGCGGCGCGCGCATCGTCGATCTCGACGACAACGTCTACATCGATTATCGGATGGGATACGGTCCCGCCATTTTAGGTTATGCCGATCCGCGCGTCGATGCGGCCGCGCGCGAAGGAATGGAGATTGGCGGCGTATTCGCGCTGGCAACGGAACGTGAGCTTAAGGTGGCTGAGCGCATCTCGCAGATGGTGCCCGCCGCCGAACTCGTGCGCTTTTCCAATTCGGGCACCGAGGCGGTGATGGCGGGCCTGCGGCTGGCGCGCGCCTACACGGGTAAAGACGACTACGTCATCCTCGAGGGCGGTTACCACGGCCTCTTTGACGCCGCCATGTGGTACACGCCCATGGACAAGTGGGCTCAGGTCGGTGATCCGGACGTGCAGCCCTACAGCGAGGGCATCCCCGTCAGCACGCGCAGCTTCGCGCACTTCGTGCAGGCCAACGACGCCAATCAGCTCGAGGACGTGTTCAAGCGCAAAGGCGGCTCGATCGCCTGTCTATTGATTGAGCCCATCATGGGCAATTGTCTGGGCATCGCGGCGGAACCCGAATACCTGCGCGCGGCGCGCGAGCTGTGCGACAAACACGGCGTGGTATTGCTGATCGACGAGGTCAAGACCGGCTTTCGCGTCGCCCGCGGCGGCGTGCAGGAGCTCTACGGCATCAAAGCGGACCTGTGCACTTTTGCCAAGGCGGTCGCCAACGGCTATCCCATCTCGGTGCTCGCCGGGCGTGAAGAGATCATGCGCAAGCTCGGCCGCGGCGTCGCTCACGGCGGTACTTATACCGCGCACTCCGTGTCGCTGGCGGCTGCCGAGAAGACGTTGGAGATCCTCGCCGAGACCGATGCGCTCGAGCGTATTGCGCAATACGGCACGCGCCTGCGCGCGGGCATGCGCTCGGTGCTCAGTGCGCGCGGCATTGCTCACAGCTTCGTCGGGCATCCGTCGATGAGCGGCCTTTACTTTGCGCACGAGCCGCCGCGCAACTATCGCGACTGGAAGGGCAGCGACTACACTTTCTACGACGCCACTGCCAAAGTGCTGCACGATGAGCGCATCCTCTGCGAGCCGGATTCGCGCGAACCGTGGTTCGTGTCCGCGGCGCACGATGACTCGTGCCTGACGCAGACGCTGGCGGCCTTTGAGGTGGCTATCGACGCGACGCTGCATGCGGGCGGTGCGACGCACAAAGTGCCGGCCTGAGTAGCCTCGCAGCTTAGGCGGCCGTAGGGGGATTGATGAAACACAGCCGCCGCCATGACGTCATCATCGTCGGCGCCGGCCACAATGGACTCGTTGCCGCGTGCTATCTCGCCCGGGCGGGTCTTGATGTGCTCGTCCTGGAGCGCAATTCCTACATCGGCGGCGCCGCCGTGAGCCGCAAGCTCTATCAGGACTTCACCTATTCGAATTGCTCCTACGTGTGCAGCCTGTTGCGGCCGGAAATCATACGCACGCTCGAGCTGCCGCGTTTCGGACTGCAGATCATTCCCTACGAGGGTGGCTGCACCATGATGCGCGACGGCGGGCATCTGGCGCTCTACGACAATCACGATGCGCTGCGCCGCGAGATCGCGCGCCACTCGGTTCGCGATGCGGAAGCCTATGATCGCTACGCACGCGATGTCATGCGCCAATGCCGCTTCATCAAGCCGCTTTTGATGCGCGAGCCGCCCGATCCTACCTCATTCAAGCCGCGCGATCTCGGCGAGCTGCTCTTTCTCGGACGGCGCTTTCACGGCATGGGTGAAGAGCGCATGTACGATACGTTGCGGTTCTGGACGATGAGCTGTGCGGATTATCTCGACGAGTACTTTGAGAGCGAGATCGTCAAGGCGCATTTTTCAGGCAGTTCCATCATCGGTACGGCGTTGGGTCCGCGCTCGCCGGGCACCGCCTACGTGCTGCTGCACCACTACATGGGCGACATCGACAACACGGTCGGTGCGTGGGGCTTTGCGCGCGGCGGCATGGGCGCGATCACGGCCGCGCTCGCCGCTTCCTTGCAGGCCAGTGCCGGAACCATCAGGAGCGCGGCGGACGTGCGCGAGATCCTGGTGCGGCAGGGTCGCGCGGTTGGCGTGGCTCTCGCCGACGGCGAGGAAATTCATGCGCCGGTCGTCATTTCCAATCTCGACGTACGGCGCACTTTTCTCGAAACCATGCAGGCTAAGGATCTGCCGGATGAGTTTCTGCAGCAGGTGCGCAACTTCAAGATCCGCGGCTCCTCCGGCAAGCTCAACATTGCGCTCGACGGCATGCCCGACTTTCCGGCCATTCCCGCCGGTTCACCCAGCCTGCGCGGCGACCTGCACGTCACCGATACCCTCGAAATGATGGAGCGCGCCTACGATGATTGGAAGGAGGGCCGCTGGTCGCGCGCCCCCTACATTGACATGCTGATCCCGTCGCAGATCGACCCGACACTCGTGCCGCACGGCAAGCACTACATGTCGGTGTTTGTGCAGTACTGTCCCTATCGCCTGGCAGACGGGGAGTGGACGGCGCAAAAGCGCGAGGCCTTCGGCGCAACCGTCATCGATACCATCGCCCAGCAGAGTCCCAATTTCAAAAGCCTCATCCTGCACGCGGAAATCCGCACGCCATGGGACATCGAGAACGAAGTCGGTCTCACGGAAGGCAATATCTTTCAAGGCGAGCTCACGCTCGATCAGTTGCTCTTCAACCGGCCGATTCCGGGCTATGCGCAGTACCGCGCGCCGGTGCGCGGCGTCTACATGTGCGGCTCCAGCACTCATCCGGGCGGCGGCGTGATGGGCGCTCCGGGCGCGAACGCCGCGCGCGCCGTGTTGCGCGATCTGCGCAAGACGAATTGACCATGGCAGCTTCAGCCTCTACGGATGCGCGCTACGACTGCATTGTGATCGGCGGCGGTCATAACGGACTCGTCTGCGCCGCATACATTGCCAAGAGCGGGCGCTCCGTGCTCGTGCTGGAAGCTGCCGAGGAGGTCGGAGGCGCGGCGGTGACGCACGAGTTCGCTCCGGGCTATCGCGTCTCCTCGTGCGCGCATCTGCTGCATCTGATGCCGCAGGCCATGATCAAAGAGCTCGACTTGAATGTGCACGGCTTGAAGCTTGCAAACGATGCCATGCCGACGACGGCGCTCGCGCCGACGGGCGCTCCCCTGTCGCTCGGCGTGGGCGACAGCGGCGCACTCGTGGGAGCTTCGAGCGCGGATGCGTTGGCCTATCCCGGATACTGCGCACGCCTGCGGCGCCTGGCGCGCGCGCTGCGGCCCATCATGGCAAGCGTGCCGCCGCGGCTCGGCACGGATGCCTGGTCCGACCGCCTCGCGCTCTTGCGCATGGCGTGGACAGTGAGAACTCTCGGTCGTCGCGACATGCGCGAGTTGCTGCGCATTATCGGCATGAATGTCTATGACCTCCTCGAGGAGCACTTTGACACACCGCTCCTGAAGGGCGCGCTCGGCTTCGACGCCGTGCTGGGGACAAATTTTGGGCCGCGCTCTCCGGGCACGGTGCTGACGCTCCTGTATCGGCTCGCCGCTCACGACGGCAGCAGCATCCTTGCCCAGCCGCTGGGGGGTATGGGCGCAGTCTCGGATGCACTCGCAAAGGCAGCGACGGCCGCTGGCGCCACCATCCGCACCGCCGCGCCAGTCAGGCGGATCCGCCTGCACGAGGACCGCGTGCAGGGCGTCGAGCTGCAATCCGGACAAACCATCGCCGCGGATGTCGTCGTCTCAAGCTGCGATCCCAAGACGACCTTCCTGGGACTTCTTGGCAGTGAGCAGCTCGATACCGGCTTCGTGCGGCGCGTCAACCACCTGCGCACGCGCGGGCTCGCCGCCAAACTGCACCTGGCACTTGATGCGCGCCCGAACTTCACCGGACTTGCCCCGCAGGCGCTTGCCGGCCGGCTGCTCATCGCACCATCGCTCGAGGCCATCGAGCGCGCCTACAATCATGCGAAGTATGCGGAGTTCTCGAGCGAACCCGTCTTTGAGATCACCGTGCCGAGCGTCAATGACCCGAGCATTGCCCCTGCCGGCAAGCACGTCCTGTCCGCCATTGTTCAGTACGCGCCGTACGCGCTCGCGGGAGGATGGGAGCCGCAGCGACAGCGCTGCACGGATATTGCCATCGACACGCTCGAGCGTTACGCGCCGGGGCTGCGCGCGTCGATCCGGAGCGCCGAGCTACTGACGCCGCTCGACATCGAGCGGCGCTTTCGGATCACAGGCGGGCATTGGCATCACGTGGATCTCGCCTTTGACCAGTTCTTCATGGTCCGACCCGTGCCCGGCGCGGCGCAGTACCAGACGCCGGTCCCGGGCCTGTACCTGTGCGGCGCGGGCTGCCATCCCGGAGGCGGCGTCATGGGCACCGCGGGACGCAATGCCGCGCGGCAGGTTCTCAAGGGAGCCGCATGATGAGCAGCGCAGCGCTCTTCCAGCAACCGCTCCTCACGACGCCGTTTCACGCGCGCGCGCGCGCAATGAGTCAGCTCGACAGCTTCATTCCGTGGGCGGGTTACACCACCGTCGATGTGTTCAGCAGTGTGGAGCATGAATATTTTGCAATCCGCAATGCGACCACGGTCTATGATCTGACGCCGATGGTGAAATACCGGATCGCAGGCGCAGGCGCAACCGCTTACCTGAATCGCCTCGTGACGCGCGACGTCGGCAAGTTGAAAGAGAACCGCGTTGCCTATTGCGTGTGGTGCAACGATGCCGGGCATGTCATCGACGATGGAACGATCTTTCGGTTGGGGGAGCGCGAGTATCGACTGTGCACGGCCGAGCGACAGCTTGATTGGCTCCTTGATTCCGCGATCGGCTTCGATGTCGAGATCTCCGAAGTGACCGCTGAAATCGCAGCGCTCGCGCTGCAGGGGCCGAGCTCCTGTGCGGCGCTCAAGGACTACGGCATGACGGGCATTCAGGCGTTGAAGCCTTTCGAGATCGGGCATTTTGCCGTCGCCGGCAACGAAATCATGGCATCGCGCACGGGATTCACGGGTGACCTCGGCTACGAGCTGTGGATGCGGCCTGAGCAGGCGGAGAGCGTATGGGACGGTCTCATGGCGGCGGGGCGCGCGCGCGGCATCCGGCCCATTGGCTCCATGGCTCTCAACGTTGCGCGCATCGAGGCGGGTTTTATTCTGCCGAATGCCGATTTTGTCTCCGCCGAACACACCATCTATACCGATCGCGCACGTTCGCCGCTCGAGCTCGGACTGAGTTGGCTCGTTGACTTCAAGAAGGGTCATTTCACCGGGCGCCGCGCGCTCCTTGCCGAAGAGCGCCGCGGCGCGCGCCGCAGGCTCGTTGGGCTCGACGTCGACGGCAACAAGCCGGCGCACAACGCGCTCTTGTACGACGACCGCTCGGGAAAGCGCGCCGTGGGCAGCGTGACCTCCGCCATCTGGTCGCCCACCTGCAAGCGCAATATCGCCCTCGCGATGCTGGAGGCGCCGCACTTTAAGCTCGGTGCCGAAGTGTGGGCGGAGATCTACCTCAATCGGGAATTGGTCTGGGAACGGCGCATGGCGCGGGCGCGCGTCGTCGAAAAGCCTTTCTTTGCGCCCGAGCGCCGCCGCGTCACACCTCCGGCAGACTACTAACGGCAATGACTGCACTGCGTCCGAATACGTCGTCGACTCAACCGAACACGGTGCTCGATCGTCCGTGGCTCGATCCGAATGCCAAGCCGCAGATCGTGATCGAGAGCGTGGGCAAGTCCTACGATGGCTGCGTTGCCGTCGACAACGTCAGCCTGAAGATCTTCAAGGGCGAGATGTTTGCGCTCGTCGGCTCCTCCGGCTGCGGCAAGACCACGCTGTTGCGCATGCTCGCCGGATTCACCCGTCAGAGCAGCGGCAGGATCCTCATCGATGACGTGGACATGACCGGCGTGCCGCCGCACGAGCGTCCGGTCAACATCATGTTTCAGTCCTATGCGCTTTTTCCTCATATGACGGTCGAGCGCAACGTCGGCTACGGGCTGCGGCGCCTGAAGCTCGACAGCGCTGTGCACAAGCAGCGCGTCCAGGAGGCGCTCGACATGGTGCAGCTTGGGCATCTCGGCAAGCGCAAACCGCATCAGCTCTCCGGCGGACAGCGGCAGCGCGTGGCGCTTGCGCGCGCGCTCATCCGCCGGCCGAAAGTTCTGCTCCTCGATGAGCCGCTGTCGGCGCTCGACAAGAAGCTGCGCGAGAAGACACAGTTCGAGCTCATGGATCTGCAGTATCAGGTCGGCATCACTTTCGTGTTCGTGACTCATGATCAGGATGAGGCGATGGCGCTGGCGACGCGGATTGCCGTCATGGACCGCGGCGCGGTGCTGCAGGTGGGCACCCCTTCGGAGATTTACGAGTTTCCGCAGAGCCGCTTCGTGGCCGACTTCATCGGTTCGACGAACCTCTTTGAAGGCACGGTATCCGCCTGCGAACCTGGGCTCATCACCGTGCGCTGCGCGGAGATCGGCTGCGAGCTCATGGTGGATGATCTTGGGCGCTTCAGTACGGGACAGCGGGTCTGGGTGGCGCTGCGCCCCGAGAAAATCCGCGTCACCAAGGAAGCGGTGACCGCCGGGCGCGTCAACCAGCTGACTGGCATGGTCTGGGAGCTGGGTTACCTCGGTAACCGCTCGACTTATCGGATCAAGACCGCGAGCGGCAAGCTCGTCACCGTCTATGCGCAGAACGATCGCCGCACCTCCGAGTGGACGATCAATTGGAGCGATGAGGTGTTCGTCAGCTGGAGCGCGAATGCGGCGATTCTGCTGCAATCGTGAGGGAGTGCGATAGCATGCTGTTCGGTCAGTTTGTCTCACGGGCGGCAGTCGATGCGCTGCGTCGCCAGGGGTGTCTGCGGCAATGAGGGCCGTGCGCACGCTTGGATTGTTGGGCACCGGCGTGATCGGTGGCGGCTGGGCTGCACGCGCCTTGCACTTTGGGATCGACGTTCTGGCGGCCGATACCAAGCCGGAAATGGAAAACTGGATTCGCGCGGCCGTGAAGAACGCGGAGCCGGCGCTGGCGCGGCTCACGTTTGCACCGCTGCCGCCGAAGGGCACCCTGTCCTTCACGACCGACTTGCACGCGATGGCAAAGCGCGTCGACTTCATCCAGGAGAACATCCCCGAGCAGCTCGAGCTCAAACAACGCGTACTGGCGGATGTGAGCCGGCATGCCGCGGCGGACGTCATCATCGCGTCTTCGACATCGGGCCTCATGCCCTCGGATCTGCAGCGCGATATGGTGGCGCCCGAGCGCTTGCTCGTCGGTCATCCCTTTAATCCGGTCTATCTCTTGCCGCTGGTGGAGCTGGTGGGCGGCAAGCTCACCTCTGCGGACAGCATTGCAGCGGCGCGCCGCTTCTATACCTATATCGGCATGCACCCTCTGACTCTGCGCCGCGAGGTGCCCGGCCATTTGACGGATCGCCTGCAGGAGGCGCTGTGGCGTGAAATCCTGCACCTGGTCAATGATGGCGTTGCGAGCACGGGCGAACTCGACGAGTCCATTGTCTACGGCCCCGGCCTGCGCTGGGCGGCGATGGGCACGAACATGATCTACCACCTGGCGGGTGGGGAGAGCGGCATGCGCCACATGCTGGCGCAGTTTGGCCCGTGTCTGAAGTGGCCGTGGACCAAGCTCGAGGCGCCGGAACTCACCGAGCAGTTGATCGATCGCATGGTCGAGGGAACCCAGAAACAGGCCGCCGGAAGATCGATTCGCGAGCTCGAGCGGTTACGCGATGACTCCCTGGTCGCGATCCAACAGGTCCTGCGCCAGTACAACATCGGCGCGGGCGCGACGTTGAAGGCTCTGGAGGAGCGACTCTATGCCGATGCCGCGGCGCGCGCGAGCGCGCACGACTCCTCGCAGGGGCCGATCCGCATCGACACCTACGTCCGTCCCGAATGGATCGATTACAACGGCCATATGACGGACTTTCGCTATTTGCAGGTATTTGGCGAGGCCATGGAAGCGCTGTATCGGAGAGTGGGCGTCGATGCGGCGTATCGCCTGGGCGGTCGCATGCTGTACACCGTCGATACGCAGATCACCTATCTCGCCGAGGCGAAGGTCAATGAGCCGCTCTACGCGACGACGCGCGTTGAGT
>Ga0302324_100003277_pt1 | contig 36638 bp, 29 predicted proteins | sample Palsa_T0_1_FD_201949 | JGI IMG/M metagenome (GOLD analysis project Ga0302324, IMG submission 201949) | Peat permafrost microbial communities from Stordalen Mire near Abisko, Sweden - Palsa_T0_1 | ecosystem: Environmental > Terrestrial > Soil > Palsa > Peat permafrost | place: Sweden: Abisko... | reverse complement strand
GAAAGCGAAACTGGACAAGAAACAGTACGACACCGGCAAGAAAATTTCGGATGACGAGATGGACCAGCTCAATATCAAATACGACAAAGTAAACCCGCAGTGGAACTACACCATCTACCCGCGGACGCAGAAAAAGAAGGACCAAAAGTAAACTTTATTTTGGCTTAAGCCCTAAGGACATAGGGCCGCTCGACCGGTCCGCGCTGTTTCTTCAATGACGCTGATCGCTTTTCCTGATCATCAATTCCCCGTGTACTGCGGTATGCTGGCGGGGCGTTCCAAAGCGGCAGTCATGATCATAGAAATGGATGCCTCCGATCGTAGCGGTGCGGAAGCCCTTCACCGCTATGAACTCAACGGTGCTTACGACGAGATGTACAGTGCCGTGGACCACCCACGCCGACAGTATCGTCCGCTCCATAACCTGCTTTTGAACCTGGGGCCTGACCAGTTACGTCGCAGCAAACACGAGGCGGATCAATCGTTCTTCAATCAGGGAATTACTTTCACGGTTTATGGAAATGAAAAAGGCACGGAGCGGATCTTTCCTCACGATCTGCTGCCCAGGATCATCACGGCGGCAGAATGGGAAAGAATAGAGCGCGGACTGACCCAGCGGATCACAGCGCTGAATCTCTTCCTCAAGGATGTCTACCATGAGGGAAAAATCATTCGCGACGGCGTCGTACCCGGCAGCATTATCTATACCTGCAAACACTACCGCCGAGAAATGCGCGGTATCAAGGTGCCCCGCGACGTCTACATCACGGTGGTGGGCACGGATCTGATACGAAATCCGCAAGGGAACTTCGTGGTTCTCGAGGACAATCTCCGTGTGCCCAGTGGCGTATCGTACATGCTCACCAGCCGCAGAGTCATGAAGCAGATATTTCCCGGGCTGTTTCAAAAGTGCCGCGTGCGGCCCATTGAGCAGTACAGCCAGGTGCTTCTGTCGACCCTGCGCTCGCTCGCTCCCGAAGGCCGTTCTGAGCCAACCGTCGTTTTACTGACACCCGGCCCCTACAACTCTGCTTATTTTGAACATACCTACCTGGCGCGCCAAATGGGCATTGAACTCGTCGAGGGACGGGATCTCGTGGTCCACGATAACGTGGTTTTTATGCGGACCACCTTCGGTCTGCAGCGCGTGGATGTCATCTATCGGCGAATCGACGACGATTATCTCGACCCCCTGGTTTTCGAACACGGCTCCGCTCTCGGTGCTGTGGGCCTGTTCAACGCCTATCGCGCCGGAAACGTCGCCTTTGCCAATGCGCTGGGAACGGGGGTCGCCGACGACAAGGCTATCTATGCCTATGTACCCGAAATCATTCGCTACTATCTCGACCAGGATCCCATTCTTGAAGGCGTCGAAACCTTGTTGATGTCCGATCCTGGTCAACGCGACCACGTCTGCCAGAGGCTCGATGAGTACGTGGTGAAAGCGGTCGGCGAATCGGGTGGTTACGGTATGTTGATTGGCCCGCATAGCACGGAACAACAACGCTCGGAATTTCGAGAAAGGATCTACGCACAACCGAGAAACTACATCGCGCAGCCGACGATCAACCTCTCGACGGCACCGTGCTTTGTGGATGGAACCATTGAGCCGCGTCACATCGATCTTCGGCCCTATGTTCTCTATGGCGACAAAATTACGATTGTTCCCGGGGGCCTTACGCGAGTGGCGTTGCGCAAGGGGTCCCTGGTGGTAAATTCGTCTCAAGGCGGAGGCTCGAAAGACACGTGGGTCTTGCAGAATTGAGATGGGAAGAATTGGGTGAGCTGATCCATGCTTTCACGAGTAGCCGACAGTTTGTATTGGATGAGCCGCTATTTCGAGCGGGCCGATAATGCCTCGCGTGTGCTGAAGGCGACTTACGGTTTGATTCTGAATCCCGCCAAGTTTTCCACGGAAGAGCGCTGGTTCCGGGCGGTTTCCTCCCTGGCTCCCGGTGCCGCGTCCAGCAACGTCGATCCGCAGCGGGCGTTATTCCTGCTGGTAGCGGATCCGGAAGGTGCGTTTTCCATTGTGAAATGCATCAGCGGAGCGCGCGAAAATGCCCGCCAAGTCCGCGAGGAAATCAGCTCGGAGATGTGGGAGCACCTGAATCGCCTCTTTCACGACGTGACCGGCTCTGAGCTCGAACCCAACGACGACGCAGGCGCCATGCGAGTGGTGAGTCTGGTTCACGAAGAGTCCTATCGGTTTAGCGGCGTTACTGCCGCCACCATGAATCACGATGAAGCTTGGCACTTTATCCAGCTCGGCAAATATATCGAGAGGGCGTGCAATCTGTGCGTTTTGCTGGATGCTTATTTTGTGGTCGACAAGCATGCGGATGATTTGGATTGGGTAGGCCTGTTAAGCAGTTGTGCCGCCTTTGAGGCTTATTGCAAGGCATGCACGGCGGAACTCAGACCAGAACGGATCGCGAACTTCCTCCTGCTCAAGCCAGAGTTCCCTTATTCGGTTCGTTATTCGCTGGACAGAATGCACGAGGCGCTGACTTCGATCAGCAACCTTTCGTTGAGCCGCAGGACAGAACCAATCGAAAGGTTAATCGGCCGTTTGCGATCGATGGTGGCCTATGTACAGATAGCAGAAGTCATTCGCAATTTGCACAAATACCTGGCCGAAATCATCGAGCAGTGTCGCGATCTGCATGGGGCGGTGCACGAGGTGTATATCGATTATCCGATCGAGGTCGCTTTCGGAAACTGATGTTCTACGCCATTCGCCATTTTACGCGCTATCGCTACAGCCAATTCGTCTGGCAGAGCATGATGGAAGTCCGCATGCACCCCAGAAGTGAAGGCAACCAGCGCTGCTTTGTCTTTCAACTATCGGTCAATCCCCGCGCCCGCATCTTTGGCTATACCGATTCCTACAGCAATCTTGTGCACCACTTCGATTTGCCCTCCCGCCATGGCCAGCTCACGATCATCTCCGATGCTCTCGTAAACATTGAGGACGTGCCAGCGGTTCCAGAAGTCATGAAGTACGACGCCTGGGGCGATTTGGAACAGCTGGTCGAGGAAAACGATTATTGGGATATGCTGATGCCGAGTCATTTTGCGCGCTCCTCGCCCGCGCTGGAAGACCTGGCAAGGGAGATCGGAGCGGCGCAAAGAGATGGGCGAAGTCCTCTGGCATTCCTCCGGGATATTTCCTCGGGCGTGCATCGTAGTTTCAGCTACGTAAAGAAAAGCACGGCGGTAAATTCTCCGATTGAGCATGCGCTTGCGTCACGGCAGGGCGTCTGTCAGGATTTTGCCCATATCATGATCACACTGGCTCGAAATGCCAGAATTCCTTGCCGCTATGTCAGCGGATATCTTTATCACAACGGCGGAGATGCGCGCTCCTCGGCGGATGGCGCGACGCACGCTTGGGTGGAAGCCCTTTTGCCAGGCCTGGGCTGGATAGGTCTCGATCCAACCATCGATCAGCTCGCAGGGGCTCAGCACATTCGCACCGCGATCGGACGCGATTATGCCGACGTTCCACCTACCATGGGTGTGATGAAGGGAAAGGCTGACACGCAACTGCAGGTTCGAGTTCGGGTCACGCCGTCGGAAGCGGTGCTCCCGCCCGATGAGGAGTTTGCGGCCGACGAAGAGTGGTCCCAGTTTCTTGAGGAAACCCAACAATCGCAGTTGGCCGAAGAGCAGCAACAGCAATAGGCAAAGCCTCTGTGAAAGTGAATCTCGGTAGTCCCAATCGGCAAGGCCCACCTCTTCATCGCTGACTGCTCCGGGTGATGAACTGTCTCGAGCTCCCGATAAGAGGGAACTTTCCCTTTGCGGGCGCCCCGGCTCGACCGGGATTCGATCCGAGCCATTTCCTGAGATATACTCCGGAGAACTTCAGACTGCTGATCGGTTGGGGACTTTTCTGAATGGCCGTTGGCGTTCGCACTTCGGATCTGCGCAAAGTATATAGCTCGTCTCCACCCTTAGGCGCGGCTGGTGGTTTTATTGCGCGTGCCGATGCCAAAGGCGGTAAGCAGCCAAAGGCCCAGATCCCGGCCCTCGACGGACTTTCGCTCGACGTTCTTCCCGGGGAGATTTTCGGCCTTCTTGGCCCCAACGGCGCGGGCAAATCCACCACGGTCGGAGTCCTTACCACCCGGGTTCGGCCAACCTCCGGCCAAGCCTGGATTGGCGAGCACGACGTGTGGAAGGAACAGGCCCGAGTCAAGCACTTGATCGGAGTTGTGCCGCAGCGTCCCAATTTAGATTTTTCTTTGACGGCACGCGAGATTCTGATTTTTCACGCCGCCTACTTCGGAATTGGATCAAGGCAACGAAATGAGCGCGCCGACACGTTGCTTGAGAAGTTCAAGCTCACCGAGCGCGCAAACCAGATGGTACGCGGATTTTCCGGAGGCATGATGCAGCGGCTCTCGATTGCCCGCGCCATGATGCACGATCCGCAGGTTCTATTTCTCGACGAGCCGAGCGCCGGGCTTGATCCTCAAACCCGGATTCTGTTGTGGGAGATCATTCGCGAATATCACCAGGCGGGAAAAACCGTCCTGCTGACGACCCATAACATGGACGAAGCCGACGCGCTGTGCCAGCGCTTGGCCATCATTGACCACGGCCATGTGATTGCACTGGGTACACCGGTCGAGTTGAAGGCAACGATCCCCGGAGGTTTCCTGCTGCGCCTTCGTTTCGGGAATCAGACTGCGGATCTGCTCGAGCGTTTACAATCGCTGGCTGGAGTCCGCGAGGTGCGCGCTGTGGACGGCACGGGCGCCGACGTCTATGCGGACCGCGGCGGTTCTCTCATTCCCGAAATTGCCACCTTGGCTGCAAATGCAGGCGCAGAATTGTCGGACGTTCACATTTCTGAGCCGAGTTTAGAAAATCTGTTCCTGCACCATACCGGAAGGAGCCTGCGCGATTGAACTGGAAAACCTTCGGCGCGATGCTGGCGCGCGACGCTCACGTGGCCCGGCGTAACGCGCTTCAACTTTTTCTGCAGACCTTCCTGCAGCCGTTGCTTTTTGTTTTCATTTTCGGCCGCGTGATGGTGGGCAGCGGTTATATGCCGGCCGCGTATAAAAGCCTTCTGCTCCCGGGCATTATCGCGATCAGCATGGTCTTCACTGGAATTTGGGCGGTAGCCATGCCGCTCATCGCTGAGTTTCAGTGGACCCGCGAAATCGAAGACCGCCTGCTCGCCCCGATCGGCGTAGCTTGGATCGCGATCGAGAAAGTCATCGCCGGAATACTGCAAGCGCTGGTCGCCGGCCTGATTGTGATCCCGCTAGCGTGGCTGGTGCTTCGTCCCGGAGTTGAGATTAGTATTCACACGCCGTTCGCCTTCGCTGCGATCATTGTGCTGGTGGCGATCTTTTCCGCCTGCGGTGGACTGGCCTTAGGGTGCAGCATCAATCAGCAGCATATTGGGCTGATGTTCGGCATGGTGATTACGCCCATGATTTTTTTTGGTTGCACTTACTACCCATGGAGCGCTCTGAAACCCTTCCCGATCCTGCAAAAGGCTGTGCTCATCAACCCGCTGGTGTATGCCAGCGAAGGGATGCGCGCCACTTTGGCTCCGCAGTTCGAGCATTTATCAATCACCGCTGTGATCATTGCGCTGCTCTTCTTTGACACTTTGCTGCTGCTTGTGGGGCTGCGGCAGTTTGAGAAGAAGGCGGTGACTTAGCCGATGTCGGACCGATAACCCTCATTACGGCACACTTCTTGTCAACTTGTTGCCTTGAAAATCTCACACCAGTCACTTGCGGTGAAAGATTGCCGGTCTCGCAGCCACGTTTTCGCCGGTTGAGAAAGTCAAGTCGCGTTCGCCGCCTCATGGGTTTGTGATCGCATTGCGTTCGCCCGATGGAGTCTTTGCAGCCGGACTGCCAATCGCCCTTCAGGGAAAAGGGCCGCGCCGGGGCGCTTTAGCAGCCTAAAAAAGGCCTCACCGGCTGCCTGTACATCGAATTCCAATCAGGCTGTTGATTGAAGGGCGCTGGTCTTATAGGGTTATTGTGGAGCTGCTCCTTGGACATCTATCTCGTCGACGGCACATACGAACTGTTCCGGCACTATTACGCGCTGCCGTCCGCACGGGATACGGACGGGAGGGAGGTCGCCGCGGTCCGAGGCGTCCTCACTTCCATGCTGGGTTTGCTCAAGAACGAAGCCACACACATCGCCGTTGCGACCGATCACGTCATCGAATCGTTTCGCAACGGGCTCTGGCCGGGCTACAAAACGGCCGAAGGCGTCGAACCCGACCTGCTGGCGCAATTCCAACTGCTCGAGGACACTCTGTCAGCCGCGGGCATTGTCGTCTGGCCGATGGTGGAGTTCGAGGCGGACGACGCGCTCGCCGCAGCGGCGGTCGCTGCCTCTCGAGATACGCGTGTCGAACGAGTGATCATCTGCACCCCGGACAAAGATCTCGCCCAAAGCGTGTGCGGCACGCGGGTCGTCCAATTGAATCGCCGGACGCGCCTTACTTTAGACGAGGCTGGTGTAGTTCAGAAATTCGGCGTCTCGCCGGCATCGATCCCCGACTACCTGGCACTGGTGGGCGACGCGGCGGATGGCTATCCCGGACTGCCAGGCTGGGGTGCAAAGTCGTCCGCGGCCGTCCTGGCGAAGTTTGGACATCTCGAATCGATTCCTCCGGACTACCGCGAGTGGCACGTGAAGGCCGCCAATGCGAGCGCCCTCGCAGATACGCTCTCCCGCGAGCGGGACCGCGCTGCGCTTTTTCGAACCCTCGCCACGCTCCGAACCGACATCGCGCTTTTCGACGACGTCGACCAGTTACGCTGGAACGGCCCCACGCCCGCCTTCGCCACGCTCGCAGCGCGATTGGACACGGCTGTAACCGACCCACGGGCCCCCCGGGCCGTCAGATCCTAGCGCCCCGCACCTGAGCGGCGACGCTCCTTCGCGGGGAGTTCGAACCAACAATCCTGATCGCCGTTGCGGACCGAACGGATGCATGGATCGGACTGAGTTGCCGACCTGAAACTGAGTGCGAGCGAGCCTCGATTGGATTGGCAAATCTCAACGAGAGGGAAGTGGCACGGCCTGTTCACCACAGTTATGGGTGGCTGAGGTTCCAGCACTGCTCTTTCCTCTCCGTGGATTCTGCCGAATCGTTGAGCGGGACTCGCGTTGTGCTACTGTGTCGGCTGGGACAACGCGCGACTGTCCACTCGGCCAATGCTTGCTCGAATTTTCGCTGCGCTACTGGCCTTCCTTTTGGCCGGAGTGCTGCCATCCCATGGTCAAGATCAGCCACCGGGGGTTGACACTGCGGAACCCATCGCCACCGATCGGCCGGCAGTCACAAACTCCAGCGTTGTCGTCCCAATCGGCGGTCTTCAGGCGGAGAACGGCTTGCTTGAAACGGGCAGCCAGGGGCAGGGTGTCTTAGACGGCCCGGAGAGCTTAGTACGTTTTGGTGTCGCCAAGAGGACGGAATTGCGTTTCACGGTGCCCGACGATTTCTACAATCTCACCACTGGCGGCAACCCCGGCTCGGGATTCGGCGACTTTGCCTTGGGAGTAAAACAGCAGCTGGGCCCCGCACCGGGTAAGTTCGATGTGTCCGTGATCCTGTTCCTCAGTTTTCCGACCGGCGCCAACACCGTGTCCAGCGGCGGGTACGATCCGGGGTTCCAGCTACCCTGGTCGCGTGCGCTGTCCGCCAACTGGACGGCGGCTGGAATGTTCTCGGTGTATTGGCCTACTCAGGGCCGCGTGCGAAATCTGACCGGCGAATCCACGTTCCTGTTAGATCGGCAATTGACAAAACCCTGGGATGCGTTCATCGAATACGCAGGTGACTTTCCCGAAGCTGGTGGGCCGCGCCACTTGCTGCACTTTGGAACTGCCCTAAAGATCGCCAAACAGCAACAGATTGACTTCCATGTCGGCGTGGGCCTATCGTCGGCCGCAGTGGATCACCTCATTGGGATCGGTTACTCGTTCCGCATGCAGGCGATCCGTCGCTAGGATGGCTCCCCGGCCAACGGTGCACGTGGCCACCTGGATTTCGCCGCTCATCAGCAGGATCGTTGCCCGATGTACCAGGGCGCACTCACGGTGAAGATGCGCTCATTGCCGCGGGCGAGAAGCACCCATTCCAGAAGGCGGCCTCGCTGATTGTGCAGGAAGTATTCATACCATCGGCCCTCCACCAGCTCCGGTATGACCACAACGATGTTGCGACCGGGATTTTTTTTGGAAAGGTCGAGAATGAACTGAACGATGGGAACGATGACAAAGCGGTAAGGCGACGGCAGCAGGTGGAGTTGGGGTGGCTCCTTGCCTGCCGCACGGAAGGGCTGCTCGACATAGTGTTCCCAGTCGTCTTCGAGCAATTCGGAGTGCTCGCTGGGATCGACGTGCAAGGCGATCACTTCTGGGGAAAGCCGGGCGGCAAATTCAATTCCCTGGCGCGTGATGTTGCTCCAGCGGTCGATGGCAACGACCACAATGGGATGTTGGCTGAGAGCTGCCGCGTCGACGGGAATCTTGCAGCTGGTAAGCGCTTTCACGGAGTGGTAGTGACGGCGGACAACGGCGAAGATAACAATCATTAAGGGAATGAACAGCAGCGTAATCCATGCGCCTTCCGCGAATTTCGCAACCAGCACGACGCCCGTGGTGATGCCAGTGACGAGGGCGCCCAGTCCGTTCACGAGAGCGCTCTTCACCCAATTCGGGCCGCGATTTTTTTGCCAATGCATGACCATGCCGGCTTGGGAGAGCGTGAAGGCCATAAAAGCGCCGATGGCATAAAGCGGGATAAGCCGGTCCGTGACGCCACCGAAAAGGATGAGAACGCCGCCACAGAGCACCGCCAGGACCACGATGCCATAGGTGTAGACGAGCCGGCGCCCGCGATAGCCGAAGACATGGGGGAGGTAGTTATTTTGCGCAATGGCGCGGCAAAGACGAGGAAAATCAGCGAAGGCGGTGTTGGCGGAGAGAGAGAGAACGACAAGGATGGAGCCGATCGTCAGATAGTAAAACAGGCCTTTGCCGAAAACCGCGGCGGTGAGCATGGAGAGAATACTCTGGTAGCCGGGCTGACCCGGATCTGTCGCCGCGATTTCATAAGTCTTTACGAGATAGGAGATTCCGGCCAGCAGCACCGCCAGTAGAAAAATAATCGCAGTGAGACTGCGCTGTGCGTTTTTCACGGTGGGCTCCCGGAAAGCCTTCACGCCGTTGCTGACCGCTTCCACGCCAGTCAAGGCCGTGCAACCGCTGGCGAAAACCTTGAGCAGCAACCAGAAGGTGACGGCTTGGGTTATGGGCGGAGGAGGCGGAAGCGGAACTGCCGGTGTGGGATGGCCTCCACTGAGGAGAATCCGGATAATGCCTGCGACGACGGTGATTAGAAGCGTGCCGACAAAGAGATAGGTAGGAATCGCGAAAACAGCGCCCGCCTCCCGGACGCCGCGGAGATTGACGATCGTGATGATAATCAGAATGCCCACACACAAAGAAACCGTGTGTGGCAGCAAGGTCGGAGCGGCCGAGACCAAGGCGCCAACTCCCGCGGAAATGCCCACGGCAGCCGTGAGAATGTAATCGGCGAGCAGAGCGGCCGCGGCGAGCAAGCTGGCAGATGCTCCAAGGTTGAAGCGCGCCACGGTATAGGAGCCACCGCCTGAGGGATAAGCGGCGATGGTCTGGCGATAGGAGAAGTACACGATCACGAGCAGAGTAATGATGGCGGCGCTGATGGGCACGATATAGCGAACGCCAAGAATGCCTAGGGGAAGCAGAAGTGTAAGGGCCGCTTCCGGGCCGTAAGCCGCCGAGCTGAGTCCATCGAGACCAAAGATGGGGATGCCCTGCACGGGGCCGATCTGCTCGGCGCGCTCGTCGCTGGTCCGGATAGGTTTGCCGACAACGAGGTCGAGTATGTTCATGAGGGAGGGTGCCCGACGGACCGTTTACGCCAAGCAACAAGTCTAAGCAATGAGTCTGCCCAGCGATAGTTCGAGCACAGACACAATAACATTGCTGGGATTTGCAATCAAAATCGACTGCGGGCAGGGTGCAATGAAAAGTGCCAGTCAGATTCTGGGCAACTGACTTGCGCGCATCTCCCAGAATAGACTCGGGGGCCATCGCCAGGAATGTTCCCAACCTAGACTCGTGGAATAGGTTTGTTCTGGTAGCGCGCGACGCTTCGCAAGGCCGACGCGTGTAAGAAGCCTTGTCCTTGGTTAGGACGGCGGTTCATCTGTCCGAAAGACTATTCGTTTCTCAACGCGACCATGGGATCGACGCGCAAGGCGCGGCGCGCGGGGAGGTATGAAGCCGCGAGCGCAACCAGCGTCAGCAAAACGGCGACGCCGATAAATGTGAGCGGGTCGGCCGGGCGCACGTCAAAAAGCAGCGTTGACAGAAAACGCGTCAACACCAGCGCCAGAGGAATGCCCGTGACCAAGCCGAAGAACACAAGCTTCGCTGATTCCCCCATCACCAAAATCCGAACGCTGGCGGGAGTAGCTCCGAGCGCGATGCGAATGCCAATCTCGCGGGTGCGGCGCGAAACGGAATAAGAAATCACGCCGAAGATTCCGACTGCGGCGAGTGCCAGAGCGATCGCGCTGAACAGGCCGAGAATCAAAGTGCGAAATCTGGGCTCGGCTAGGGATGCGCTGAGGGCGCCCGGGAGCGTGGTGATATCTGTAACGGGAAGGTTTTTGTCGATGTTGTGAGTTTCCGTGCGGATGGCCGCGGCGACCGCCGAAGCAGTTAAGGGGCTCCTGACGACTACTTCGCATCCGTAAATAGGTGCTTGCGCGAAGGGCACGTACATCATGGGCTCGGGTTTTTTGCCCAGCGAAACATCATGCACGTCGCCCACTACGCCAATGATTTCGCGCGAGGCGGGGCCATTCAATGGAAATCCGAAGACCAGATGCCTGCCCAGGGGATCTTGATCTGGAAAATAGCGCCGAGCCAGCGCAACGCTTATCAAAGCGACCGGCGGAGACGATGGCGAATCACTTGAGGTGAATAATCTGCCGCGAAGCAGCGGAATCCCCATTACAGAGAAGTAGCGCGGGCTGGCGGTGACGTAGTCAGCGGTATTGGCCGATCCCGCGGGCAGGGGCGGATTGCCGGCAATCTCAAAGGGGAGATCAATCTGGCCATCCTTGATTGGCAGCGGAGCAGCGCATGCCGACTCCTCGGTTCCAGGCGCGGCCTGAAGACGGGTGATCAACTCTGTCGCGAAGGCGTTCCATTGCTGTGCTGTGGAATATTGGAATTGTGGAAGGGACACCATCGCCTTTACAACGCCGTTCGGTTCAAAGCCGGGGCTGACCGCGGTAAGCCGGGTGAAGCTGCGCATCAGCAGTCCCGCTGCTACAAGAAGAACCAAAGCCAGCGCCACTTCGACGGCGGCCAAGACGCTGCGAGCCCGCTGCGAGCTGGTTGCTTCTCCGGCGCGAGCGCCCCCCCTAAGATTTGTCTGGGGATCGGATTGAGCGGCGAAAACTACCGGCGCCAAACCGAATACAAAGCTGGCAGCCAGAGACAGAAGAAGGGCAAATCCGAGCACCGACCCGTCCACGCGAATGGCCTGGATTCGGGGCAATCCCGGAGGCAGAAGCGAGATAAGAACGGATACGCCAAAATAAGCGAGGGACATCCCAGCCACGCTCCCGAAAATACCCAGGATGGCGCTTTCCGTGAGCAATTGGCGGGTGATACGGCGCGGAGGAGCGCCCAAGGCGATGCGAACCGCCATTTCCCTGGAGCGGGAGGTGGCACGGGTCAGCAGCAAGTTCGCAATATTGGCGCAGGCAATCAGCAGCACCAGGCCAACGGCGCACGACAGAATGAGCAACGGAGATTTCACGTCTCCCACGACGGCCTGCCGGAGCGGCTGGACCTGCTGAATCATCCACCCGTTCTCGGCAGGAAACTCCCTGGCCAGGCGCGCCGTCATGATGTCCATTTCCGCCTTGGCCTGGGCGAAGGACACTTCGGGGCGCAAGCGCGCCAACACGGGCATCCAGTGCGTTTTTTGGGGATGAGTCATCCAGCCAGAAAACAACGGATCTTGTACCAGGGGTATCCAGAGCTGATCCGCCTGATCGAAGAAGGGGGTACGAAATTCCGCCGGCATAACGCCAACCACAGTGTAGGGACGCATGTCGAGCGTAGCTGGGCTGCCTATGATGTTGGGATCGGCTCCGAATTGGCTGCGCCACATGCCCTCGCTCAGAACGGCGACCGGCGCTCGACCGCGCTCACCATCGCCCGGGAGCAACGTGCGGCCCAGCAGAGGTTTGGTATCGAAGACGGAAAAGAAATCCTGGGTGACAACAATGGTTCTCGCCTCGGAGGGCTCTCCGCGGCCTGTAAGGGTGAGGGAGTGGCTGACCAGGCCGGCGATGGCGCTGAAGAGGCGGCTGTTGTCGTGTAATTCAAGCAGGCTGGGATAGGACATGCCGGCGCCGGTGATTCCCTGCTTCGGGTTGGCCTCCGGCAGTAACGCCAGCTGCCCGGGATTGGGATAGGGTAGCGGGCGGAACAGAACCGCGTTGACTACTGAAAAAATCGCGGTGTTGGCACCGATTCCGAGAGCGAGCGTCAAGATTGCGACCCCGGTGAAGCCGGGGGATTTGCGCAGCATGCGCAGGCCGTAACGCAAGTCCTCGATCAGCGTCCCCATATTCTCTCCTGTCTCGATGCCAAGCCGCACATCGGAGCCATCGTATCGCAACCGACGCGGGCGCTCCAGCTGTTCGGACGGTTTCGAACGGGATCGCGGGTTGACCTGAGAACGTTAAAATTCTGATGCCTTCCATCGAAATTATGCATCCATATACTCGAAAGTAAGTTGACGTGTTTCGATGACTCGGCCTAGCATCTAGAAAGCATGACGAATTTCAGCAGTCTTCGCCAGATATGCGTGTGTGCATGTTGTTGTTGTGCATGCGTGTGCTCTGGCGCAGGGAGGCTGCTGACCTAGAAGTTTCATAGCATTCATCAGCACTTATCACCCGCCGCCAGAGAGCATCTGGCGGTGGGTTTTTTTGTGGCAAATCAACCTGGGGAAATCCGTTTATGGCAAGTCCTTTTATGGCAAGTCCGGTCAAAGAAACCAAAGCGCAGAAGTCGGAGCGCTTGAAGCGGGCGATGAATCCATGGGACGGCCTGGCCGAGATTCGCCGCTTTGCACGGGAAGGCTTCGACTCGATTCCCCCGGAGTGGATTGGGACGTACTTCCGCTGGTGGGGAGTCTATACGCAGGGTGATGGAGCGGGAGTGCTTGGCGGCAAGGATGGCCAAGGACTGGCGTTGCCGTTCTTTATGGTGCGGATTCGAATTCCCAACGGCTTATTGCGCTCGGACCAACTGCGAACCATCGCCGAACTCACTCGCCGCTATGCGCGCGGCGTCGCCGATCTCACGGTGCGGCAAAACATTCAGTTGCACTGGGTCACGATCGAAGCTCTCCCTGAGGTGTTGCAAGAACTCTGGCGCGTCGGGCTGAACACAACCGGTTCCTGTGGTGATGTCACCCGCAACATTACGGGCTGCCCCGTCGCTGGCGTGGACGCGGACGAAATCTGCGACGCTTCATCGCTCGCGCTGGAAGCGGATCGCATGCTGGCGGGGAACGCCGAGTTCTACAACCTGCCGCGCAAGTTCAAGATCTCCATCACGGGATGCCGCATCTGGTGCCCGTATCCGGAGATCAACGATATCGGCATGACCGCGACCGAGCGCGAGGTTCATGGAAACTCTGAGATTGGTTTTGCCCTACGCGTGGGCGGCGGACTTTCCACGGAACCCTACCTGGGCGCGCCGCTGAATGCCTTCGTGCGCTGGAGCCAGGTTCTGCCGGTAATAAGAGGAATTGCCGAACTGTTTCGTGACTCCGACCAACTGCGCGAACACCGCGAGCGGGCGCGGCTGAAGTTTCTCTTCTTGCGGCATGGCTGGACGCCGCGGGACTTCCAGGCAGAGCTGGAGCGGCGGATCGGATTTCAGCTCGAGCCGGCCGAGCCCGAGCAGCCCCCGGCGGACGTCTACCGCGATCACATCGGCATCCACGCGCAAAGACAGCCTGGGCTTTGCTATGTGGGGGCAACGGTGCTGCGAGGCAGGATCACACCCGAACAAATGCACGCCGCGGCCGATCTGGCCGCGCGCTTCGCGAGCGGTGAATTGCGCACCACGAACATGCAGAATTTGCTGATCATCAACGTCCCCCACCTTCAGGCGGACGAGTTGGCCAAAGAATTGGGTGCCATTGGGCTGCCGGTCAGCGGGTCGCCGTTTCGGCGCGGGGCCATCGCCTGTAGCGGCACGGAGTTTTGCAAGCTGGCTATCACCGAAACCAAAAGCTTTTCCCGCTGGCTGGTGGAGGAACTGGAAGAGCGCTTGCCCGGTTTTGATCAGCACCTGAAACTGCACGTCACCGGTTGCCCGAACAGCTGCGGTCAGCACTGGATCGCTGACATCGGAATCGAAGGCAAGAAGATCAAGATCGATGGACGCATGGTAGATGCCTATTATTTCTGTCTGGGGGGGGCGCTCGGCTTGAATCAGGCCATCGCGAGGCCGGTCGGGTTTCGCTGCCCCGCGACCGAGGTTCCCGAAGCCATCGAGCGGCTGCTGCGCACCTATCTCGCCGATGGCAAGCGGGGTGAAAATCTGCGGCATTTTTTTGCTCGTCACAGCGATGCCGACCTGCGAGCCTTTCTGGCCGGTGATTTGGTGGAGGCGGTGGCCCGCGATTTGCCGGAGGGACGTGCGCCGAGCGGCGTAGAAGGTTAAACGGAGGAGGGAAGACGTGAGGTCAAGGAAACGATGAGCAGCTTATTTCCGATGTTCGTGAAACTCGAAGGAAAACGTTGCCTTGTGGTCGGCGCCGGGAGGGTCGGCGAACCCAAGATCGTCGGCCTCATCGACACCGGCGCGCGCGTCCATGTGATTGCTTTGGAGGCCTCCGATGCGGTGAAGGCGTGGGCCCAAGCCGGAAGGATCAGGCTCGAACTCCGCGCTTTCAGTGTGGGAGATCTCGATGGAACGCTACTCGCCGTCGTGGCTACGGCGTCACGCGCCCTCAACGGATCGATTTATCGCGAAGCGCAACGCCGCGGAGTCCTGTGCAATGTCGTGGACGACCCGGAATATTGCGACTTCTACTATCCCGCCGTGGTGCGCCGCGGTGATCTGCAGATTGCAATCTCCACGAACGGGCAAAGTCCTTCTCTGGCGCAAAAGCTTCGGCAACAGCTTGAACGGCAGTTTGGTCCCGGCTATGCGCGATGGATTGCGGAGCTGGGCGAGACGCGAAAGCTTGTGCTGGCCAGCGATCTTGACCCTGAACGGAAGAGCGCGCTGTTGCATTCACTGGCAAGCCGTGAGGCTCTGAAGGCGGCATTGGTGGAAGAGTCGGCGAAGAATGAATTGTCGAAAAATGAACGGAGGGTGACTGCATGAACGGCAAGGTGTATCTGGTGGGCGCGGGACCGGGCGATCCGGAGTTGCTTACGGTGAAAGCTCTGCAATTGCTGCGTACTGCCGACGTCGTGCTTCACGACGACCTGATCACGCCCGGAATCTTGCAGCTAATCTCGCTCGGTGCCGAAGTTCAGAACGTGGGCAAGCGCTGCGGGAGCAAGACTATTCGTCAAGAGGAAATTAATTTTCTGATGGTGACGCGGGCGGCTTCAGGGCTCAAGGTAGTGCGCTTGAAGAGCGGGGACCCACTCATCTTCGGCCGGGCCGGGGAAGAGATCCGAGCGCTGCGGCGAGCCAACATCCCATATGAAATCGTTCCCGGCGTGACCTCAGCCCTGGGAGCCGCGGCAGCCGCCGGAATCCCGCTCACGCATCGCCAACTATCCTCCACTCTCGTGCTGACGGCCGGTCAGCGTGCTTCGGAGAACGCAGGTGCGGATTGGAGCGGGCTCACTGGAGCCGAATCGACGCTTGTAATCTACATGCCGGGCTCCAACTATGTCGAGATCTCGAGCGGTCTTCGGGCCGCCGGTTTCGCGCCAGAAACTCCTTGCGCGATTATTTCCCGGGCAACGACTCCCCGGCAGCAGATACACCGCACCACGGTTTCGGATCTCCCTCGGGCGCCGAGGCTCGCGCCTCCAACCCTGCTGGTCGTCGGCGAGGTCGTTAAATTTGCCGATTATGGTTTAGTCGAGGAAGGTTTAGTCGAGGAAGCGGCGAGCCTCCCTCGCCCGGAGAACGCGCCGGGAGCCGGTTTTGCGCGCGGCGCCTTCTTACCGGCTGAAGGTGTGAGAGCGCATGAGGAGCCGTTGGCATGAAAGAAGAAGTTGGAAAACTCCAGATCGCAGCGGAATCCTGGAGACCCGAGCGGGTGCTCAAATGGGCGTTCGACACTTTCGGGGAGACCGTGGCCATATCTTCGGCTTTCGGCGCCGAAGGCATGGCCCTGATTGAGATGGCTTCTCAGGTGCGCCAGAATTTTCGCCTCTTCACTCTTGATACCGAATTCCTGTTTCCCGAAACCTACAATCTCATGGACCAGGTCGAGCACAGATATGGCATCACGATCGAGAGGGTATACCCGCTAAGTTCGCCCGAAGAACAGGAGCGGGTTCATGGTCCAGCACTCTGGCAAAGTAATCCAGATCAATGCTGCGATCTGCGGAAGGTTCGGCCGCTCGAGCGCAAGCTGGGCGAACTGCAGGCGTGGATTACCAGCATCCGGCGCGATCAAACCTCGGCCCGGGCGAACGCTGGCAAAATCGAGTGGGACATGAAATTCGGTCTGGTAAAGATCAATCCCATCGCTGACTGGAGTTCCAGGCAGGTGTGGCAATATATCCGCGAGCATGATGTACCCTACAATCCGCTGCACGGACGTAATTATCCAAGCATCGGTTGCACGCACTGCACGCGCGCGGTGCGGCCGGGAGAAGATCCGAGGGCAGGGCGCTGGTCGGGATCCTCGAAGACCGAATGCGGACTGCACTTGATCCACCCGCTGGCTAATCCACCGGAAGCGGACGCGTGAAACAAGATCTCTAAGTTTCATCAGGACCCGACATTCGGTCACTTGCCGGTGCGCGAATCCCATACCGGGTTGCCTTTGTCGTCGCGGAACATAAGGGTATCCGTACCCTTTACAAGCTCTCGAGCAAGGATCACGTCCGATGTGTCCTGCTTGACCTTTGAACCCGTGACCGCAATCTCGTCCCCCTTGCTGAAACTGATGCCCATCTCCTCTTGGAATGGTTTGGGGCACACGTAAATGTGGATCTTGTCATCGCCGCTCTTGATGATCAGTTCACTGAAGTCTTTCCTGGTTCCGAAAGGGACAAGGTTGATTTCGTCCACTACTCCTTTGGTTTTCGTCTCAGTATGGAGGTCATACTTCGGTGAACTACTGTCTTTTTGTTCTGTCTTTTGCGCAAGCGCCGGGATCACGACGCAGAGCAAAAACAAGGGGATGCAAGAAAGCGCTTTCGTGGGGTTAAGCGAAAGCATGGAGATTTTCCGACTGAGTAGCAAGTCTCCTCCTCGTTGCTCACGGAAAAACCAATGCTGAGGCCGAGGTGCCGATCTATCTGCGCCATGCCCCTGAGAAAGATACGCAATCGGTTCCCGGGTTTTCCCGACAATGTTCGCTTACGATAAGGCCGTCTACTCGGGGGATTCTAGAAGACAGGAGAATCGTACACCCTCAGGACTCTTCAGGCCAGACCCAACTCATGAACCCGCACTGGCTGCCGTCCAAATCCACAAAGGGGCTGACGTCACGGCCGAAGTTGGTTCAAGTGTCTGGAAAGCTAGAAACTTGGTACGCTTCGGGTTCTATTTTGTATTTCGGTCCCTAAACGGGACCAGGAAGATATCGAACAGACGACAAACGTGCTGGCTGGGGATCGGCGCGCGGCCAGAGAGCCGAAGTCTTTGCTTTCGAAAATGTGGCGATGGCGTTGTTGCGCGCCTGCGTGGCGCTCCGTCGTGGTCAAAGACCAGAGCAGGCCTGATTCAGGCCTGGTTCAGAACTGCTCCGCCTTGTTCCACGGCAGATTCAGCTCTGACCAGGCCGAACGGCTTGCTTACGGGGAAACTGTCGCCTGAGGATCTGTAGGCGGATTCGGGAGGTTAGCGGTCAGACCGGCTTGAAATGCTCCCATCGTCCAGCCGCCGGACGAGGGGCGGGCATTGCCATTCGGGTCCCAGCAAAGTGCACCCAGTCCCTTCGTCGGTTGTCCACTGCAGGTAGCGTTCAAGTTGAGTCCGGCACGTATGACCGGGCTGCCGGAGGTAGGAACATAGGTAGAAGAACTCAAACTCGGATTCTTCGTCATCGAGTTGCCATCGCAACGGCAATCTGATTGCCACGTGGAGAACGTCGTCGTTTCCTCTCCCATCCAGTCCCATCCGCCGACTTTGTAGTCGTCGTTATAGTTGATCGCCGTGACTGAGGTCCCGCTGCCATCAGTGTAAATCGCGTTATGGGCCATCCCCTGGACAATGTTGTTTTCGAATATCAACCCGGTGCTGCCTCCTTCGTAAACGACTGCGTCGTCCCCCGGAACCTTCTCGCCGTTGTTGGTGCAGCCGTTGTACGGCGTGTGGCTCACGAAAGTATTGTTAACCGCGAGCATGGAGCCGCCGTTAGACCACGTGATGAAACCGTTGGCAAAGCAGTGATTCGTCGAAGTATTTACCGCCAGATTATTGAAGACGTTGATGTTTGAAAGTATGCCGCCACCGTCATTGGCGGTGAATATTGCGGCATTGGCGTTCGCGCCTACGTCGCCCGCGGCTGTGTTGTTGTAGATATAGAAGTCGGTCAGACTCGATGCGCTTCCGTTGGCACTGATATGGGCGATCCAGTCATGATGGTTGTTGTCATCGTTGTTGTCCCAGGCCGCCATCGAGCCGTAGGTGTTGCCGTAGATGTAGAAGCCAGACGCTACGGCTACCCCCGAAGTATCGCTGGCCGTAATGAATAACGGATGGTCCATGTTGGACAGGTTATTGCCGGAGTACGTTAGCACAGGGTTTGCGTATGTGCTTCCGACGGCGTAGGAAAACCGAATCCACTTGGCATAGGTGCACACGTTGTTCTGAACAACGCCATTGTCCACGTTCCAGATGTCAAAGCAGGACGTGTTTTCTCCGCCATTGTCCGCCGGGCTGGAAATCACATAGAGGTTCTGGCAGGTGACGTTCGTGATGATGACGTTCGAGGAGTTGCCATTGGGTGAGCCGTTATTGACGCAGACGCCACCATCGGTCTGCGAAGTGCAGCTTCCTCCAGAGCACTTGCCGCCGGAAGTGCCATTCAGCGTGGCCTCGATCGTCAGGTTGTTTGCCGACGTCTCATTGGCCGTGTCTTTCGACGTCCCATTTACGGTGACGTAACTGTTGCCGGCGAGATTGATGACTGGACCGGACCAGCTGGTCGCAGCGATGGTGACCGGGCCTTGATCTGCGATGAGTGTGATGGGCTTGCCGCTGCTACCGCTGCGATGAAAAGTCAGATAGTCGGAGGCGCCCCCGCTTCCTGTATAGGTTCCGCTGCACAGATGAACATTAGTTCCCGGCCCGATCTGTGCGGCGCCTGATCCCCAATGCGAGGAGCTATTGAACCAGGAAACCGAACGGGCGTCGGCGCAATCGGCGCCTGTGTTGCCGCCGGCTGAATTCTGGGCTATATAGATGTCGTTTGCGAAAGCGAACATCGCGACAAAAAGGACGAGAAGGGAAGTTACAAAAAGTCTAATACGGAAGGGCACTCACTCCTCCAAGAATCGTGGGCTGGGCTCGGCTAGCCGCGAGCCCGCTGGTCGGTGCTCGACCCAGTAGGGGATGGCTCAGGATCCACTGGATGACGACCACAAGACCGTTATAACGATTACGTCGGAGTGCAAACAGGTCTCAGAGGTACATGGTCCGCTTTTGAGAGAGCTCTGAACATTGGAGAAGTGTCTTGCAATTCGGTGATGTAGTGGGAAATGAACTTCTGAATCTGGTTTTGACCGTTTTCGAAACGTGCTGCGATTTGCCCATCCAATCGTAGGCGCCGCTCAGCTTCGTTTCGCTGCCGACATAGAAGTAGAAAAAGAACACGATGATCGGCACACATCGGCTCCGCCAGATGCAGGTTTTCACCTGGAAGACGTACTCGGGCACGGCACAGAAAAGTGGGGAATGAAACTCTGGCCATGACCCGTGCCGCAAGAGTCAGCAAAGCAGCGACGCCATACAGCAGATGAGAGGTGCGTTGTATTCGGAGCAGCGCAGCCTGCGTTGGCCCAAAGAATGAATGCCGCTGCGAGATGAAGCACCTCAACCATCCATAAAGGCCTCGTCCGTTATGAGAAGTTGTTCTGGCCTTTTCGGAAAATGACAGGGTTGGGTAAGGCCGCTTCTAGTGAATCACCGAAAGGTTCAAGCGTGGTGGGACTTTTGAGAAATCCTGTCGGAGCGTTTTTGGTTTTCAGATTGGAGGCAAGCCGCATGGACAGAAACCTCGCTTCCTCTGGGGACACAGGCTTCTTGCTTAACTCTTAGGGATGTCAGCCCGATTCCACCATCCACCGCCCAGAGCCTGAAACAACGCTGCGGTATCGGCATAACGATTGGATTGAGCTTGCACAAGGTTAATCAGTGCTTGCTGATAGGTTTGCTCTGCGCTTAAGAGCGCGAGGTAGTTGGCATAGCCCGCATCAAGCTGTTTCTTCGTCAAGTTAAGGGTGACGCTGGCCGCATCTTTTGCGGCTGCTGCCGCCTTCAAGGCGTCGGCATCCTGTTCGAGCGCATTCAGCGTGTCCGCGACATTCTGGAAGGCGGTGAGGACAGTGCTGCGATATTGTTCGTCGGCCTCGGTATAGGCGGCTCTCGCCGCGCGCTCCCGATGCATGAGCGTACCGCCATCAAAGATGGGCTGGGTGACGCCTGCGGTTACATCCCAAAAGCCATTGCTTCCCGAGAACAACCGGCCGAGGACCACCGCCATGCTGCCAGCATCGGCAGTCAGGGCAAAGCTCGGGAGGCGGTTCGCACGCGCAATTCCGATCTGGGCGCAGGCTGAATGCAGGTTCTCTTCGGCCTGCCGCACGTCCGGACGTTGCGCTACGAGTTGCGAAGGCAGGCTCAACGGCAGTTCCTGCGGGAGTTGCAAACTCGACAGCTCAAACTTTTCGGGCAAATCCTGGTTGGGGAATCCGCCCGCCAGCACAGCCAGCAGATCCCGTTGTTGCGCCAACTGCTTCACTAGCGGAGGCAAGGTGGCAGCCACTTGCGCGAGCTGAGATTCCTGTGCCGCCACGTCGAGTTCGTCGGCATATCCCCTCGCATACTGCTGCCGCAAAATCTGGAGCATCTTGGTGTTGATGTCGATAAGTTCACGGGTCGCATCAATCTGCCCCCGCAGTGAGGCCTCTTGAATGGCTCCGGTGGCGACGTTGGCGCTCAACGTGATATGCGTCGCGGCCAGGGCAAAACGCGCCTGCTGTTCCTGCGCCTCGAACGACTCCACGGTTCGCCGGTTCAGACCGAAAACGTCCGGCACAAACGAGACACTGACCTCGGGCGTATAGAGGCTGTAATTCAAGGCACTGGTGTTGGTTACCGGTGAAAGATCAGCCGATGACTTCGCCCGAGTCGCCGAAAAACCGCCAGTAACGCCGGGATAGTAAGCCCCCCTCTGGGCCAGCATGTTCTCTCTTGCAACCAACAATGCCGCCTGGGCCGACTTGATGTTGGGATTCGCTTGGAGCGAGCGCTCAATCAAATCGTCGAGCGGCTGCGAGTGAAACAAGGTCCACCACTCCCCGGGAATGTCGAGCCCTTCCACCAAGGGTTGCGCCTCTCCGCCGCCCACGTTGCTCGCGCTGCTGGTGGTCGAGATTGGAGCGGGGGTATAACCGCTGACATCGGGAGCAGCGGGTTTCTTGAACCGCGGCCCAACGGCGCAACCTGCCGTGAGGAGCAAAGCAGAGATCGCGATAAAGCGGGCGAGGCGCGATGTGCGAGTGCGAATCATTCGAGTGAGTTCCTTAGGGCCTGCGGTTCATACCGGTTCCGTTGAGCGCCCCGGTATTGCTGCTGGCCGGGTTTGCCGATCCACCAACGACCGCCGGATTTGGACCACGATGGCGCACATGATTGGGCAATGGATTGAGCGATGCCACAGTGGACCGGGCGACACCCGTCGGCCGGGCAGTCAGGACGCGGTTGACTTTTTCGTTTTTGATGAATCCGCCCTTTGCCGCACCACCGGATTTGTCTGAACCCGGCGGATGAAGATTCATGGCATTTCCAGGCAGGGAACCCTTCCGGCTAATCGGAAGCTGCTTCGGACGATTTGCCGCGGTTAGGCTTCGACGGATGCCTGGGGGATTCTTGCTCGAAGCCTGGTGGTGGTCTCGTGGTTCGTCAGAGGATGTGCCCCCGTTCTGAGGCTTCCCGCTGTCCGCCGGAGCAACGCGCCCGGGGTCATGCGAAACTTTGTCATGCGGAGGATCGCTGGCCGGTTTCGCAGATTTCTCGTTGGCGGAACTCTCGGCCGATTTCTGTTGAGATGGGGCCGCGTAACTTGTCCCCCGCATCCATACGGCACAACCCATCGTCAGAATTGGGATCAAGAAACGAAAACACAGGACCTTCATAGTAAATCCTCGGATGCTGGGTGGGGGTGGTCGTCGCGTCCTATAAATATCATTCTCAGCGCGGGCACGGCGAGAAGCAGCATGACGGGGCCGAGCAGCATGCCGCCCACGATCACAGTGGCCAGCGGACGCTGCACCTGGCTGCCGATTCCCGTGGAAATTGCTGCGGGAAGCAGACCAATGCAGGCTGAAAGCGACGTCATCAGCAGGGGGCGCATGCGGGTCGAGGCAGCGTGGTACATCGCATCCAGCGGCGCCAGACCCTGAGATCTTTCATGGTTGTAAAAAGTAATCATCAAGATGCCGTCCATGACGGAAACGCCGAACAGCGAGATGAAACCGATGGCAGCGGAAATGCTGAAATTTTGACCTGAGAGATAGAGCGCGAGTATGCCGCCAACCACCGCGTCGGGAATGCCCGCGAGCGCCAGAAGGCAGTCGCGAAAGTTATTGAATAAGGTGTAGAGCAACCCGATAATCAGCACCAGACTGATCGGCACAATGATTTCCAGGCGTTTCTTGGCTTCCTGGAGGTCGCCGAACTCGCCGGCCCAAACCAGCCGGTATCCCGAAGGAAGCTGCACATTCTTGGCGATTTGCTGCTGGGCGTCCTCGACGGTACTGCCCAGGTCGCGGCCACGGACGCTGAACTTGACCGGGATGAAACGCTGTACGCTCTCGTGATAAATCCAGGCCGCACCCGTATCTAATGTAATCGTCGCCAGCTCACTCAACGGTATATAGGCGTTGGCGCCGCTGCTGGTTGTATAAGCGACTTTGATGTTGCGAATTTTGTCGATGCTTTCGCGGTATGCAGGCGTATAGCGGACGACGAGATCGAACTGCCGGTCGCCCTCGAGCACCTCGGTCGCTACCGCTCCGCCCATAGCTGCCTGGATGACCGTGTTCACGTCACCGGAGTTGAGACCATAGCGCGCGGCCCTGCCACGATCTACTTTGATATTCAGGTTGGGCTGCCCCAGCACCGGGAAGACGCCAAGGTCGGCAATGCCTCGAACCTGGTTCATTTGTTCGCGGACTTGTTCAGCCAGGTTCGTCAAAACTTCGAGGTTGGGACCGATGATCTTGACTGAATTGACCCCTTTGACACCCGAGATCCCTTCCTCGATATTGTCCTCAATGTATTGGGAGAAATTGAAGACCACTCCCGGCAACTCGTTGTTAAACTCCGCTTGTACCTGCTCGGTTAGCTTGTCCTTGGTCAGGCCCCGCGGCCATTTGTCAAACGACTTCAGCGGTGCGAACAGTTCGACATTCGAGAATGGCGAAGCATCGCTGCCGTCGTCTGGCCGGCCATGCTGAGAAACTACGGTAAGGACTTCGGGGTGTCGCAGGAGAATCTCGCGCATTTTTCTCGAGGCCGCCTCGCCATCTTCGAGCGAGAGCGTGGTCGGCATGGAGGCGCGAATCCAGAAGTTGCCTTCCTCCAAATGCGGAAGAAACTCGCTGCCCAGCCGTGGCGCTATCAGCAAGAAGGTTCCAAGAGAAAGGGCAAGTTCGATTCCTACCACGAGAATGCGGTGATTTAGCGCAAAACGCAGCGCCGGATCGTAGATGCGGTGCAAAAAGCGTACGACCAGCGTTTCGGCTTCTTTCACGCGCTCAGGGAGCAAGATGGAAGCGATGACGGGGGTGACGGTGAACGTGGCAATTAAGGCCCCCGCCAACGCGTAACCATAAGTGCGCGCCATGGGGCCGAAGATTTGACCCTCGACTCCCTGCATCGTAAAGAGCGGCACAAAACCGGCCACGGTGATGAGCGCCGAGAATAGAACCGCCTTGTCCACCTGTACTGCGCTGATCAGAATCAGCCGCAGACGATCGGTCCAGGTGCTAGGGGTGGCTTCAGCTCCTAAGCCTCTGGTCGGGTCAGACCCCCAATGGCCTTCCGCCAGCCGTTGCAGCAGACCCTGCCTTTCTTCCTGATTTCGTTGAAAATTCCGGAAGATATTTTCGACCAGGATCACGGCCGAGTCCACGATGATGCCGAAATCCACCGCGCCCACGGACAGCAGGTTTGCGCTCTCCCCCAGAATCACTAGCAGAATGGTGGCAAAGAACAGCGCGAACGGGATGTTCAATCCCACAATGACCGCGCTGCGCAGATTGCCGAGGAATATCCATTGGATCAAGAAAACCAGCACGCATCCGAAGATCAGGTTGTGCAAAACTGTGTGCGTGGTGATGGCAATCAGCGATGAGCGGTCATAATAAGGAACAACCTTGACTCCGGGCGGCAGACTCCCGTCGTGATTCAACGTTTCGATTTCCGCCTCGACCTTTGGAATCATGTCGCCGGTCTGTTCGGTTCGCCTCATCACCACAATCGATCCGACCACATCATCCTGATGATCGCGGCCCAGAATGCCGAGCCTTGGCCTGTAGCCGACCGAAACTTTCCCAACATCCTTCACCAACACGGGAACGCCGTTCTCTTGGGTGAGAACGACATTCTCGATGTCGTTGACCTCGTAACCTTCCTTCAAATCGTCGTTGCCGCCGTCGTCGATCAGACCGACACCGCGGATATTGATGGACTGCTGGCCAATGCGGATTTCGCGTCCGCCCACGTTGATGTTTGCGTTCCCCAGCGCGTTCAGGATTTGGGGCACGGTGATGCTGTAGGCTTCGAGCTTATGAGGGTCCACCTCGACCTGGAATTGCTTGGTGGGGCCGCCCCAACTGTTGATGGCGGCGATGCCAGGAATGGTCAACAACCGGCGCGCCACGATCCAATCCTGAACCGTGCGCAGATTCGTAACTCCGAAATGGTTTAGGCCGACGACCTGATAACGATAGATTTCCCCGGTCGAGCTGTTGGCTTGGATGTCCGGAACCAGACCACCTGGCAGGTTGACGTTCTGCTGGATGGCGACTGACGCCTGGGCGTAGGCGAAGTTATAGTCCACCCCGTATTTGAAGCTGACGCGGACGAATGACAGGCCATAAAACGAAGTGGAGCGAATGATATCGATGCCGGGCGTAGTGTAGAGACCAATCTCCGTGGGGCGCGTGTAGTAGCGTTCCATCTCCTCGGCAGAGAGGCCCGGGGCCTGCGCGGTGATTTCCAAGATGACCGGCGTTGGATTCGGATACGCCTCGATGTTGAGCATCTTGAAAGCAACCAGCCCGGCGCCGGCAAACAGCAGCAAACCCACCGCCACAATCGGGCGGCGGCTCAGGCAAAACGCGATGAGAGATTTGAACATTTTGGCTCGTCTTTTGCTGAAGCGAAGGCGGCATTCAAGCTAATCGGTTGGTGGCGCCTCGAGCATGTTGCTGAGAAACACGGCGCCATCCGCCACCGCCAGTTCTCCGCGCTGCAAACCATCGAGCACTTGAACCCGGTCGTCCGTTCGCAAGCCGATCTTGATGATTCTTTGCGCAAAACGGTGGCGATCGGTTGTCACCCAAGCCGTCATCGTGCCGTCGGCTTCGCGGACCACGCCATTCGCCGCTACAGCCGTGGCTTCCACCGGCTCGTGGACGCGAATGACGAAGTTAGCGAGCATTCCGGAATGCAGCTCGTCGTGAGAATCCACAATCTCGGAACGGATGGTTGCGCGATGAGTATTTGGATCTACCGTCTCGTAAATCTTTGAAACCTTGCCTTTAAACACGCGGCCGGGATAGGCCAACACCTTGACCTGAACCGCCTGGCCCAGGTGAAAAAATGCGAGCTCACTTTCGCTGACATTTGCCAGCATCCATTTGATCGCCACGTCGGCCACCGAGTAAGGCGCCGGGGGATTTCCCGGCTGCACCAGAAATCCGGGCTGCGCGACTTTGTATGTGACCTTGCCGGAAATTGGACTCCTCACGACCAGGGCGGGATCGATCTTGCGCGAGGCGATCATTTGATCAATTTCGGCATTCGTCTTGCCAAAGACCAGGACGGCATCGCGTGCGGCTTTGAGGGCGCCTTCAGCGGTTTGTTGATCCGAGGTCGCCTGTTCCTTCTCGCGCTCGGAAACACCGCCGAGACCCTGCACCCGAGCCAGCTCCTTGTTGGTCAGATCGAGAGTCGCGGCCGCGCCAATCAGGTTCGACTCGGCCTGGATGAGGTCGGGACTCTTAATGGTGTAGAGGGGCTGGTCCTTCTGAACTCTGGCGCCAAGTTCCGCAAAAGTTTGAATAATGGTTCCCTGATAAACTGGGAAGACTTGCACTGACAGGTCTTCGTCAAAATCAATGTTGCCGACCGCTTCCTCCTCCACCGGAAACAGGTAGCTGCCCACCGGCTCGATCTTGATCGAATTCAGTTGGCTCGGCGAAAGGTCCAACGTGGCTTCGGAGGCGGACGAGTTTGACTTTGCAGTGGATTCCTGCGGCGGATTCGGCTTTGCGGCCTGTCCACGACTGCAGCCGGATTCCAGAATTCCGCTCGCGACAACAACCGCTGCGGCGGTCACCAACACAAGGACAACTCTCTTGCTGATGGGAACCTGACATTTCATCGTCTGCATTCGACCGTTACCTCTCCAGCTCTCTTTACCTGCACCTGCAATGAACTCAGCGAAGCCCGCGCAGAACAAAGCGATGTGCAAGAGCACTACGGAGAGCGCTGCTGCGATCAGACGTACAGCTTCAGTGGTTCGTAAGGTACTGACCGCTCCAATAGCCCGCGGGTCTGAGCGCTGCCTCATCCCACTGTTGCCACAACAGAATCGACACCCGGAAAGTTCGCGCGCTTTTTTGACCAACCGCAAGCGTTTATGCGACAACCGTGGAGCGTCGGCTGAAACAATCCTGCTTGAGCCCCTCTCCGGGCTCCAGGGACTTATGCTGATTGCTACCTCACCTATTCTGATGACCGGTTGCGGGAAGGAGAACTCTATCTCTTGGGCTGCAGCTTCATCTTTCAGACCGGGGTACCCTATCTTTTGGCTAGGTTTAGAGAACGCAGTTGGAGCACAGGGAGTCTTCTGATCCTTCTGGGGGCGTTAGGCGTGTCAGACTTTCCGGAATTAGGTGGGTCAGAATTTCCGGAACTCACCACGCCTGCAAACAACCGTTGTTTTGAAAGGGCAGACTGCTTACCATGTGCAGAGAGAATCTGTGGGTCGCGGCAAAGATATTCGTGGGCTTGCCCTTCGTGTCCAGCCGGCCCAAAAGCGGCGCGTCGCCCGAAGCGTTTCTAGGCAAACCTATTTACACGATGAACAGAACAGCTCGGCCTGGCCGAGGCCGCCCTTTTGTTCGTTGTTGCCGTCGGACTGCTGTAATCCGATTACGCGGCGCGAGGCTCAGCCGTTGCTGGCCGATAGCCGCACTGCCCGGCTTTCCTGAAGGCTTCGACAGCTTCTTCCGGAGACATCAGCGGTGTGGTTTGGACAGCCTTGCACGCGCCACCGCCTGCAAAAGCCATGGAAATCGCGGCCGCGCTCACATTGTCGGGCAGTTCGGTAATGACGATTACGTCGTACTCTCCAAAGGCGAACCAGGCTGTTTCGATTCTGCCTCCCAGCTTCTCGATCGCGGGCCTTACTGACTCAATGCGGTTCTGGGGATGTGCCAGAAGCGCTTCCCATCCTTCGCGGGAGTACGCGATCTGGTGAAGATAATGTGGCATAGAGCCTCCTTCGATTCACTTACTGGGAGCCAATGATTTCAGAGGCCGAATCTCCGGTCAAGCGGGAGTCGCCATATTACTCATTGCCCCTGGGCAGGGGTTGAACCGGACAATCTCTCATGTGGAGGCCACTCGTTGTGGCGACAAGGCGAAGCGCTTGCCGATTCGAATGCTAAACGAAATCAGACCTCCCGCCTGGTCACCGAACCGGGTGGCAACGAACCCAGGATGAAAACATTGACAGTCACACCGGTCCCAGCGAGACGCCGGGCAAGTTCGCGCGTGAATAGGAGGTTGCACAACTTCGATCGACCATAGACCTTGTAACCAGGTCCTGCGAAACGCAACCACTCCGCCAGAGTGCCGTTGCTATCGGCCTTTCTCCGGTGCCGAATTGGATAGCTGCTTGGCAGGGGCTGGGATAACACCTCTCCCAAGCGGACTCCTGACCATCGTCGCTGAGAGTCCGGCTCGGGGCACAGCTTGCGCATAGGCCGTAATCCTCCAAAATCGCTCGGATGCTTTCAGGGAACAACCGCTGATTCTCCCTAGCGGGACCGCTGCTGGAATGCTTCGAGTGCGGCGTTCAGCCGCGCCAGTCCACCGCGCACAGTCTCTGTAGCTCCGCCAAAACCAATTCGGAAGTGTTGCGGCTGCTCGAAAAATGCTCCTGGCACTACACTGGTCTCAAACTGCTCCCGCAGCATCTCCACAAATTCTTCGGTACGTCCCAATTTTAGCCGCGGAAACACTGTAGTGCCAAAGCGGCTTGGCTCACAATCGAGGTCCGGATGGCTAGCCAGGAATTCGTTAACCAGCACGCGATTCATTTCGAGCAGCGCGCGGGCGCGACTGCGCACCCGATCGAGATTGTCGAGGACAGTCACTGCGAGGAGTTCGGCGGGATGCACTGGGCTTCCGTAGGTGAAATCAACGACCTGCCACATGCGCTGCACCACGTCCGGCTGAGCCAGAATCCATCCACAGCGAATGCCGCTCAGCCCATACGCCTTGGTCAGGCTACTGGTCACAACGAAATTGGCTCCAAGATGAAACGCAGAACGCCAGGGCTGGTCGAACAGGCTCTCAAGGTACACCTCGTCCACCAGGACGCGCGCTCCAACCCTGGCCGCCATCGCGCCCGCCTGCCGCATCGTGCCCTCATCGGTAAAGGCGCTGCTTGGGTTGTGAAGGTTGCAGAGAATCACCAGACGCGTTTGGGGCGTGAGTTTACGCTCGAGTTCTCCCAATCCTAGCTTGAATCCCTTTTCCGCGAGACGTTCGAAGCGGCATACCTTGGCCCCAATGTGATCGAGAATCGTCAGCAGCGGGTCGTACGTTGGCCGCTCAATCAGTACCTCGTCTCCTCGGTGGACGAGTGCCGTGAGTGCCACGAAGTTGGCCATGGATGTACCGAGGGTGTAGACGACGCTTTCCTGAGGTATGCCCGCCTTTGCGGCCAACCGGTCCATCAGCGGTGGATAACCGTAGGGTCCTGTCCCGCCAATCTCGAAGTCCTCGATGTGGACCGGCAATTCAGCCAGCGGATAGTCGAAGACCCCACTGGACGCCAGGTTGAAGGGCGCACTGGAGTGCAGCTTGGCCCACGCCAGATAGCGCGAAACTGGATCCGGCCGCAAATCATTCATCTCTTGCTCCACTCCTGCAGAAAATGATTTTAAAAAGTGATTGCAGAAAAATCCGATTACGAATCCGCAGATCGCGACTGTGCCCGCAGCCCCCAAAACAAGTACACGGGAATGCCCGCCAGCAGTAGAACGAAACCGATGAGGCTGTTCCGAGGATAGCGGTAGATCGTATTCGCAACGACCCACCAGCATATCGCGACAAATATCACGGTGCTCACCGGGTGCCCCGGCATACGATAACCGCGACTCGCATTCATCTCGCCGCGCGCAGCCCGCCGACGGAACACGAAGATCGTTGTAGCAGTCAGCCCGAAAAATAGAAAATCCATCGCAATGACGTAATTCAAAATTTGCTCATAGCGGCCCGAGAGCGCGATTACAATCGTCCACACGCTTTGCAGGACAATAGCAACCACGGGTACGCGTGTGCGTGGACTCAGCCACGCGATGGCGCGGAAGAACAGGCCGTCATCGGCCATGGCGAAGTACACGCGAGGTCCAGTCAAGATCGACTGGCTTAGAAACCCTAGAGTCGAGATGGCGATCGCCGCCGCAATGAACGTCGCACCGCGCTGGCCCAACGCCATCCGCATCACGGCGGTGGCTGGCGTGGTAGTCCCAGCCAGCGCCTGCGGCCCGAGCGAGCGCAGGCACACCCAGTTCACACCGATGTACAACAGCACTACGCCCAAAACGCCGAGCAGTAGGCCTCGGGGCAGGTTTTTCTCCGGCTCCTTCACTTCTGCCGCGAGGAAGTTCGCCGTCTGCCATCCTCCGTAGGCGAATAGCACCGGCACCATAGCTGCGCCGAACGATGTCAGCGACCACTCCCGCTCAGCTGCGGTTGTTATGGTCACATGCTTGCCGGTCAAGGTCAGCCCGGCGATCACCAGGGCAGAAATGGCGACGATTTTCATTACCATAAGCGCGCTCTGCGTCCGTCCGCCGGTTCTTACGCCGAGGCAATTGATCAGCGTCAGGGTAGCAAGCGCTGCCGTCGCCACGATCCAGTCCGGCGCGTGTGCGCCGGTAAGCTCGAGAAAGTAGCGCGCGAAGGTGATCGATACAGCCGCCATGCCTCCGGTCTGGATAACAAGCAGCAACACCCATCCATACAGAAATGCTACCGCTGGGTGATAGGCTTCGCGCAGGTAAGCGTACTGACCTCCGACTTCGGGCAGCGTGGCCGCCAGTTCGGCCCATATAAAGGCGCCGCCCACTCCAACAACCCCGCCAAAAATCCAGGCTCCAAGGATCAACGCTGGGGTATGAACCTGTTGCGCCACCACGTAGGGGTTTATGAATATGCCGGAACCGACGATGCCGCCCATGACCAGCATGGTGGCGTCGAACAGCCCAAGTTGACGCGCCAGGTTTGGCTTAGGAGCGGATGCATGGTTCGCGCTCGGAAAGTCAATCACGTTGTCGGCTTTATGGTCTTTGCTTATGGACATGCTGGAAGCTGCTTGAATCGCCCTCGCCCTCTACTGTGCCCAAAGTCACGATGATAAGGATGCGGCATCCGCTGGTCAACGAATGACGGACCGTCTCACACTGCCAAAAGCAACCTAAAATGAAGCGGTGCGTTGCGGATTTTATTGGAGTTCGTTGTTAGTTGCTCCCTTTTGCATGGCCTGCCGACCTCCATTCTCGTGACCCCGAAGGTCGGTGGTTAGAATCCACCATCCGCAACCAACCTCAAGCGGTCCATAACTCACACAGAACTAGGGTAATTGCGAGTAGCACGTTGTACGATTTACGGCCGCGTGCGCATGTACCGTCAAGCCGGTAAAACTCCCCCGGACCTTCGGCGCTTGCAACGAGTGACCCACCCCTACACTCCGAAAATGGCCCAGGTAGTCTGATAGCTGAGCCATAATGTTGCTTGTCAGCTCCCGCAAAAAGCGGAAGAGCCAGGTTGTCCATTACGGTATTGATTTTGTTATGAATGCCTGAGGCTGTGGCGTGCGAAGATGGCGCATCCTTAGAATGGCCGTGAAAGGCCCAGACTGCCCATCTACGCACCGCTGTGAAAGACCCTCTGTCCATTTACGCGTCGGCGAACCGCATTAGGCTGATTGTCCTTGCCGGTGTCTTGATAGCAGCGATCGCGGTGGCGGACTGGGCGACCAAGCCCTACATCTCGTTGGGGTTCCTGTACCTGTTTCCCATCATGATTCTCGGCGGGTTCCTGTCGAGAACGCAAATCTTCGGGGTTGCGCTGGTTTGTGCAGTTTTGCAGGAAGCGTTCAGCAATCTACCGGAGAATGAAGCTGTAATCCGCTTGCTGTTCAGCTCGGCAGGGTTTGTTGGTACCGGACTGTTCATTTCAGAGTTGATCCGCAATCGTCAGATTACGATGAAGCACGTCGAAGAACTGGAAGGGCAGATCAAGCTACGCGAGGACGCCGAGGAGGAATTGCGTTCGCTCATCGAAAGCAGTCCAGCTGCGATCGTCACCATCGATTCCGTCGGCAAGGTTCTACTGGCAAATGAGGCCGCTCAGCACTTGCTCGCTCCTGCAGGCGAGCCTTTGCCAGGCCAGGAAATCAATTCTTATCTCCCAGCCTTACAAACAGTTCTCAAAACCCAACAGCCGCGAGTATTTCGGACGACTCTGCAGTGCACGGGACAAAGGAGCGACGGAGAAATCTTCTTGGCCGGTGTTTGGTTTTCGACCTACGCCACAATCTCCGGCCCTCGCCTAGCGGCCATCGTTGTGGATCTTTCTGAGGACCTGCGCAATCGCGAGGATCTCAGCCTAGACTATCTGTTGAAAAACACGAGAATTCTGATGAGCGCCGTGGCCCACGAGATTCGGAACCTTTGCGGGGCAGTACTGGTCGTGCATAAGAACCTCTCCCGAGTGAAGGAGATCGAGTCTAACGAGGACTTCAAGGCCTTGGGGAGCTTGATCCAGAGCCTCGAAAGAGTATCAGCTCTCGAACTGGGTTCGACCACGGCTCAGAATGGCGAGGTGGTTGAGCTTACGTCTGTGCTGGACGAATTCCGGGTACTGATTGAAACCGCCTATCACGAATCAGAGATCGAGATGCAGTGGGATATTCAGGAATCCTTGCCTTTGGTTTGGGCTGACCGATATGGGCTCATTCAGGTTTTTCTAAATCTGGCCAAGAACAGTCTGAGGGCCATGGCGTCCAGCGGGGTGAAGCGGCTTCGAATTGCAGCGCGACAGCAGGAGAGGACGGTCGCGATCCGATTTGAAGACACAGGAACTGGCGTCGCTTCGCCGGAAAACCTCTTCCGACCATTTCAGCGTGGCGCGGAGTCCAGCGGTCTGGGACTCTATGTTTCGAAGGCAATTATGCGCAGCTTTGGAGGAGAACTTTCTTACGAGCCGAGAACGGAAGGCTGCTGCTTCGCCGTGGTCTTACCCCTGGGTGTGGCACAGGACGAGGTGGCAAATGGCTGAAACTGCGGCGGGCGCAGTTCACATTCTGTTGTTAGACGATCACACCTTGTTTCGAGAGAGTGCGAGCCGGCTCCTGGCTGCGGAGCCCGGATTCGAGGTCACTGCCCACTGCGGCACCATTGGAGAGGGTCTCGAGATTCTGCGGCGTAAGGCGATCGACGTCGTGCTGCTTGATTTCGACCTGGGCGAGAGCGATGGCCGGCAGTTTCTCCGGTTGGCAAAGGAGCAGGGGTTCCAGGGAAAAGTTCTCGTTGTGACAGCAGGTGTAGATACAGGGGTGGCCGCGGAATTGATCCGGTCTGGGATTTCTGGAGTGTTTCGAAAACACGACTCTGCCGCATTGCTGGCCCAAGCCATTCGTGACGTGATGGCGGGCAAGGTGTGGCTTGAGCAGGAGCAACTGCAAACCGCCCTCAGGGCTAAGGTCGGAAACCAACAGGACAATCCAACCCGGCCATTTACGCAGCGGGAACAGCAGGTGCTGTCCTGTGTGTTCGAGGGGCTTGCGAATAAAGAGATTGCGGTGCGAATCGGCGTGTCGGAGAGCTCGGTCAAAGCTACCCTTCAGCAACTGTTTTCAAAGACCGGCGTGCGGACGCGCAGTCAATTAGTGCGTATCGTCCTCGAACAGCATCGAGATCAGATCTGATGGCCTGTCGCCAGGAAGTCCGTTAGCATCGTGCTGCGGCGGTTTTCGGGGCCGCTCAAGGCGCCTCCCACAATTGGACAGTTGCTGTGGTCGGACTGCTTCCCACTCGTCCTCCGTCGCAAGTAGCGGTGTATCAGGACAACGTGCAGTCCTAGTGCACCACGGAGCCGGCAATCGACCTCACATCGACGTCGTTCCCTATGCCGTCCTGGAGATTAGCCGAGCACCCCAGATTCTGACAAAACTCAAAGGCTCGAGTTGGGAGGACAGCAGTGATCGGTTCGTCCGAGGTGACTCGCACGCAAACCATCGCTCACGCTCGCGACCTTGCCGCCTTTACCGCCGCCCACGGTACGCTCGTCTACCGTCATGGCTCGTTGCAGAAGACTCAGCCCATGTGGGTCGACCGCACCGGCAAAGAAGTGGGACGCTTTGGCGAACCCGGGCTTTATGCGGAGCCGCGATCCTCACCCGACGGTGCGCTCGTCGGCTTAGTGCGTCCCGACCCGGACACCGGCAAGGGAGACGTTTGGATCGTTGACACCAGCCGCAACACCATGTCGCGCAGCACCTTCGCGGATGCGGCCAACATTACATTCGCATTTTCTCCCGACTCTAAAAGAATCGCGGTCGGCACCATTGCCGGTACGGCCTCCGCGGCAGCTTGGATCCAGCCCGCCAATGGCTCGGGCACCCAGGAAAGATTGGAAACGCCCAAGACCTTTGGGGTCGTTGGCAGTTGGTCCCCCGATGGCCGCTATGTTTTCTTCATGGTGCAGAACAATGCCACGCGCGAGGACGTCTACTCCATCGATCTGAACGGCGACAAGAAGCTGACTCCTGTCATCCAATCGCCGGCCAATGAAGTCGGCGCCGTTCTGTCGCCGAACGGAAAGTGGCTCGCCTACCAGTCCGATGAATCAGGAAGATATGAAGTCTATGTGACCGCATTCCCCGGTCCCGCAGGGAAATGGCAGGTCTCGAACGGCGGCGGCGTGTTCCCTTCCTGGAGCGCGGATGGCAAGCAGCTCTACTACATCATCGGGATAAGCTCATGCTGGTGGCCATTCAGAACCTCGAAACCTTTGAGTTCGGAGCGCCGACCGCGCTACCCCTCCACGGCAATGGATTCGCCTCTCTCGGCCCGGTCGCCCCCGGCGAGCGCTTCCCGGCTCTGAAGGCGCTAAGCGGAAACCAGTCGCACCCTCAGGAAGTCATCCTCAACTGGACCGGGACGGTGAAGCAGTAAGCATCGAAGAAAATCGTTCCGCACCCCTTCACGACGGGCGGCAACTCTCGTCTTCTGCTGTCGGGGGTCCAGATCGCAGCCCCTTCTAAAAAGTTCCGCTGTTTGCTTACACTCATGGGGACGGAAGCGAACGTCGAGTACCACGATGCCTCCGACGCTCAACCATGAGGGCCGACGCATGACGCCAGCGCATGAAGAACTTCTCCGGGAATTTCAGAACTTTGCTCGGACCGCGCCCACGGCCCAGTCCGTGATGGAGCGTATCTCCCAGCGTCTGCACGAAAAGATGACACGCTACAACTGGGTAGGCTTTTATCTGGTAGACCCGGCGGACCCCGGCATTCTGCTGGTCGGACCCTTCGTCGGCAGCTTTTCCCCTAATGTTCGCATCCCCCTCGACATCGGACTCTGCGGTGCTGCGGCCACCAGCGGGCAGACCGTAGTCGTCGATGATGTCTCTACCGATCCGCGGTATCTTGCGGGATCGCCCATGGTGAATAGTGAAATTGTTGTCCCCATCCTGGTGAAGAACAAGCTCGCAGGTGAGCTCGATATCGAGAGCTACTTTGCCAGCACCTTCAATAAAGCGGAACAGGACTTTGTCGAAGCCTGCGCCACCGTGGTCGGAAAATATTTGGGGAAGGGGTAGTCCGGTTGGAGATTGGCGCTCCCGGAGCCCACGGCTTCGCGCCTCGAGCAGCCGGCAGGCCTTCCCCGCGAATGCGGGAAATTCCTAGGAGGCTATCTCAAGTATGTATGTAGACATGCTTGACAATCGACGCCCGGCCCTGCTACCCTCCACCATTCATCGTTGAGCATGGCTGCGGTTCAGCCTTGTCTCTAGGGTTCGCTTGGGCATGCCAGCTCATCGGTTTGATCAGCCCCACACCTGGTTCTAGCGGATCGATTGCAAGGAGATCCTGACGAATGCGGCCTGTCATTTTTGTGGTTGACGAGGATCCGGCCATCTCGCACCTTTTGCGCCGTACGCTCGAGGGGGAAGGCTTCGCGGTGCGCACTTTTTCCACCGCAGAATCGGTCCTTAGGCTGGCTCTGGGCATAAGGCCCAGCTTGTTCCTCCTGGACATGGTACTGCCCGATGGGGACGGCCTGGCTTTGTGCGGCGAAATCCGCAGGTCTTCGCACTGGGCCCAGACGCCGGTGATTTTCGTAACTGGAAAGGCTTCCGAAATGGACCGCGTGGCGGGGCTGCAACTGGCTGACGATTACATCACCAAGCCCTTCAGTCCGCTGGAGCTTGTCGCTCGGGTGCAGGCAGTCTTGCGCCGGGCCGGTGAGCAGCCCACCCCCTCGCGGCTTACCATTGGCGATCTGGAATTAGATGGCGAGGCGATGGCGGTGAAGGTGCGCGGCCAGATGGTACGCGTGACCGCCAAGGAGTTTCGCCTG
>Ga0302324_100003276_pt1 | contig 36641 bp, 27 predicted proteins | sample Palsa_T0_1_FD_201949 | JGI IMG/M metagenome (GOLD analysis project Ga0302324, IMG submission 201949) | Peat permafrost microbial communities from Stordalen Mire near Abisko, Sweden - Palsa_T0_1 | ecosystem: Environmental > Terrestrial > Soil > Palsa > Peat permafrost | place: Sweden: Abisko... | reverse complement strand
TCGCCCCGTGCCCCATCCTTTCGCGCATTTTGCGAAAGGGTGGGAACCACGAAAGCCCGCAGCAGGAATCGGGCTTGTACCGTCGCTAACTTGCTAGCCCGCTAACCACGCTCAACTCCCCACCCGCCGCCACATCGAACAATCCTCATAATTCCCCGCCTCATACTCCCCATCCGGCTGGTTGGCCATGATCCTGTGATCCGCGATCGCATCCGCCCGCGACCGCCGCACCTGCCCCAGAAACAGCCTGCTGAATCCCGGCGCCCGCTCCAACAGCCGCTCCTGCTCGTTGTTCACATACATCAGGTCAAACATCAGGTCAGGCGCCGCCGTGCGCCCCGCAAACTCCCGCCGCCACGCCGTCAGCAGCCGCCGCATCACCGCCGGACCAAACGGATTGAAGAGAAACATCAGGCACGGCCCCGGCGGCAGCGGAAAATCCACAGCGTCGCCCATCCTGAGCCGCATCGGCGTCCGAGCCCGTCCCGCCGCCCGCCACAGCGCCAGGTTCCTCCGCGCAATCCGCGCCAGCGTGGGATTGAGCTCCACACCCACCACCGCCCGAAACGGGTAATCCGCAGCCAGCAGCATCGCCCGCCCCATCCCCGCCCCCACATCCACAAAGGTAAACTCACTCAGCGGCGCCGACAGCCGGCTCCGTTGCCACCGCTTCATCAGCGCATGAAATACCGACGGCGCCACGCCATAATAAGCCGTCGCGTGACGATCGTGCCGGTGCCCCGTGGCCAAGTGCCTGCCCGCGATCAGCCCACTGGTCCGCACGCCAAACTCCGCGTCAAACGGATGCTGCGTGTATCCATCCTTCACCGCCAGCCCCGGCAGACGACGCCGCGCTGCCTTCACCGCTCCGCCGGCGTTGCTTTGCTTGCCACCCATCACCGTGAAACCTTAGCACACGAGCAGGCGCCGTTTCGCATTCAACCATCCTCGGGCTGAACACTGCCTGGCGGCTCAGTGTGAAGGGTACGGGCTTTAGCGAAGGGTACGGGCTTTAGCCCGTACATTAAGGTCCACAAAATCATCGGGCTTTAGCCCCCGAGGGACGCCCTCTCTGAGATTGAGCCACTACCGAACACTGACGCCTGCCCGGCCGCTCAATCGCATGAATGATTCTCGGTGCCGGTAATTATTCAATTGGGCGCCCATGCTTGCGAGCCTCTGACCGTTTCCCGGAGGGAAACCGCGAAAGTAGCCCCGGGTGGAGTGAAACGGAATCCGGGATTTGCGGTCCCGCCCTGTCCTCGCGTCCCGAAGGGCCGCGGCGATGTCCTACCTAAGAGATTCGCGGCAGCCATGCGATTTCCCTCCGCCTGCCGGGAAAGGTTGTTCTCCAGTTGCGCCTGCGGATGGTACACTTCGGCGAAATCGTGCTGCAAAACAAAAGTTCTTCCCTTGGGAATCCGATGGCGCACTCCTTTCTACGTTCCTGAAGCATTTTTTCCCGTAACAGCGCGTTCATGACAGAGACTCAGAGCACAGGCATTTCCCCATCCGCTCAAGAGACTCCTGCCGGAGGTAATCCAGAGATGTCACAGAGATTGAAAGCCGCAGCCAGCGTCCGCCCCAATGTTCCGCCAACCACAGCGAGGCGCGTTACAAGCGCGATGTCCCTGATCGCATTGGCTCTGCTCGCCTTGAGCAGCCGCGTCCTGGATGCGCAGGAAACCACCCTGTACAGCTTCTCGGGCAGCATCGGCGGTGCCGGGGACGGTTCGAATCCCTACGCCGGCCTGGTAATGGATGGCAAGGGCAATCTCTATGGCACCACTCCAAGCGGCGGCGTATACAACACGATTTTCGGCGGCGATGGAACGGTATTTGAATTGTCTCCCGTTGCCGGCGGAGGCTGGACGGAGAAGGTCCTTTATAGCTTCGGCGTCACCGCCACCGACGGGAGCGACCCGCAGGCCGGCCTGGTGATCGATTCCAAGGGCAATCTGTACGGCGTCACGGTGGCAGGCGGCACGAATGGCGGTGGAATGGTCTTCGAGTTGACGCCCGCTTCGACCGTGCCCTGGAAGGAGAAGGTGCTTTATAACTTCGGCGCCAACAGCACAGACGGGACCGCACCCAAAGGCAGCCTGATCTTCGACGCCAAGGGAAACCTCTACGGCACCACTGCGGCTGGTGGCGCGGATAGCGACGGAACGGTCTTCGAGTTGACCGCCGCTACAACGGTACCCTGGACAGAAAAGATCCTGTATAACTTCGGCGCCGTGAGCAACGACGGCACCGGTCCTGTGGCTGGCCTGGTAGCCGACGCCACCGGCAACCTCTACGGCACAACCAACGCGGGCGGATCGAGCGGCGACGGAACAGTCTTCGAGCTGCTGATCGGGACGGAATTGCCGTGGAAGGAGAAGATCCTGCACGACTTCGACCAGAACGGCACAGACGGATCGAATCCCCACGCCGGGCTGATCTTCGACGCCAAAGGCAACCTCTACGGCACGACCTGGGCCGGCGGCTCCAACGCCTCTTTTGGCGGCCTCGGCACGGTTTTCGAGCTGGTCGCCGGGTCAGGTGGGACTTGGACGCCGAAGGTCATTCACAGCTTCACCGGCGTCCCGGACGGCAACTATCCCCAGGGCTCCCTGGTCTTTGACGCGACCGGCAATCTCTACGGAACAACCGCCTCCGGGGGCGCGTCCTTTGGCGACGTCGATGGAATCGTCTTCGAGCTGTCGCCGGCAGCCAATGGGAACTGGACGGAGAGCACGGTGTACAACTTCGGCTCCGTGTCAGGAGACGGGACCGCACCCACCTGCAATCTGATTTTCGATACCCTGGGCAATCTCTACGGCACCACCGGAGGCGGCGGCACAAACGACGCGGGCCTGGGCGGAACCGTCTTCGAGATCGTCTCAGTTGCAACCGCCACCCCGGTGTTCACGCCACCTGGAGGACCCTACACCGCGGCGCAGACCGTGAAAATCACCGACGCGACCGCCAACTCGACCATCTACTACACCATCGGCGGGGGCACGCCGACAACCTCGTCCACCAAATACACGGAGCCGATCGACGTTTCGGCGTCGGAAACCATCTCCGCCATCGCGGTGGCCGCGGACCATCCGCAGTCGGGCGTGGCCACGGCAAGCTATCAGATCGGCGGCACCACCGCGGCGCCGGTGCTGTCGCCCGGCGGGATCTTCACCGATGCGCAATACATAAGCATCAACGACGCGGCGCCAAACGCAATCATCTACTACACCACCAATGGAGACACGCCGACGACCTCGTCGACCCAATACGGCGGCGCATTCTTCGTGTTCTCAACGGAGACCGTCAAGGCGATGGCGACTGCAACCGGATATCTCGAAAGCCCGGTGGCTTCGGCAACTTACATCATCGCGGCGGCCTCCCCTCCGTATGAACAGGTGCTCTACAGCTTCAGCGCCACCGCGAACGACGGCGGCGTGCCCATCGGCGGCGTGGTCCTGGACGCCAAGGGCAACATCTATGGCGCCACCAAATTCGGCGGACCCAACTCGGTGCTCCTCGCCGGGCAGACTGTCTCCGGAGGGACGGCCTTTGAGCTGAGCCCCAAAACCGGCGGCGGCTGGACTGAAAAGATCCTGTATAACTTTGGCGCCAGCGGCGACGGCGCCAACCCCATCGCCGGCATGATCTTCGATGCCAAGGGAAACCTCTACGGCACAACCTTCCAGGGCGGGTCCGCCGGCGGCGGTACGGTCTTCGAGCTCTCGCCCGCCACAAGCGGCTATTGGACGGAGAAAATCCTGCACAGCTTCGAAAACTTCGGGACCGGCGACGACGGCCTCAATCCCGAAGCCGGGGTGATCTTCGACAGCAAGGGCAATCTCTACGGCACCACCTACAGCGGCGGATCGTTCCTCAGCTACGGAACGGTCTTCGAACTCACGCCCGCGGCGAGCGGCCCCTGGACAGAGACCATATTGCACAGCTTCAGCTATCTCGGCCAGAAAGACGGCTACTTCCCCGAGGGCGGCCTGGTCATTGACAGCAAGGGCAACCTCTACGGCACCACCAGCGACGGCGGATCGGCCGTCGATCTGCAGGGCGGCGGCACGGTGTTCGAGCTGACCGCCGCGACGGGCCCAAACTGGCCGGAAATCATCCTGCAAAACTTCGGCGGTGGCGACGACGTGATCGGTTACGAGCCCGAGAGCGGCCTGGCCTCCGATGGAAAAGGCAATCTCTACGGCACGAACTACTCCGGCGGACCGGGCGGCTTTGGGCTGGATGGCTCGATCTTCGCGCTGTCGCCACCGAACGGCGCCCATGTGGTGGACACCTTTGGCGGCAACGGATTGGGAGGATTCAACCCCAGCGGCACGCCGATGTTCGACGCGCAGGGCAATCTGTGGGGCACTACGCTCGACAGCGGCTCCGGCGGCGACGGCACGGTTTACGAGTGGATACCGGGATCGGGCGCGGTAACCATTTGGTACTTCGGCCTGAACGGCAAGGACGGAGGCAAACCCTACGCAGGCCTGGTTTCAGATGCCGCCGGCAACCACTACGGCACCACCGCATACGGCGGCACGCACGACACCAGCGCCAGCGGCATCCTCGGCGGGACGGTCTTCGAGATCGTCACCACCAAAACCGCCGCGGCGCCGGCATTCTCGCCCGCCGGCGGCGTCGTGGCCGCAGGCCAGAAGATCACCATTACCGACGCCACTCCAGGCGCCACGATTTACTACACCACCAACGGCGAGAGCCCGCTGACTTCCACCTCGCCCATCGAATACACCGGCGCAATCACGGTCGATGAGGCTGAAACCATCCAGGCCATCGCCGCGGCCCCCGGCGACAACCTGAGCGCCGTCGCCTCGGCCAGATATACCATCGGAACGCCCGCTGTGTCCGCAACGCTCACCCCGGCCAGCCTCACCTTCGCCGCCGCCGCGGTTGGATCCACCAGCACCGCCCAGACGCTGACGCTCAAGAGCACCGGCACCGCGGCGCTCGACCTCACCACCGGCGGCATCACCATCACGGGTGCGGGCGCAGCGTCCTTCCTCAAGACAACCACCTGCGGAGCAACCCTGGCCGCGGGCGCAAGCTGCACCATCTCAGTGAGCTTCAAACCCGGCTCGTCGGGAACACTCACCGCCAAGCTCAGCGTGGCCGATAATGCCGCCACATCGCCGCAGACGGTGACCCTCACCGGCACGGGCCTTCCGCCCGCCGCCATCACGCTCAGCCCCACCGCGCTGACGTATGGAGACATCGCGCTGGGCGGCACCAGCGACGCGCAGCCCATCACCGTCTCCAACACCGGCACAGGCTCGGTAACCCTCACGTCGATCACCCTCGCTGGCGCCGATCCCACCTCTTTCATTGAAGAAAACAACTGCGGCGCCACCCTTGCATCCGGGGCCAACTGCACGGTGCTCGTTGCCTTCAGACCGAAATCCGCCGCCGCGCTCACTGCCACGCTCAAGGTCACTGACAGCGCTCCCAATTCTCCGCAGACCGTCACACTCAGCGGAACGGGAACCGCACTGCCCACGCTGACCCTGAGTCCAACCAGCCTGGCCTTTGCCTCAACCGCCGAGGGCCAGGCGTCTGAGATGAAGGCTGTCACGCTCACAAATGCCGGCGCATCCACGATCGACCTCGCCGCCATCGCCCTCACCGGAACCAACGCCACCTCCTTCGCCCAGTTGAATACCTGCACCACCACGCTCGTCCCCGCGGCCAGTTGCGTAGTTTACGTAGTGTTCACGCCCACAGCCACCGGAACCCTCACCGGCAGCCTCACCATCACAGACTCGGCAGCCGGCTCGCCGCAGTCAGTCAAGCTCACAGGCGCCGGCGCGCCGTGATGTCGTGCCCCCTGGGTCTCTGACCGCTTGATCTTGTACGAATATGGGTGCCCCAGGTCCCGCATTTGGGACCTGGGATGGCAAGAACCTCAACAGACAGATTCACACGGTCAGAGGCCTATTCGTCCCGCTAGACGGCACGGCTCGCTCCCGGAGGGAGCCGTCGATAATAGCCCAGGGTGGAAGCCTGGGTCAGCGCCACCTCAATCATTTATCGCCCCGAGGGCCGGTACGAACCATCGGGGCAATTTTCGACGGAGTAGATAGGAAAGCAAATCGCGAACGATATCGAAATGCTGTGAGTGTGCTGTCTCCGAAGTCAACTGATAACAAATCTGTCATCCTGAGCGAAGTTTGGCCATCATTTTTGGCCAAACGTAGTCGAAGGACCAGCGTTTTTGGGGCGTCAAATATGCCGCGAACTTCAGACCCACCCCATGAGCTGCCGATACGCTTGAGGTTCAGAACGAGCAAGAGGTCTATCTCGCCGCAGTTTCCCTCCGCAATGGCATCGGAACATTCGAAGATGCGTTGATTGACTCTCTTGGCGCCGGTAGAGGGTGTTCGGCAACCGTGACCTTCGAAGAAAATGCCGCAAAACGGCTGCACGGGTTTCAACTGATCTGATTGTCAAGTATGCGCGCTTCCCTGACAGGCGGATGGCAATGGCTGTCGGTCCTAAGCGGGCGAACAGCTAAGATCGCTGTGAGTAGGTATCATGTCACCGTATTTCCAAAGCGATGACTTGCCCCATTTTGCCGACGGCGTGTGTGAGTGCGGGACTTTCTAACGCCGCAAGTGTGCCCGATTGTCACGGAAGTGGGAGAATGAACCTATGACAGACCACACCCTTTCAGCGTTGACCGCGCTGGCAACCGCCCTCGCCGCTCTTGCAGCAGCAGCCGCAGTTTGGGTGTCTTGGCGGGGCATTGCGAAACAGAACGTACAGGCAGAAGCCTCACGCGAAGATTTCAAGCTGTCTCTCGCGGCTGATTTGTCCATGAAGCTAGATGACAGATTTAGCTCGGAGGATTTCCGGCAGACCCGGTCCAATGCCGCTCAATCGCTTTTGTCCAGCCAGAAGCTGGTCGATGCGGAGGAAGTATTCGATTTCTTCGAGACAGTGGGGCTGCTCGTCCGGACCGGCGCTCTCACGAAGGATCTAGCCTACAGCTTCTTTTTTCACTGGATCAACCTGTACTGGGTGGCAGGTCAAGTACACATTCAAGAAAAGCGCAAAGTCGCAAAATCATTATGGGAGCATTTCGAATACCTATACGACATTGTTCGGCAATCGGAACGGATGAAGGACGCAGATTCGGAAAATCTGAAACTCGCGGAACAGCCTCAACGACTAAGGAACCTTCTCACCGAAGAGATCACGGAAGAAGAGAATCCGCCCCGCCCCCTGCAATAATCTCAATATGCTGATCCCAAATACACCCGCCCACTGACGATGATGTGGGCAGACTACTTGCTGAAATCCGGACTATTTGCAGACCAGCAACCCATTGGCACCTTAGACATTATTCGTCATAGTCGCTGGAATAATGTTCGTAGTCGCGAATTAGTCTATGGGAATGGGTCAGCTCCAGCACGGTGAAGCAAACGGAAACCCCGAGGATGATAGCCACGGTCAGCCGCATCCAGCGTGGATTCCACTCGCTCAAGTTCTTATAGACCAAGCGCCCCGCAATGGCCCCTAGCACGACACAGCCGAAGAGAATTACACCGGCTATTACCTCTAACACCCAGTCGATGTTGACGATCCAGACCAGAACTGCGCCAGCCGCAACCGATATGGCAATCTTAACCACAGAGTTGCCGAGTGACGCGCGGGGCAGGGGGGCGTTCGACTCTTTGGCGATTTGACCGGTCCCCTTGGTGGCCCATTGCTGAGGCATCTTTCAACCTCCTTCTTCACTCATGTTCAGGCCCTACTGGCGGGTGGCCCCGATCTCAAGAAGGATTCTATCCCGTTGAGGGCGCCACCGGTCGCTCGCCTTTGGGGACCGGGGAGGTTGAGGAACCGGGCTGGCAGGTCGTCCACCCTTGGACCACCTGACAATGAGGGCAAGAAGCCACGAACCCCGCTTCGCCAGGTCCAACACACCCACCGGCCACAAGCCAATCACGGGGTATTTCCAGGCGACCGTCGAATTCACGACCATTCTCAATTGCTGTAAAACTTGACGTAAATGTCAAGCATGACTATATTGTCTATTATGGATGAGCAGTCGAGGAACCGATGATCCCGCTCTTTCAATCCGATGGACTCTTGCCACCCGGAGATTATGAAGTCTCATTGGCCGGCTTGCGCCAATCGATATTGGCGCTCGGAAACCCGAACACAACCGCACAGGGAACATGGGATACGGCATGGCGGACAGTGCTGATCGATAACCTTGAGGTTCTGACGCGGCAACTCTGGCAAGTGGGTATTCAGGAGATATACGTTGACGGGTCATTTGCAGAGGACAAAGACCACCCGAACGACATCGACGGATATTTTGTCTGCGATCTTATGGAGCTTGCCTCTGGCGCTCTGGCACAAAAACTGAATCTGCTTGACCCCCACAAAATCTGGACATGGGATCCGCAGTCCCGCAAGCCCCATCGTGGCTATCCGAAGAAGCAGCTCCCAATGTGGCACCGCTATCGAGTCGAACTATACCCCCACGTACCAGGCCTCGGTGTATCGAGCGGTATCCGTGACAAATATGGCAATGAGCTTGAGTTCCCGGCAGCCTTTCGTCAATCTCGCCGCGATGGAAAGCCGCGCGGCATCGTGAAGATCGAATATGAAATTGGAGGAACGTCATGATTCGCAACGAAGCCGAATACCAGCAAGCCTCTGCCCGGCTCACCGAGGAAAGCAATCGGCTGATCGAGCACCGTGCCCGCTTGAAGGAGGCGGGCATGATGGATGAAGAAATCAAACGTGTCATCGATCCAATCGAATCCTTTCATCTTCAGCTGAAGGAGGAGGTTGAAAGCTATGAACGATTGAAACGTGGAGAATTCGACGAATTGGTCAATTTACGGGGACTTGGTCATTTGTTGATAGCTCTCCGAATAGCTCAGGGAGTCTCGCAACGAGATCTCGCTCGAAGACTTGAAGTACACGAGTCTCAGATTTCCCGCGACGAACGCAACGAATATTTCGGTATAACGCTGGAACGAGCGATCAAAATCCTGGACGCGCTCAACGTGCGGCTCCATACCAAAGTGGAAATAGAACCAAAACAGCATGAAATGATGCTTGCCTAGGCGGCAATCGGCGGCCGGCCCCGATCTCAAACGTGGGTCTTATCAAGTTGAGCGCGCCCCCGGTCCCTCGCCTTTGGGGACCGGGGAGGTCGAGGCACGGTGCCGGCGGGTCACCCACCCTTGAATCACCCGACTATGAGGGCGCGAAGCCACGAACCTCGCTTCGCCCGATCCGAGGCCCAACACCCACCCCGGCGATCAATCGGCGAAAACAGCCCCAAAAAAGTATTTTGGGCCGAACTGCTCCTACCACCCGAAAAACGGTCGCATACTACTCATTCAAAAGGGCCACAAGCCCACAAAACTATTTGCGTATAATTATGAACTCTTGGCGCACAATCGAAGAAGCAGTCAGGAAAAGACCCAAACTGGAGAAATCACCATGGTCCAGCCCTTCCAGCCTTCGATAGCCGAGGATCCTGAGGCAGCCCTCTACCCATCGCTCAAGAACCCCGCCGTCGCCCTCTGCACCGAGCTCTGGCAAAAGACTCACGCGGCCACGATGGAGCAAACAAAAAGCCCGTACACCGCCGACCGCTGTGCCGCCAAAGTCTTCCGCATGGCCATGCCCCCGCTCTCCGGCTATCAGAACATCTGCGACTTCATCGCCTGCGCAGGCTACGGCATGTTGCTCGGAGCCATCAAGGAGGCTAACGGCTCCAAGCTCCTCTACGCCGCCCAGGTCGCCCTCTCTACCGTCCCCAGGGAGTCCAAAACCCAGGCCCGCACCGGCCTTCGCCAGCCTTTTTACCCCACCCCTACCCCACCTTCCCCGCAACCCCAAAAAAAGAAAAGGGTTACGTCAAAAAAAAACGTTTTGACCCGCCAAAACAAAGAACTTCCCCGCTTTGCCGCCGGCGGGAATCCGCACCAGGTTGAAGAAATGACGGAAACTGAAAGACGCGCTGCCAAATTTGCGTGAACTGGTAACCCGCGCCCCCAGGCTCCGCGGCGATTCCGTGACACTCTGCCCCAACTCGCGTTACCCTGAGAAGTACCCGCGCCTTAACGCGACCTCAAGGAGCGCCACAGACTCTCATGCCCATCCAAACCACCGCGAAGATCTGGCACAACGGCAACCTGATTCCCTGGGAGCAGGCCAACATTCACGTGATGAGCCACGTGATCCACTATGGCTCCAGCGTGTTTGAGGGCATTCGCTGCTACGGGCAGCCTCACGGGTCGGCGGTGTTTCGCCTGCCCGAGCACATGCAGCGCCTGCTCGACTCGGCCAAGATTTACCGCATGCCGCTGCCCTTCTCGCTCGACGAGCTGTGCGCCGGCGTGGTCGACGTGATCGAGGCCAACGGCGTGGCGCCGTGCTACATCCGGCCCATCGCGCTGCGCGGCTACGGCGAAATCGGCGTCAATCCCAAGGGCTGCCCCATGGAGGTCTACATCGCCAACTTCCCCTGGGGCAAATACATGCCGGGCACGGGCGGCGCGGACGTCTGCATCTCCAGCTGGAACCGCCTGGCGCCCAACACCATGCCCGCGCTGGCCAAGGCCGGCGCCAACTACATGAACTCGCAGCTCATCCGCATGGAGGCCGAGGTCAACGGCTACGCCGAGGGCATCGGGCTCGACGTGAATGGCCTGGTGAGCGAGGGCTCGGGCGAGAACATCTTCATCGTGCGCAACGGCGTGCTGTATACGCCGCCCTTGGCCAACTCCGCGCTCTCCGGCATCACCCGCGACAGCGTGCTCACCATCGCGCGCCATCTGGGGCTGCCGGTCACCGAGCAGGCCCTGCCACGCGAGCTGCTCTACATCGCCGACGAGGTCTTTTTTACCGGCACGGCCGCAGAGGTCTCGCCCATCCGCTCCATTGATCGGATTCTCATCGGCGACGGCAACCCAGGCGAGATCACCAAACAGATCGCCGACGAATTTTTCGGCATCGCCAACGGCCTCAAGCCCGACCGCTTCGGCTGGCTCACGCCGGTCAAGGTGGATGCGGCCGAGCCGGTGGCGGTTTAGTCCTCCGCCGGGTTCGCCAACTCACGGCGCATCTGACCTCTGTTGATCGATGCCGCCAGCCAACTTGCCAACTCGCTCACATCGCGTGAGCGATGGCCAACTCGCTGCATTGATTCCAAGCCTCACGGATCCGCCTCGATTTTGGATCGTTCAACTCGGTGCGCAGCCCGTCCTTGGACCAGACGCAGATCTTCCGTGCACCATCCTTAATGAGTGCGCCAATTCTATACCGCGTATCTAGCGAATGACCCAATCGACGAAGTGGTGCCAGGCCTGGGTATGGCCGAGGGCCAGCCGGGTGGGGGGCATGGTGGCGACCACTAAGAGCAGTCCCCAGAGATACGCGGGGTGAATGCGGCGACGGGTCATCAGGTCGTAGATTGGCCCCGCGAACAGAAAGGCGAAGACCGCGGCGGCGACGGCGAAGGGTCCCAGATGGATCAGGGGACTGCGCGCCAGGGCGGGCGGCAGCAGCCCGCCGATGATTGCCAGGAGCATCAATCGCTTGTGGGCTTCGGGTTTGGTTCGAAGCAGGATCGCCGGTGCGGCCAGGCCAGCGAACACATACACATCGAGGACAAACACCATGGCAGCGGCCTCGGGGTCGGGCCATATTCCCTTGTGGCCGAGTTTCGCGCCATAGAAGACGACGACGGTGCCAATGATCACGATCGCAGGGATCAACACAACTGACGCCCAGCCTAGGGTCATGTGCAGGGCCTTGCGGTTTCCGCTGACCAGGGCGGTTTGCAGCAGGTAGAAGAGGAAAAAGGTGATCATGACGACAGCGTGGATGTGAACGATCGCGGCGAGCCCCGGGCTGGGAGCAAGCGGCATCACGCGCTCCAGCGGCTTCTGGAAGTAGGTGGGGAAGAAGCCGATGAAGACAGTGGCGACGATGACGATGGCCATGATGAGGAAGAACCGATGGTCTCGGCGCTGAGCGGCATGGATGGAGTTCCTGAGCTGCTCGCCACTGCGGACTCCAGCTGAGGGGGAATTCGAACTGCGACCGGATAGAGCTTCAGGGGCGGCTTGCGTGGGGGCTGCGGGCGTCATGGTCTGCTCCTTTTTTCGGATCCTGATTTGGTTGGCTGGCGCGGATGTTGCTGAGCATCCGCGGGAACAGCAGCTACATTAGAGCGGTGGGCGCAACGCGTCCTCAGATCGCCCTCAAGAATTCCTCAGGATTTTCTCAAGGAGACGGCACGTTGATTCAGCGCGAGATATTCGAGTTTGGATCGTATGTGCTGGATTCGGAGCAGATGCTTTTGCGCCGTGGCGGTATCCTGGCGCCGCTGCAACCGCGCGCGGTTGAGACGCTGCTGGTGCTGGTGAGGCGAAACGGCGGGGTGGTTTCGAAGCAGGAATTGATGGAAGCGGTCTGGCCGGACAGCTTTGTCGAGGAAGGCAATCTGACGCAGAACATATTCGTTCTTCGGCGGGAGTTGGGCAAGACCGCAAAATGGATTGCCTATGTGGCTTATCCGGAAGGGACATTGTGGCGCTGCCGGGTGGACGGGAGCGAGCGTCTGCAACTCACGGTGCCCCCGATGGAGGTGACGGTGCCAACGTGGTCTCCGGATGGCGGCCAGATTGCATTTTACGTCATTGGCGGGGCCAAACAGCAACGGCTGTATCTGATCGGGGCAGATGGCGGCACACCGAGAGCGGCGACTTCATCGGACGGCGGCGAAATGTCCGCTCACTGGTCGCCGGATGGCGGCTCGATCCTGTATAGCGACTTTCCCTTCTTTTCGGCCACGCCCGGGAAGGTAGCGGTTCATCGGCTGGATTTGAAAACGCAGAAAATAGAGACGCTGCCCGGTTCTGAGGGATACTTTGGCCCAACCTGGTCCCCGGATGGCAGGTTCGCCACGGCAATGGCTCTTGGCCGCCAGCAAATTATGCTCTTCGACTTCAAGACCAATGCCTGGAGCGAACTGGCGAAGGGGTCAGGACTGCCGCGATGGTCGCGGGATAGTCAGTACTTGTACTACTTGCGCACAGGACCCGGATCCGCCGTCATGCGGGTGCGCTTGAGCGACCGCCGGGTGGAAGAGGTGGCCAATCTGAGAGGAGTTCGCCAGGCAGGCCGCTTGGCCGGCTTGGATTTTGGCTTGACCCCGGAAGGAGATCCGCTGTTGCTGCGGGATGTGGGCACGCAGGAGGTATATTCGCTGAAATGGGAACGGCATTGATGCAGTCTCAGCCGACGCACCAGGCCGTTGACCGCTGGTTGCTGTATCGCAATTGGGTGCCCCACCTGGGCGCCGGGGTGCTCTCTGGGCCAGGTAGCGCGTCTCTGTTTTTGCGCCTGGGGTAGGAGTCACCATCACTCAACCGCAACGCACAAAATCGACCGGCGACAGACCGAGTATCATAGCCAACAGCAGAGAAACCCATGTTCGAGATGCTCAAGAAGAAAGATAGCGGCGCGTGAAACCCGACATGACAGTGCGGCTGGCTGGCCTGGAACTGGCCAACCCCATCGTCGCCGCCAGCGGCACCTTCGGCTACGGCATTGAATTCGAAGAGATCGTCGCACTGGAGCGCATCGGCGGCTTCGTCACCAAGGGCATCTCGCTCGAGCCCATGCCCGGCCACAAGCCGCAGCGCATTGTGCAGACCGCTGCCGGAATGTTGAACGCCATCGGGCTGCAGAACGTGGGCGTCGAGGACTACATCGCGCGCAAGCTGCCCCCGCTCTCGCGCTATCCCGAGTGCAAAGTCATCGTCAACGTATTCGGCTACACGGTCACCGACTACATCCAGGTCATCGAGCGCCTCAACGCGGCTGAAGGCATCGCGGCGTATGAGCTCAACGTCTCCTGCCCCAATGTGCACGCCGGAGGCATGGCATTCGGCGCCGATCCCGGCTCGCTTGAATATCTGGTCGGCCGCGCGCGCAAGGCCTCCACGCGCCCGCTCATCGTCAAGCTCTCGCCCAACGTGACCTCCGTCGCGCACATGGCCAAGATCGCCGCCGGCGCGGGTGCGGACGCGGTCAGCCTGGTCAACACCTTCCTCGCCATGAGCATCGACACGGAAACCCGCCAGCCGCGCCTCAGCAACATCACCGGCGGCCTGTCGGGCCCGGCCATCAAGCCCATCGCGCTGCGCATGGTGTATGAGACTGCGCGCGCCGTGACCGTCCCGATCCTCGGCATGGGCGGCATCGTCACCGCCGAGGACGCAGTCGAATTCCTGCTGGCCGGCGCCACCGCCGTGCAGGTGGGAACGGCCAGCTACGCCGATCCGCGCGCCGTCGAGCGCCTGGCCCGCTCGCTGGAAAACTGGTGCCGCTCGCACCAGATGGAGCGCGTCGCCTCGCTCACCGGCGCTCTCGAAATCCCGCACGATTGAGTCGAGGGAAAGCACTATTTGGAACGAAAGACTATAAAGCTCTATTAAACAGCCCGATAGCACTATAGTCATGTGGAGCTATCCCACCTTAGGCGCGCCCAGGGGGCACCCGACAAAGACGCGCCGAAGGTGGGGCACCGGCTCGTTCAGAGCTGAGGCACCCTCATCTTCAGCAACCCGGCGCCTTTAGTATTTGACAAACAGCACTGTACTCGTTTACTTTGCAATGCAAAGCTGAAAGGCGTTTTCCCGCGATGAACGATCTCAACAAGGCGCTCGGCGACATCGGCAGCATCCGCCGCCAGCTGGCGCACTCTACCGAGTTTCGAGGCTATGGGCCGGCCACGCTCGCGGCCACGGGCTTGCTGGCGCTGGCCGCCGCTGGTGTGCAGGCGTATTGGGTACCTGATGCCGCCGCTCACATGGCCGCCTACCTCGCCATCTGGATCGCCACCGCCGCTCTCTCCGCGGCGCTCATCGGCACGGAGATGTACGCGCGCACGCGCCGCATCCACTCCGGCATGGCCGACGAGATGATTCGCATGGCCGTCGAGCAGTTCCTTCCCGCGGTCGGCGTGGGCGCGCTGCTCACTGGCGTGCTGGTCCGCTTCGTCCCCGGCTCTGCGTGGATGCTGCCCGGACTCTGGCAGGTCATCTTCTCGCTCGGCGTTTTCTCATCGTGCCGCTTTCTGCCCCGGCCGGTAGTTGCCGTGGGCGCGTGGTACCTGCTCACGGGCCTGTTGGCGATCGCGCTCGCCGACAACCGCGCACTGTCGCCCTGGGCCATGGGCATTCCCTACGGCGCAGGCCAGCTGATGGTGGCCGGCATCCTGCTCTTCACGCCGCGGGAGGACAACGATGAAGACTAAGCCGGAAGCCCGATTCGCCTACGAAGGCCTGGACCGCGTCATTCACGAGCGGGCGCGCCTCAGCGTGCTCACGTCGCTCATCACCAATCCCAAAGGCCTCGCATTTGGCGATCTCAAGCAGCTTTGCGCCCTCACCGACGGCAACCTCAACCGACATCTGCGCGTACTTGAGAAAGGCAAGTTGGTGGAGATCGTGAAGAAGATTGACCGCAACCGCCCCCTCACCCTTTGCCGCATCACGGCGTCGGGCCGAAAGCGCTACATCGAGTATCTCGAGACCCTGGAGCAGGTAGTGCGCGATGCCGCCCACGGCGCCAAAGCCACGCCCGGCGCGGTCCGCGGCCTGGCTCCATCGCGGGCCTGACTTTTTTTTGTGAACCAACTTTGCAATGCAAAGTAAATGGAACGGGAGAGAAAACAAGTGAGCGATTTGTCGATGTTGCAATCCGGAATGCAGGCCAAAGTCAGATCCCGCTCCATGGGCGTGAAGCTGATCGTCATCTTCGGGCTCGCCATTGTCATGATGATTCCCGTCTTCTTCGTCGAGGGCCTGGTGGAAGACCGCACCGAGCGCGCCGCCGATGTGATCAAGGAAATCAGCGGCCACGTCGGCGGCCAGCAGACGTTCCTCGGCCCCACGCTCGCCATTCCCTACACTGTTCCGCCGATATCGCCGAGCGACGTCGCCCATCACGGCACGTATCTTGTGTTTCCGGCGCGCGCCACTGCCGCGCTTAGAACCGCCGCGGAAGAGCGCAGCCGTTCGCTCTTCAAGGTTCCCGTGTTCACGGCGGATGTGAAGCTCGACTCGAGCTTCGATCTCACCGGCGTGCCCAGCGCAGCCCCGCAGGGCGCAGTGCTCGACTGGACCCGCGCGGAGTTCGTGGTCGGCGTCAGCGACGCCCGCGGCGCGCTTTCCGACGCCACGCTCACCGCAGGCGGCCAGACCGCAACGCTCGCGCCGGCCGCGAGCGCGCAGGACATGGCGATCGGCGGGGACCAGAACCAGCCGCTCAAGCTGACGCTGTTCGGAGCAGCGGCAGGCGGCGCTGCGAAGCCCGACGCGAAATTCGAGGTCTCGTCCACGCTGCGGTTCTCCGGCGCGCAGCGCATTGCCGTGCTGGCCTATGGCAAAACGACGCGCCTCACCGTCGCAGGCGACTGGCCCAGTCCCGGCTTCGACGGCGGCTTTCTGCCTGTCAGCCGCACCATAACCGGCAGCGGATTCAACGCCGAGTGGTCCGTTCCCTTCATCGCACGTGGCGTGCGCGCCGAGGGCCGCGGCGAATCCATCACCGGCCTCGATGCAACTTCGCTCGGCGTCTCTTTCATCGAGGTAGCCGATCCCTATCAATCCGTGAACCGGTCGCTCAAATACGCGGCGCTTTTTCTCGGCCTTCTCTTTCTTTCCTACTTCATCTTTGAGGTCACGACCGGCAAGCGCGTCCATCCGGCGCAATACGTGATGGTCGGCGTGGCGCAGGTCATCTTCTACCTGCTGATGCTGTCGCTCGCCGAGCGCATCGGGTTCGACTTCGGCTTTCTCATAGGCGGCGCAGCCACCGTGGCACTGCTCGCGGCCAATGCAGCCTGGGTCTTCGCAAGCCGCATGCAGGGCGTGCGCGCGCTGGCCGTTTTCTCGCTGCTCTACGCGCTCATCTACATGCTGCTGCGGCTTGAAGACAACGCTCTGCTGGTAGGAGCAATCGCCAGCTTCCTGGCTGTAGCGGCAGCGATGTATTTCACCCGGCGCATCGATTGGTACAGCTCGCTGCCCGGCATCGGCAGCGATGCAAACGTGCCGAAGAGCACAGCATAGAAAAAGGCCGAATGGTCCGGCCGCTCACATCACTCATTGAGGTTCTTGCCTTCCCAGGTCTCAAAATCGAGACCTGGGGCACCCATTTCTGAGGCAGATCTGACAGGAAACTTTGCCGTGCAAAGCCCATCCCAAACCGGCCTCCACGTCGCCATCATCATGGATGGCAACGGCCGCTGGGCCGCCAGCCGCGGACTCCCGCGCGTAGCCGGCCATCGCGCCGGCGTGGTGGCCGCGCGGCGCACCATCGATCGGGCCTGCAACGTCGGCGTGCGCTGGCTCACACTTTACGCTTTCTCCTCCGACAACTGGCGCCGCCCGCTCGACGAAGTGAACATTATCTTCTGGTTGCTGCGGATATTCTTGCGCATTGAAACCGAGAATCTGCGGCGCCGCAATACGCGGCTCACGGTGATTGGCCGCCGCGACCGGCTGCCCGCGCCGCTGCTGCGCGAGATCGAACGCGCTGAGTCAGGCACCGCGCACGGCACCGGCATGCAGCTGCGCGTCGCCGTCGATTATTCTTCGCGCGACGCCATTGCACAAGCTGCCTGCGCGGCGCTCGGTCCGTATCGCGGTGCCGGGCCCGCTGCATTCGCGCCCATGCTCGCGCAGCAACTTATTGCAGACTGCGCCGATGTTGACCTGCTCATCCGCACTGGCGGCGAGCAGCGCCTCTCCGACTTCCTGCTGTGGGAGTCGGCCTACGCCGAGCTCGTCTTCACCCAGCGCATGTGGCCCGACTTCGACGCCGCCGATTTAGACGCCGCACTTGCCGAGTTCGGTCGCCGTACACGCCGCTTTGGCGCTGTGCCCGCGGCCGCCGCTTCCTGATGCTCCACTCGAGGGTGCTGTCCCCGAAGTCCATTGGATGACAAATCTGTCATCCTGAGCGGAGTTTGGCCGTCTTTTGGCCAAACGTAGTCGAAGGACCTGCTTCTTCAGGGTGCCAATTGTGCAACGATCTTTCGGGACAGCCCCCATTTTGGCGCACAAACAAAAGTACTTGCCTCAAGAAAACTGTGACTCGACTCACACCTCGCCGCTTGCTTCAATTGCCTTGACCAAAGCCATGTGACGACGCTCACAGCCCGTCGTGCATTGAGTTGCGTACCTTCGCAATCGTACTTCGGAGTGACGCAGTCGGCCTCCAGATTTCCTTGTCGGCCACCGCAGCCACTTCCGACAGACGCACAGCAAGCGAGGTTAGGCATGGGTCAGTCGATCTGGAAATCGATGGAGCAAAAGGGCTACAGCCGCAGAGACTTCTTGCAGTTCTGCGCCGCAGCCGCAACCGTGGCAGGGTTCAACAGCAGCGGCATGGCGCAGGTGGTCTCGGCTTTTGAGAAGAAAGAACGGCCCGCGGTGGTGTGGCTCCACTTCCAGGAGTGCACCTGCTGCAGCGAGTCCTTTCTGCGCGCATCGCACCCAGTAGTGCTCGATGTTTTGTTGGACGTGCTCGATCTCAACTACACCGAGACGCTGCAGGCGGCGGCCGGATTCCAGGCGGAAAAATGCCTGACCGACACCATCGAAAAGAACAAAGGCAAGTACATCGTGCTCGTCGAGGGCGCGGTGCCCATGGGCGATGAGGGCGTTTACTGCATGATCGGCGGCAAGACCGCGGAGTCGATCCTGCAAACCGTGGCCAAAGATGCGGCAGCGGTGGTGGCATGGGGCAGTTGCGCCTCCAACGGATGCGTGCAGGCCGCCAAGCCCAATCCTACCGGCGCCACGCCGATCTCGAAGCTCATCGACAAGCCGGTGATCAACGTGCCCGGCTGCCCGCCCATCGCCGACGTGATGATGGGCGTCGTTACGCATCTTCTCGTCCTCGGCAAGATCCCCGATCTCGATTCGCAGGGCCGGCCCAAGGAGTTCTACGGCCGCCGCGTGCACGACACCTGCTATCGCCGCCCCAACTACGATGCCGGCCTGTTTGTGGAGTCGTGGGACGACGAAAACGCACGCAAGGGCTATTGCCTTTACAAGATGGGCTGCAAGGGTCCGGTCACTTACAACGCCTGCTCGGTGGTGAAGTGGAACGAGGGCACCAGCTATCCCATTCAGTCGGGCCACGGATGCATCGGCTGCAGCGAGGCCGGCTTCTGGGACAACGGACCCATCTATCAGCACCTGCCGTCGTTCCCCGGCTTCGGCATTGAGAGTACCGCGGACACGGTGGGCACGGTAGTCGGGCTGGCAACACTCGCCGGCGTCGGAGCCCACGCGGTGGTCACCAACATTCGCAAGCATGGCGTGATTGCTGAAGTGCACGCCGAAGACCAGAAGGAGTAGTGAGGCGCCTATGTCACGCGTTGTCGTCGATCCTGTAACACGCATTGAGGGCCACCTGCGCATTGAGGCAGTGGTGGAAAACGGCGTCATCACCGACGCCTTCAGCGCAGGCACCATGGTGCGGGGCCTGGAGAAGATTCTCATCGGCCGCGACCCGCGCGATGCCTGGGCCATCACCGAACGCGTCTGCGGCGTATGTACTACGGTGCATGCCCTGGCCAGCGTGCGCGCAGTTGAGGACGCGCTCGATATCACCGTGCCGCCCACCGCCGAGCTCATCCGCAACATCATGATGACCACACAGTACGTGCAGGATCACGTGGTGCACTTCTATCACTTGCATGCGCTGGACTGGGTCGACGTGGTCAACGCTCTCAAGGCCGATCCCAAAAAAGCCGCCGAGCTGGCGCAATCGTTCTCCAAGTGGGACAAGAACACACCCGCCTATTTCACCGAGGTGCAGAACAAGGTGAAGACCTTCGCCGCCAACGGCATGGGCATCTTCGCCAACGGCTACTGGGGTCATCCGGCCTACAAGCTGCCGCCTGAGGTGAACCTCATCGCGGTGGCGCACTTCCTTGACGCGCTGGCGTGGCAGAAGGAAATCGTCAAGATTCACGCCGTCTTCGGCGGCAAGAATCCGCATCCGAACTATCTCGTCGGCGGCGTGCCCTGCTCCATCGATGCCAATGAAGTGGCGGCCATCAACTCCGAGCGCCTCAACCTGGTCAAGAAGCTCATCGATCAGGCCAACGAGTTTGTCAACGAGGTCTACATCCCCGACGTTCTCGCGGTGGCTTCGTTCTACAAGGACTGGTCCAAGTGGGGCGGCGGATTGAGCAACTACCTCTGTTACGGCGAGTTCCCCACCAAGGGATTCGCGCAGCCCGAGGCCTTCAAGTATCCGCGCGGCGTGGTGCTCGGCCGCGATCTCAGCCAGGTGCATCCGGTCAACCCGCGCGACTCGCAGGAGATCAAGGAATACATCGCACACTCGTGGTACACCTACGACGGCGGCGACCAGGCCGGCATTCACCCGTGGGCCGGCGAAACCAACATCAAGTACTCGGGACCCAAGCCGCCCTTCGATACGCTTGAGGGCTTCGAGAAATATTCGTTCCTCAAGACCCCGCGCTGGAAAGAGAATCCCATGGAAGTGGGCCCGCTGGCTCGCCTGCTGGTGGCCTTTGCCTCAGGCCGCGCGGATGTGAAGGAAGCCGTGACATCGACGCTGGGCAAGCTCAACGTGCCTGTCGACGCGCTCTTCTCCACGCTGGGCCGCACCGCGGCGCGCGCGCTCGATGCCGAGTTGGCGCTGGGATGGCTCAACGAGTTCTTTGGCCAGCTCATGGAGCGGGTCAGGATCAACGAAGTCTCCACCTTCAACGGCGAGCGCTGGGAACCGAAGAGCTGGCCGGCGGAGGCTGAAGGCGTGGGCTTGGTCGAGGCTCCGCGCGGCGCGCTGGCGCACTGGATCAAGATCAAGGACGGCAAGATCGACAACTACCAGCTTGTTGTGCCGACCACGTGGAACGGCTCACCGCGCGACGCCAACGGCAAGCACTCGTCGTTTGAGGCCGCATTGATCGGCACGCCGGTCGCGAACATCGAGCAGCCGGTCGAGATCCTGCGCACCATTCATTCCTTTGACCCGTGCCTGGCCTGCGCCGTGCATCTGTACGATCCGCAGGGACGGCACCTCCACCGCGTCACATTCGAGTGAGGCCATGAGCGCTCCAGTACTTGAAAGACCCCGTGTGCATGAAGGAACCAGACTGAGTCCGGCGGCCGCCGCGCCGCCGGTCGAATACCGGCGCATCTACGTGTGGGAACTCCCCGTGCGCGTCTACCACTGGATCAACGCCGTGTGCCTGGTGGCGCTGTGCGTCACCGGCTACATGATCGGCGCGCCCATCCGCATGTTCTATGCTGCTGAGGCGTACCAGCAGTACTGGTTCGGCACGGTGCGCTTCATTCACTTCCTGTGCGCGTTCGTTTACGTGTTCAACTTCCTGGCGCGGCTCTACTGGGGTTTCGTGGGCAACCAGTACGCGAGCTGGAAGAGCTTCTTCCCGCTCAAGCCATCGCAGCGCCGTGAGATCGTGGAAGTACTTGAGGCCGATGTGCTCGAGGTCAAGATGCACGGGCCCATCTCCACGGGTCACAACGCGCTGGCCGGCTTCGTTTACTTCTTCACGTTCCTGGCGTTTGTGGCGCAGACCATCACCGGCTTCGCGCTCTACTCCAGCATGAGCACGTCGCGGCTGCCGGCCATGTTCAACTGGATTGTGCCGCTGATGGGCGGAGAGTTCCGCGTGCGCTTCTGGCACCACTTGTTCCTGTGGTTCTTCGTTTCCTTTGTCATCGTTCACGTGTATCTCGCGTTTTATCACGACTACATCGAGGGCCGTGGAACCATCTCCTCCATCGTTGGCGGATGGAAATTCGATCGGGTGACCCGTGACCGCAAATAACAGGAAGACGCTAGTCCTTGGCCTGGGCAACGTCCTTATGGGCGATGAGGGCGTCGGCGTGCACGTGGTGCGCGCCGTCGAGCAGCACCCGCTTCCCGCCGGCGTGGAGTGTCTGGATGGCGGCACGGGCGGGTTCATCCTGCTCGAGCCCATGGAGAACGCGGACCGCATTGTGCTCATTGACGCGGCAGCCGACGGCAACGCCATCGGCACCGTCACCCGCACCACGCCTCGCTTTTCCAGCGACTACCCACCCACGCTCATGGCCCACGACATCGGCGTCAAGGACCTGCTGGACGCGCTGTACATGCAGGGCGAAACCCGCGACATCGCGCTCTACGCCATCACCATCGATCCCCGCCAGCCCATCTCCATGGATCTCTCGCCGCAAGGAGCGCTCTCGGCCCAGCTGGCTGTGGCGGCGATTCTGGACGATCTCAGCGCCAACGCAGCCTGAAGCGGCAGCCGGCTCACCAATTCGCTATCGCGACTGCGATTCTGTGGGACTGTGAGGGTGGTCCGCGTAGATCATTGATTTTTAATGAGTTATGGGTTGGCTCACCGTTTTACGGGAACGGTGATTTCGTGTTTTTGCGACATCGGTGGCGCTAACTGGCTGATTCTGCACGGTTTGGATGGGGGCTCACCGTATCACCGGTGAAAACTTCCTGTTGGGCGGGGGTTAGAGGTGCGGGAATGAGTTCGCCGTTGATGGGACTGGAGTTAGCCCCGGAGAAGGCCTTGGCTGCAGGCGGGGCTCCGGGCATGCTTGCGCCCACGGCTGCCTCCTTTTCCTGCGGAATTTTGCTGCCGATTTAATTGTGCGCCTTTTGTGTGTAATTCAACGCAAATATTTTTGGGGTGGGCGAGGGCGTCCCCGTGAGATCGACGATGTGCTCATAGACGATGTCGACTTTGACCAGGAGCTCTTCTCATGCGGCTTCGCTTCGAGCGTTTACAGTCCTTCATTCAGCTTCTGCGGTTCCCACCCTTGTGCAAAGAACGCACAAGGATGGGGCACCCAAAGTTTCGTTCAGATTTGAATCGGAAATGCTCGAAGACATCCCGGCCATTCGCCATACTCCGTTGTATCCCCTAAGTTGATGTGCTGGTCATTGCATCGCCTATTTGACGCCTGATGCTGTAAGAGCAGAGATACCGAAAACCTCATAGGCCGCTTAGCTCGCTGGACTTGTCTGGGGAGCTCGCCCTCAAACGAAATCCCCATCTTCGCGGTCGAACCTACCGTAAAGATGGGGATGCGATCTGCCGGCAAGCCTACCGCTTGCTGGATTTATTGCTACCGGCGCCGGTGCTGGCAAGGATCCAAAATTTTTTGGCTGCCCCCCCTGCAACACCGGTGACCGGTAACCCTGAGGCGGCAAGAGCCGCTTTTAAAGTGCGCGCAACGCGACGGGTAGCAAACTCTACTCCGTACACGAAGCGCTGTAAAGGTCCAAACGTGCCCGCCGCGGCCAGTCCCACAAAGTAGAGGCCGGGTACGGACGATTCAAACTTTGCATTGAGCGCGGGCGACCCATCGGCCAGCCGCTCCAGATCCCCGCGCAGGTTTGCGTCGATGAAGCTGATCCGGTCGATCTGGGCGCGGTAGCCAGTGCCGGCCACCAGGTGATCCACGGCCACCTGCGTGCTGCCGCCGGCCGAGGTAAACCTGAGCCGCAGCTTGCCGTGCTCGACGCGCGCGTCTGCCAGGTTCATGCCGGTGTGGACCGCGACCTTTTCCTCGATCGTTTCCTTGATGATCCAGTCGCCGGAGGGTCCGAGGTGGCGGCGCACAAAATCCAGGCGGAACCACTCGGGCAGCAGCCGGTAGATCATGGGCAGGTTGATGCAGGCCCACGATTTCCACCCCGGCCCGAGGCCGGTCCAGGGAGCGCGCATGCGCTTGAACAGCGGCCGACGCACCTGCGGCGGATCGTAAATCTCCACCGAACTGGCGCGCACAAAAACCTGCACATCCGCGCCCGCTTCGGCGGCCAGTGCGGCAAAATCGAGCGCCGAGGCGCCGCCGCCGATCACCGCAAGCGACCGGCCGGCAAACTTGTCCAGCGCCGAGTGTTCCCGCGCGTGGGTCACATACTCCGCCGGCAGGCTCTGCAGCTGCTCCGGCAGGTAGCCGTAGTAGCGGATGCCCGTGGCCAGCACCACCTTGCGCGCAGTGACCCGCTCGCCAGTGGAGAGCGTGAGCGCAAAGCCGACGTTGCCATGCCGCTCGAGGTGCGTCACCTCCACCTGCTCCAGGTGCGGCACCAGCTGGCGCTGGAACTCGCGCCCGTATTCGACAAAAGTAGCCAGCGGAACCGGCCAGCCGATGTCCTGGTAAGGGATGGAATGGTCGGCGCAATAGCCCCTGAGCGTGAGCTTGCCCGAAGGGTCGAACAGTGAGGAACCAAAAGGCGGGGACTTCAAGTGCATGCCCTGGGGCATGTGTTCAGCCCAGGTCTGCATGGGAACGCCGAAGATGCGATGGGGGACGCCGATCGAGCTGAGCGTCGCCGCCAGGGAGAGCCCGTAAGGGCCGGCGCCGACAATCGCCACATCCGTTAGGCCAATCATGTTTCCATTACATCCGGGGGAGCCTGGATCGACAATGCACCGTAGGTGGATGCGCACCATCCATCTGGGTGGTAGCCAATCCCCCGTCGGAAACCTTACTATGAGTTACCGATTCCCACGGCCAGGGGTACGATGACTGGAATCAAGGAAAACGTCGCCAGAAAAACGGTTTTGCTGGCCAGCACCATCAACTGGCCGGTAGCGTCGCGCATGGCCATCCGCTTTGCCCATGCCGGCTGCAATGTGGCTGCTCTCTATCCCTCCAAAGACCATCCGCTGGCCAGCACCCAGGCCGTCGGCGCCCATTTTTCCTTCAGCATGATCCAGCCCTCGGATTCGCTGGTCGAGGCCATTCAGGCCAGCGGCGCCGAGGTCGTCATTCCCTGTGACGACCTGGTCGTGCGCTATCTCCACGATCTGTATGGCACACTGCCTGCCACTCCGGAGGGAAAGATCCTGGCGCAGGTGATCGAGCGCTCCCTGGGCGACTCCACCGCCTATCTGCTGGTCGGCTCCCGCCACGAAGTGCAGACGGCAGCCCGCGCGGAGGGATTCAACGCGGCCGAGTCGTTCGCCATCGGCAAGGCCACCGATCTGGAGGCGCTCACCCAGGTGCTGCCGTTTCCGTGGGTGCTCAAGGCCGATCATACCTGGGGCGGCACGGGAGTTCGCTTTGTGCACTCCGTCAACGAGGCGCGCGCCTTCATTCGCCGCTCGGGCTCGCCTCCGGGCCTGCTCAAGGTGCTCAAGCAGTTCGTCGTCAACCGCAGCCGCACCGCCGTGGGCGAATGGATGCACGCCGTGCGGCCTGGCCTCTCTGCGCAGCGGCCCGTGCCCGGCAGCCCCGCCAACACCGTGGCCGCCTGCTGGCAGGGAGAGCCCCTGGCCACGATCTCCGTGGAGGTGCTGGCCACCAACGGAGTCACCGGCCCCGCCACCAAGGTACGCATCATTCACAACGCGCAGATGGCGCAGACTGTCCGCGGCATGGCCGCACGCCTCGGTCTCTCCGGCTTTCATGGCTTCGATTTCATGCTTGAAAAGGAGACCGGCCAGGCCGCGCTGATCGAGATCAACTCCCGCTGCGCCCCGCCCTGCCACATCAACGCCGGTCCCGGCCAGGACCTCGTCGATGCCTTTTACCGCCGCTGGGCAGGCACGCCGCCGCGAGAGACCAGTCCGATCCATCCGGGTCCCATCATCGCCTACTTTCCGCAGGCCTGGGTCGCCGACCCCGCCGACCCCATTCTCGAAACCGGCGCGTACGACATTCCCCGCGAAGATCCGCAGCTGATCGCCCGCATCAAGGAACTGGCCATGCGCGACCAGCGCTATCTGGCCCTGAAAGGCCGGCTGCGCGGTGTGCTCGGGCACAAGACTGCGAAGTAGACGATCTTCAGCTCGGACGCGAAGTAGATCGTGAGTGCCTTTTCCTTGATTGAACTTCCGCGCTGGAGCAGTTTCGGTCCGGGTGTTTACAGTCCGGCATGGACTTTCGTGGTTCCCACAGTTTCGTTAATACTTGATTCGAAAGCCATTCGGGATGGGCTTTGGCGGTTCCCACCCTTTGTGCAAAAGACGCACAAAGGATGGGGCACCCGCGTTTCGTTAATACTTGATTCGAAAAGCATTCGTAACACTTGATTCAAAAAAAAAGCCCAGGTCAAGTACCCCTGAATCAAGCTATCTTGCGCAGCAGCCATCGACAAGCCAACAGATCGCCCAGACGCAGCAACGGATCGCCCACCATGATCGCTTCCCGCATGGCCGCAACCACGCTCCGCACCCACGGTGTCTGTGGGTATGCCAGCGGGTCCCGGCGATTGCGCAGATGGTTCAGCGCCTGGGTCAGATTGAGCCCGGCTGTGGTCGCCCTGCGAGCCGCAGGCAGCGGCGGCAGCGATTCCGGCGTCCGCGCGTTAAAAGCCTCCAGCGTCAGGCCCGGCTCGTCGAAACCAAGGTGCAGGGCTTTGGCCGTGGTGCCGCCCAGCCTGCAGTTAATCTCAAGAAAGTAATACGGGCCGCCGGTTTCCGCGCGCACCAGCTCAAAGTGGAACGGTCCAGTCAATCCCTCGGCGCAAACAAAGCGGCGCGCGGCCATTTCCAGGCTCGGGGGCAGCGGAGCCGGCTCCATGGACGTTGTAAAGCCGTTGTATTTGCGATAAGCCTTGAAAAGGCGCAGTGCCAGCACTTCGCCCGACTCGGCCCGCACGCCATGGAGCACATAGTTCGGACCCAGGCAGAATGGCTGCACCACCGGCGGCTGCATCCACGTGGTGGCGGCATACAGACGCTTCAGCTCAGCCCGGCTGCCGATTACCAGCGCCTTGAACGCGGGAATCGACGAAAGCGTCTGGCTGGGCCGGATCACCACCGGCCAGCAGTCCCCCGGCATGGCTGCGATAACCTCTGCGCTGGTGAGCGACCAGGTCGGAAGCACCTCGAATCCCGCCCAGCCCGCACTCGCGATCTGGTGCGACTTGTCCAGCAGCTTTTCAAGGATGTCCGCATCCGGCGCCAGCACCTTGCAGCGGGGCTCAAAAAAAGACCGATGCCTGCCCAGCCATGTAAGGCAAAAATCGTCTGTGGTGAGCAGCGCATCGGCGTGCACCCGCTCGGTGAAGTCCCGAATCGCCTTGAGGCCGGGCGGGGTGCCGGCCACGGACCACTCCATCGTCGTGCCCAGAGCTTCCACGGCATTCGAAGGCCGAATGAACCCGCGCGGCCGGAGCACCAGTTCGATGACATGCACCCTGACCCCGGCGCTCCTCATGCGGCGCGCAAAAGCCAGCGTGCAGTTGGAAAAGCCGAGCGCGACCAGCGCCCGGACGGTTCGCGGTTCCGCAGGCTGTGGAGTCAATGTTGTCAGCACCCGTGCTCCCGGCTCCAGGGCCGGGTAGAACGCGATCATCCTTTTCTCCTGTATTGGCCGCGCCACGAGGGCAGGATCTGCACCTCGTCCACATCGTCCCATTCGTCGCGGCTGGAGGTCCTGGTCCTGGCTTTTGCCGCCTCCTTGTCCTGAGCCCTGCCCGGTGAGCTGGGCGGCAGAATGACCGGCGCCGCCGTCACATGGACTGGCAGCTCGGAAGCCGGCCTGGCGGCCACAGTCCGAACGGGAGTTTCGGCAACGGCCGGTGCGGCCGGTGCAGACACAGTTTTCCGCGGTTCCAGCGGGCCATCGAACGCCGCGGCAGGCACGACGGTCCCGGCGTGCATCGCCGGCGCAGGCTCCGTTTCTGGAGTCTGCGCTGAGGCAGCGCCCCGCACCGGCTCCGAGATCATCGCCGGCAGATCAGCCTGGGCCGCCGGCGCAGGATTCTTCAAGGCCGCGCCGTTCTTCTGCCCCAGCACCTGGAAGAGGCTCTTCAGGCCGCTGAGGCGCGTGGCCAGGTTGTGCTCATTATCGCCCTGCTCCCCCGCCAGCACTTCTTCAGTGGCGCTGCGGTGTTCGGTTCCAGGGTGCACGGCCGCCAGTTCTTCCCAGATGCGTACCGGAACCACTGCAACGGGCTCTTCCTTCGCAAACCGAGGCTCCATCACCAGCACCGGCACCAGCACCGGAGCGGCAACGGGCTTCGCAGCATCGGGAGCCGCCGCAACCTCGGCACGCACCCCCGGCTGGGCGATACGATCGGCTCCAGCGGACGCAGGCGCAGGCGCCGGCATGGTGGCCGGATCTGGCAGAGATTCGAGTGCGAACGTCGCCTCAGTTGCGGCCGGAGCCACAACCGCATGCACATGTTCAGACACAGCCTTCTCCGTTCGAGCTTCCACGGAGGGCGAGGCAGGAGCGGCGGCCGCATCGGCAACAACAGGCGCGCCTGACCCAGCCGCCGTTGGTTCTGCGCTGGAAGCGGCATCGCCCTGGGGCTTATCTTCCGCAACCTCCTCCGGCCGCAACTCCGGATCGGCAAGCCACCACGGAGTCTCGGGAGACGGCGTCTGCGCGGGCCGTGCGGGCGGTTCACTCACCGGCGCCTTGCGCGCGCGCGGCAACACCAGCTCCTTGTCTGCGTTGAGAGAGCGGCGTTCGGGATCGGCAAGGGTCGAGACGTACGTGGCGACCTCAACCAGCGGCACCCTGGGCAGCCGCGAAGTTGTACGTTCCTTGTCTGCCGGCGCGGGCGTTGCGGCCGTAACGGTAGCCGGAATCACCGCCGGCGCGTCCTGCGCCGATGTGAAGACAGCTTCCGGCGCAACTTCCTTCGGCGCGGCGGCCATCCCGGGCTTCGCCGGCACGGACGCCTGCTCCGCTACAGGCACGCTCGGCGTGTCCTCCGCGGCTTCCTCGTCAAAGTCGCTCGCGAAATCCCTCGCCGCCGGGTGCGCCGCCTCATGGCGCCACGAGGCTGGCTGCGTCTGCGCGTCGAGGTGCTCCTCCATGGCGCGAACCGACGCGCGGAAGTCCGGCGTGGCCGTTTCCATCCCCACGCGGTTCAGCACGAATCCCACGGCAGACACGTTCAGCCGCTCCAGGGCCGCAGCCGCGTCGCGCAACTGCACCCGCGTGGTGGCGCCGGATTGGATCACCACAATCGCCGCGTCGGCAAACCGCACCAGGTATTCTGTCTCGGCAGAGATCAGCAGCGGCGCCGTATCGGTCAGCACCAGGCTAGCCGCCTCGCGCGACTCCTCATCCATCCGCCGCAGCAGCGCAGTCGATCTATTTGGCCTGCTTGGCCTGGTTGACCTTCCGTCGCCCTCCGCACCGCCCCGCGCCCCGGTATTCATCCTCGAAATCGAAGGCTGCGGCCCCGACGCATCCATCAGCACCGTCGATCGCCCGATCGCGCCCAGCATTGCGCGCGTGCGGGTGACCACGGTGGTTACGCCCGCTCCCGATGCGGCTCCGGTAAAGATGCAGCTTTTCAGGTTGCCCTGTTGGCGCGCGTGATCGATGGCCGCGGCCAGCCGCAGCATGAACTCCTCCGCCACGCCCTCGGAAACTTCGTCGAAGTCCGGCAGCAGACCCATCGGCGGAAATCCCAGCACCTGCTCCACGTCCGCCTGAATGTAAATCTTCGGGTCCAGCTTGTTGGCCGTCACGGCCGCGCCCACGCCAAACAGCACGCCGCCCAGCAGCAGCGCCAGCGCCATCCGAGTGCGCCCGGAACTGGTGGTGCGCAGCGGAGCCTCGGCAGCCGCGGCCATGTGCACAGAGCCAGGCGCGGCGTCTTCCAACATCTGATTGCGATAGAGCGCGTCCACCGTGGTGTAGCGGCCCTGCAGCCGCACAATGTCCGTGGCCAGGTCGTTTGACCGTTGCAGCTTGGGCGTCGCTCCCGCCGCCTGCGCGGTAAGCTGGCCCAGTTGCCCGTTGAGCCGCGACTCCACACCCGACGTCTGCTCAAGGTCCGTCCGCAGCCGCTGCTGGATGCGCGCCGCAGCCTTGGCGCGCAGGTCTTTCATCATGTTCTCGATTGAGGTGTTGATCTGCGCCAGCTCTGCCGCGTCCTGCTTGTACTGCGGATGGTTTACCGTCAGGTTGGCCATTTGCGAAATCAGCACCGCACGCCGCTGGTTGAGCGACGACTTCATGCTGGCCAGGCCGGCGTCGGTCGCGATCAGCTCGTCGGCCTCTGCGTCCAGCGCCGCCGACGAAGCGCCCTTGCCGACATTGACTGACGTCAGCCGCGCCGCCGCCTCATCGTGGGCCGTCCGCGCCTTCACCAGTTCCGTCCGGATTTCGCCCATCTGCTCGTCGTAGGGATCGGGCGTAGTTGTCCCGATGGCCGCAACGCCGAGCTGCTTGTTCAGCGTCTCCTGCTCAGCCCGGTCCGCCGCCAGCTCGCTGACAATACGCTCGCGCTCGTCGCGCAGCATGGTCAGCCGTTCCGTGTCGCCCGACTTCTCCTCGCGATGCGCAAACTCGATATAGCTCTCGGCCGACGCGTTGGCCAGGTGCGCAGCCGAAGCCGCCGTCCTGGCGCTGGCGTTGACGGCGATCTGGTAGGTCCCGCCCACCCGCTCCACGGTCAGCGCCTTGCCCAGCCGCTCCAATGCCTCGGGCTCGCTCTCGCCCCGTTTGCCGTCGCTCATCCACGGGTCGCCGGCCAGCCTGGTCAGCGTATTGGCCAGCACATCGTGCCGCGTCACCGTGCTCACCTGGTGCTGAATGTACGACTCGTACTCGTTGGGATCGTTGGGCCAGCGCGCCGGCGCGCCGTTCTGGTCCATCACCCGCGGCGTGGCCGGCTGCACGTAGATCAACGCCTGCGCCGTGTAGCCAGGGTGCATGAAAGCCATCAGCAGAACAGCCAGCACCAGTCCGCCCAGCGCAATGCCCATGGCCAGCTTGCGGTGCATCTGCATGCTGCGCTCGATGTCGAAGCGAAACACCGGCTGGCTGCCCTGCGCAGGCGCGGCCCCGCGCGCTGTCACAGGCGGCAGAGGCAGGTCAGTCGAACGGCGGCGTGGGCCCGTGGGCGGTTCCGGTCTGATCAGGTTCATAGCGCCCCCGACATCATGGACATGGTTGCCAGCGTGGTGATCGGGCTCAGCCGCTCAAGGAAGTACGTAGCCCGGTAGAATCCGCTCTGCGGCACGAACACAATCTCGCCCGGCTTCAGGGTCACTTCCAGCGACTTGCCGCGGTTGAGCACATCGTCAAATGAAATGATCCGCGAGGTGCCCGTGGCCGGATCGACAATCTGGATGTGCGGCTTGTTGCCCGCCTTGTCGGTAAATCCGCCGGCCTCCGACAGCACGCTGGTCAGTGTCGACGTGCTGGTCAGCGTGACCGCGCCCGGATGCTGCACCTGCCCCAGCACCGATACAAACCGCTCGGCCATATTGGGCACGTAGATCACGTCGTCCCGCCGCAGCCGCAGGTCGGCCAGCATATTGCCCGAGTCGAGCAACGCCTTCAGGTCGACCCACACCACCTGGTCCTGGCCGCGATAGATGGCGCATCGCTCGGGAATCAGCAGCGTCTTCTTCGGCTCCGGCCCCGAAACAAAGCCGCCCCGCGTCAGCGCCTCCAGCAACGTCGGCGTGCCCTCAAAGGTCATCATGCCGGGATGCTCCACCGCTCCCAGCAACAGCACCCGGTTGGCGGTGTATTTGTTCACCGTGATCATGGCCGCCAGGTTGGTGTAGTAGCCGGCCAGATCGGTGTCGATCGTCTTCGCCGCATCGGCGCGCGTCAGCCCGTCCAGCGCGATCTCCCCGGCCAGCGGGAGCGAGATGCGCCCATCCGGCCCGATCACCAGCTTGGCCTCGAGGTCCGGCCGTCCGGCGAAGTCGATGGTGATCTCGTCGCCCTTGCCCAGGCGATATTCTTCGTCGGCCGCCGGCTCAAACTTGCGCAGCGCCTCCAGCGGATTGGGCTTCAGCTGCGGATCGGAGGCCTGCGCGCCGTCTGCCTGTGTGGCAGCCGCCGGCTCCTGCGCATTGAGCGCGAACGATCCCGCTAACAGAACTCCCACCAGCAGCGAGTAGGCAACTATCGGCACTTGACAGAACACGCGAGATCTCCCGTGCCCTTTCTTTGCGCCTTCTTTCTGACACAAGGGCGGGATACCACGATCTCCCCCGACTCGCATCGAGGTTTCCCACCCTTCGCAAAAGGCGCGAAGGATGGGGCGCCCAGTATTCCCGGCACCAGTTCCGAGATTTGAAATTCGACCCATCATGCCGCTGCCTCCCCGTTCAATACGGTTCCCAGCCGCCCGCGGACCAACTCGCGTCCGCGCTGCTTTTCCTCGTCCGTCAATACAAATCGCTCTAAAACCACAAGGGCCCCGATCGCATAAAGTATGGCGGTGGCCAGCAGAACGCCAGCGCCCTGCCAGCGACTCACCTGCGCCACCAGTTGTGCAGCCGGCCACGCGAGCACGCCAGCCACCAGATAGAACGCCGCTCCGGGCGCAATCACCACGCGCAAAAACCTGCCCAGCGGCAGGTCCAGCACCACCAAAACGCGCCCCATCAGGACGCACGCCGACAAAGCCGTGGCCACGCACACCGCCGCGCCGATGCCGAACGCCGTCCAGCGGCCTTCGATCCAGCGCGCTGCGGGCAGCGTAACTGCAAGAAACAAAAGGTTCGGCACCGAATAAGTGAACTCCTCGTACACCCTCCCCATGCCACGCAGGATAGAAGTGCCCGGTCCTGTAAGCATATGGAATTGCATGGCCAAACTGAATACCACAAACAGGGACACGAGCGTGTCTTGCATGGGGATCGCCGGTCCCAGCCAGACATGCAGGATGGGCCGCGCCCAGAACGCGATAGCCGCAACAAACGCGGCCGTGCACAGATTCGAGTAGCGCGACCCGCTGAGATAAAGCTCCCGCAGGTTGCGCTGCCGCTCCTCCGGGTCCGACGCCGCTTCCACATGCGAGGCCGCCGGCAACAGCGCCGCGAAAAACGCCGTGGGAACCGCCGACAGAGACACCGGCCACTTCTTGGCCACGTCCAAGAGGCCCGCCGACGCCGCGCCCAGAATGCCCAGCGCCGCCACCCGCTCGACTGAGCCAAGAAAGATCGACAGCATGCTCTGGAACTGCACCAGGCCGCCGAAGTGGATCACGTACCGCAGCGACTCGCGCCGCACCAGCCGCGGAGACAGATGCAGCCACCCGATCTTGCGGTAAGCCCACCAGATGGTCAGCCCGTCGTTGACCACCGTGCGGATCAGGTAGGCCTCGGCCAGGCCGCGAATGCCCCGCCCCGCGCTCACCAGCCACACAATCGCGATGCACTCGGCCACGATGCTGATGGCGATAAACAACTGCGTGGACGCGATCTGCTGCGTGCCGGTAAGCATGTCGCCAAAGGCGTTGAGCGCGATGCTCGATAGGAAGACGCCGAGCACAATCAGCACCGCCTCTTTTCCATCGCCCGCATGAGCCGGCGGAAGCCGCAGCCACGGCGCAACCCAGTTCCAGCCAAACACGAAACACAGAAAAACCGATCCGCACAGCGGTATCGTCACTGCCAGGCCCGTCGACAAAAGCGAGTTGGCCTTGTCGAACTCGCGCCTTGCGGTGAATTCCGCCACGTACTTGATGTACACGTTGGAAACGCCCATGGTGGTGATGCCCACATACGTCACCAAAATGAAAATCGTGGTCCAGATGCCATAGGCCTCGAGGCCAATGTGCGTCAGCAGAAACGGCACCAGCAACACGCCGCGCGCCATGTTGAGCACGCGCGCGGAGATGGTGCTGGCCACGTTGCGGCCAAAGCGGCGATTCACTTCGTGCAGCGCGCCGGGCGCCGCGGTCTCGGCGTCGAGCGCGATCAGTGTCTGGGGATCGGGAATGGGAATCATCTCTTCATCGCAGCAGGCCGCGGCAAGCGTGGCCATGGCAACGGCGCCTCCCGGCTGGTTCTCACCCACGCAGCGCCGCTGCGCGACTGGCGCACCACCAGCGGCGTAATGGCCGCTTTCCATAGGATATAGGTTGGAGCCGCGGCCAGCGCGGCCAGGTTGCGCCAGGGCTCCGCGCCCATGAGCGCTGCCTCCAGCACATAGCACAGCACAATGGCCGCCCCCGCGGCAGTGTAGAAATGCAGCCAGTGGCAGGGCAGCGCAAAGCCCAGCACCAGCGCCACAAGGACGCGCGAGAGCGGCAGACTCCATACGTCGGCCAGCGTCTCCATCGCCCGCCAATTACCTTTGAAAATGGCCCGCGTCAGCCGCGGTGTGCAGCGGCTCGCCACACTCAACCGGCCGCCTTCCCAGCGAGCCTCCTGCGCGGCCTGCGCCTGGCCCGGAGCCGCCAGGCCAGCGTGCACTGCGCCGTCTCCCACCCAATGAACACGGACTCCGGCCTCGGCCAGCCGCGTGTGGTACTCCACGTCTTCGGTAAGACCGTCCACATCGAACGGCACGCGAGCCAGCGTCCCTGCCGTGACGGCAAATCCATTACCGAAAACGCCTGTCGAGAATCCCAGCCCCGCGCGGCCCCGCGCCCGCAGCACATTCATGCCCAGAAACGCGATCGACCGCAGCCGCGCCATGGGCGAAGAAGCACCCTCGAGGTCCAGCTCGTAGCGGCATTGCGTCGCCTCCGCTCCGGCCTCAAGAGCCGTGCGCGTGGCCGCGATCAGGCCCGCACTGGCCACCGAGTCCGCGTCAATCACCATCAACGCATCGGCGCCCGAGGCCAGCGCCGCCGCAAATCCATGCCGCAGCGCCGTGCCTTTGCCGCGTTGCTTGGGGTCGTTCAGCTCCAGCACCGTCGCACCAGCAGCCGCAGCCTCCGCAGCCGTCTCATCGGTGCAGTTGTGGGCCACCACAAACACTTCGGTTGCGCTATCGGAAGCCAGCACCGACTCCACCGTGCGCGCAATCAGCCACGCCTCGTTGTGTGCGGGCGACACCACCGCCAGGCGAATCGTCCGCCGCCCTGGCCCGCGCCCACTCCGCGCCATCAGAAAGTTCCCGGCGATGCAAAGCGCCAGGTCAGCCAGCAGCGGCGCGGTAAACACCACGATCAACACCGCCAGCACTTCAATCGACATTGCCATAGATTTCTCTCGCTTACCCTTGAACCATCGGCGGAAACCTCCGCCCGGTTTACTCATTCACTGCCGAATCATTCCCTCAGGGGCTAAACAGGCTGCGGAAAAAAACCATGCGCGGCCCGAATTGCCCGATTGCATACCCAAGGGGCTAAAGCCCAGTGCTCGTTCTGCCGGCCTTGTGCCGGGGTTAAAGCCCCGGCCTACCGTTTCGCAGCCCGCGAAGTCGTGCTTTGTTACAAAGCCCCTAACCAGCGAGTTGTTCCGCAACCTGTGAAGTCGTGCCGTGACACAGAGCGGATTTTTCTTGCACTTCCTACACAAGCACTTTCTGAAACCGGTACTGCGAAGTGAAACCCACACTCCTTCGCACCGTCACCCTGGCTGGATTCATCCCATCCATCCATCCCGCCAGGAAAAAGAAAAGAACAAACATCGTCTCGCCCAGGTACACCGTGGTCAGCGTGGCCAGCAGCCCCATCAGCACCGCAAGGTGCGCAAACAGCATGGTCTGGTCGTCGCGCCCGATGGGTTTCAGCGCCAGCCAGATCAGCCGCAGCCCCGAACCCACTCCAATCGCCAGGAACAGCCCCAGCCCTGTCAGCCCTTGCGTGGCCGCCAGCCACAAAAACTCGTTATCGATCGACTTCTGCCCGTTGATCGTGGGCAGATTTGTCACCCCGTAGCCGAACGCCATCCGCTTGGCCACCAGGGGCAGATAGCTGCGCAGCAGCTGCTTGCGGTAGATCGCGTCCTCCTGCTCGAGAGAAGTAGCCTGCGAAATCTCTCCGGCCGTGTACGCCTTGCCGTAGTAGTAGGCCGCCACGCCCGCCACCGACATCAGCAGCACAAACAGCACAAATGCCTTGCGTACGCTGAACCAATGCACCAGCAGCGCAAACACTACCGCCAGTCCCGCGCCCGCCCATGGCCCGCGCGACTGCGTCATGCCCAGGCCCAGCACAATGGCCGCCAGCGTCAGTCCCCGCATTGTGACCGGGATACCCTTCACCAGCCGCCGCGCGCCCCACGCCGGGTCCCCCTGCCGCAGCCACATGCAGTAGATGAGCCCCGCCAGGAACACCATCCCTGCCAGGATGGCGTGCGCGTAAGCGCCGGTAATGCGCCCAAAGCCCCAACGCTCCTGCAAGGGCCATTCGACAATCTGACCGGGGAAGAAGTGTCCCCAGAAGCGCTGCCAGATGCTCATCTTCAGCACAAAATCAACCACACTCGCGATGCCCACAAATGCCAGCAGCGCCGTCATGGCGCGAATCACCGGAGTTCGCGCCGGCGGCTCGGCTCCTTTGCCCTGCTCCATCAGCATTTTGGCCACCATGTAGGGCAGCACCACCGAGGTCAGCGCTGCAAACAGCGTCAGCCCGCCGTTGGCAAAATCGAAGGGAAGCTGAAACACGCTGCCGCCCACCGAAGACACCTGGCTGCCTGGGATATAGGTGTTCAATCCCTCTGAAAATGCCTGACTCAGGGCAAACAGGACCACGAACAGGTCTATCCAGCTCAGCCGCCAGTGGCGCAGCTCGGTCATTGCAAGAGCCACTGCGAGAGGCAAAATAGCCATGTCGGTAAACGTCAGCGGAGGCATGTGGGGGAACCGCAGCGAAAAATAATGGGGCAGCAGCAACAGCACCGGGATGTAGACCCTTACCAG
>Ga0302324_100003270_pt1 | contig 36685 bp, 29 predicted proteins | sample Palsa_T0_1_FD_201949 | JGI IMG/M metagenome (GOLD analysis project Ga0302324, IMG submission 201949) | Peat permafrost microbial communities from Stordalen Mire near Abisko, Sweden - Palsa_T0_1 | ecosystem: Environmental > Terrestrial > Soil > Palsa > Peat permafrost | place: Sweden: Abisko... | reverse complement strand
ATGGCTACCAGCTTCAGGCGCAGCTCGCGCTTGCGCTCGGACCGTTGGCGGGGGCGCTGAACGCCGGTCATGTCTATGTGACCTTGGGGCGGCTGGAGAAGGCCGGGCTGGTGAGCGGCGAGCGTGTCGGTCAGGCTGACAGGCCGGATCGCAAGGTGTATGAGCTGACTGCGGCGGGTCGCGCGCGGGTGCAGGAGTGGTTGTCGGATACGAGTTGGCCGAAGCCGGCGCCCGCGGAGTTTCATCTGAAGCTCGTCGCAGCGGCGGCCGCGGGGTTGGCCGACCCGGTTGGCCTCGTCGATCGGCAGCGCGTCGAGCTGCTGCTCGGGTTGCGTGAGGCGCAGCGCGCGGCGCTGGCGGAACCCGTCGGGTCGGCCGCCGGGCTGCTGCTGGAGGGGGTCGTGTTGAGGCTGCAGGCCGATCTGCGCTGGCTTGAGGCATGTGCGAGGTATTGGGATGGGGCGCGGGGATGATCGTGGAGATCGGACATTCCGCGCTGTCGGCTCGTGGTCTGTGTCAGGAATACGGCAGGGGCGCCGGGTTGGTGCGCGCGGTGGCTGATGTGAGCCTGGATGTCGGGCGCGGCGAGTCGGTCGCGATCGTTGGTCCCAGTGGCTGTGGGAAATCCACGCTGCTGTATCTGCTCGGAGGGCTTGAGCGGCCCACGGCCGGCTCGGTGCGGCTGGCCGGCAATCAGCTCGACCAGCTGCGCGAGGCGCGTCTGGCGCACCTGCGCCGCACGGACCTGGGGTGCGTCTTTCAGGCCTTTCATCTGGTCGATGAGCTGACCGCACGCGAGAACGTGGAGCTGCCTGCGCTGCTGGCGGGGGCTTCTCCCCGTGCAGCGCGGCGGCGCGCGCAGGAGTTGCTTGAACAGGTTGGTCTGGAGGATCGGTCTGAGCATCTCCCGTCTGCTCTTCCCAGCCGGCCTTGTCGTCTACACGATCGCCGGCGGACATCTCAACCGCGCGGCGCCGCCAACCCTGTCGCTAATCGCCGTGATCCCAGCCACCCTCCTGACGGTTGCCGCTCTGACCGCCCTGCCAGCGCGCATCGCGGCCAACCGATCAGTCGCCGACGTGCTCCGTGCCGAATGACCCCGGCTGCACCGAGCTGACGCCGCAGCGCCCGCCCAACCACAATCGACGTGGAAGCAGCAATCGTCGCCGGCGACCCGGTCGGGGTTTCGGCGAGCAATTTCGACCGAGGCAGGAGCCGGGCCGAACACGAGTACGGGAGTCTTGCCCGGGGACGCTTTTCCTATCGGAGTATCCGCGGCAGCCCGAAGTGCGGGAAGGCGCTGTTGCCGCCGAACCAGGTGATCGCGGAGATCTGCTGGCCCTCCAGGGTCAGGACGAGCATTCCGTACAGTCGGGCGATCTCGGTCCGGGGGGGTGGGAAGTAGACGCCGAATGCTGGTTGGGTGTTGGCGCGGGTCGGTACCAGTTGCGGCGCGCCTCGCGTGATCGTGCGGTCGCGGAGGAACGAGCCGATCCTGGCGGGACCCTGGTATTCGTAGGGCTCGGGCGGCATCGTCAGCCACGCCTCGTCGGTCAGTAGGGCGACGACGCCATCGATGTCGCCTGTTTGGATCGCGTCGGCGAAGCGGCCGACGGTGTCGCGCTCGCGTTTGGAGTCGGGGAGCGGCGCCCGTTCGCGTGCGGCGGCCGGCAGCCGCGATTCGAATGCCGCGCGGGCGCGGCGCAGCAGGCTGTTGACCGATTGTGCGGTGGTGTCGAGCATTTCTGCGACCTCCTCCGCGCGGTAGCCGAGCACGTCGCGGAGCACCAGCACCGCGCGCTGAGGCGGGGACAGATGCTGAAGGCCGACGATGAACCCCAGCTCGATCGCCTCTTTGGTCTCGTAGCGCGCCTCCGGCCCGGGAGCCTGGTCCGGGATCCCCTCCAGCAGGACGTCGGGGAAGGGCTCCAGCCAGATCGCCTCGCCGTACCGGGTGGGCTCGGGCATCTCGGTCATCCGCTGCAGGTCCTCAGGTCGGCGTCGGGTAGCCCGGAGCGCATCGAGGGCGCGGTTGGTCGCGATCTGGTACAGCCAGGCACGGACCGACGCGCGGCCTTCGAAGCCCTCAAGGCCACGCCAAGCGGCGAGCAGGGTCTCTTGGAGCAGGTCCTCCGCGTCGTGGACCGACCCGACGATCCGGTAGATGTGGATCTGGAGCTCACGCCGGTACGGGTCGGTCAGCTCGCGGAACGCATCCTCATCGCCAGCGCGTGCACGCGTGAGCACCTGGTTGGTCACGCTCGCATCCTCGCACCGACTGTTCCTGTCACCCGCATCACTGTAATGACGTCGGTGCGCCCCGAAATTCGCCGCTCAATTTCCCTCGCCGCGAACGCCTCAAAACACGCACCACCCACAAGTCAAAGCGGAGATTCAAGATGGGAAAGATTGTGGTCAGCGAGAACGTCTCGCTCGACGGCGTCGTCGAGGACCCGAGCGGCGAGCAAGGGTTCAGGCACGGCGGCTGGTTTGTACAGTTCATGGGTCAGGACTGGGAGGCGTGGGCTGAGGTCGAGCTCGCCGAGGCACAAGGCGCCGAGGCGCTGCTGTTGGGTCGCCGGAGCGACGAGTACTTCGGCACACGGTCGTCATCCCAGAGCGGCGAGTGGGTGGACAGGTTGAACAGCCTGCCGAAGTACGTCGTGTCCTCGACCCTCGAAGCGCCCAAATGGACCAATGCGACCGTCCTGAGGGGCGAGGTAGTCAGCGAGGTGTCGAAGCTGAAGCAGCAGACAGAGGGGGAGATCGTCGTGTTCGCCAGCCGCCCGCTCGTGCGCACGCTGATCGAGCACGACCTGGTCGACGAGCTGCGGCTGACCGTCTTCCCGGTTGCGCTCGGCGCGGGTGAGCGTCTGTTCGGCGAGACCAGCGACACGCGACCCCTGCGCCTGATTGACACGAAGACCATCGGGAGCGGACTCGCCCACCTCACCTACGAGCGCGCCCGGGAGGCCTAGACGAAGCTGTCGGGACGCACTCGCCTCGACTACGCGCCCGCATGCCCGCCCGCGCCCGGGCGGGCGTCGGGCAGGCGCCGCAATATCAGCGTTGGACCTCACGCCGAGTGAGGAGTCGGTCGGCGACAGCCTTGGCGGTGCTTTCAGGGATTGTTGGTGGTGGTGCTCGTCGCTGGTGCGGTCAGGCCGGATGAGACGATTGAGACGAGCTGCTGCTCGCTGACCCCCGCGACGGCAACCTGCAGGTCCTGTGTCTGGCCGCCGGTGGAGGGGATTTGGAGGTTGAGTACGACGTGCTTGGTCGCGTTCGGGACTGGAACGCCGTGGAAGCTCAGCCCACGCCCGCCGATGATCTCGTAGGTGCCGACGGTTCCGGTGTACGCCCCGATCTGGATCGCGTGTTCGGCGCACAACATGTTTAACCCCGGCGGCGCGTCGGCGGTTCCGCGACGCGAAGGTGTTGCCGACGTGGCGAGAGACTATGGGGCTGGCGGACTGAACCTGCGGTGGGTGACGGGGTGGCCTCGGCTCACACTTGGCCTCGGCCGTGTGCCTGGCGCGGTGGGCGGCGCGGGTCGCTCACCGGCCGCTGCTGTGAGATCGGCGACGACAGCATCCCACGGATCTGGGTGCCGGCGTGGGACCGGTTCAGTCATAGCTCTCACCCCACGCGAAGCTCAGACGTAGCGGGCTCGCGAGGCCTCGCGCAGTGATACGAAGCTTGGTCTGTCCGGCGTGTTCAAGCTCTCGCCACTGGGTGAGGAGGCCCTCGAGTTGGGCTGCTGCGGTGTCTCCGCCGTAGGCGTCCAGTCGCCAGCGAACTCGGCGCTCGGGCGTCTTGTCCGCGTTGCCCCACGGACTTCGCAGGGAAACGATCGCCGCGCTTTGGCTTCGCCGGTCAACGATCCCGAGTCCCCACCGTCCGGGCTGGTCGAGCGACAGTCCTTGTTTTGCGGGGATGTTGAGCAGCAGGTGCAGGAGCAGCAACGGAGGCTGATTGCTGGCCAGGTCGGTCAGGCCGCGCCTTCGCGGTGTGCCTGGCTCGGCCAGGAGGCAGCCCAGCAGGCGGCGGGCCGCCGGGCGCGAGAGTTGACTGATCCCCTGACCGCTCAGGGAGGCAAAGCCGGTGTGTCGGCCGTTAATGCTGTGGACCGCGCTGAGGATCGATGGCGGCGCCTCCCATCCACCGTCGCCGCCGTGAAGCGGCATGAACCCGCCCCAGGTCAGCCCGACCGAGCGCAGCTGATCTCCGTGGCGCTCGAGCACCGGGATCAGCTGGATCGCCCCGCGCTCGCGGTCCAAACGCAGCGGCAGCTCAAGCCGGCCTCCCTCACTGAGCTGCTCGAGCCACGCTCTCGGGATTTCATCGGCGGCCGCCGTCGCGATGATCCGATCGTATGGAGCATTCGGCGGGTGGCCGAGGCGACCATCGCCAGCGACGATCGTCGCGCCCGTGCCGGCGTCGTGCAGTGACCGGCGCGCGCGACGCGCGAGGTCCGGGTCGATGTCAATGCTGGTCACCCGTCCTGACGGCCCGCTGAGGTGCGCCAGCAGCGCCGCGTTGTAGCCCGTGCCGGCGCCGACCTCCAGCACCCGATCACCCGGCCGCACGTCGAGCAGGTCCAGCATCTTGGCCATCAGGGACGGCTGGGAGGACGACGACAACGGCAATCCCTGGTCGTTGCGCTTGGTCGCGATCGCGTCGTCGCGGTAGACCTCCTCCAAGCCACCGTCGGCGAGCGCTTCCGGAAGGAACTGCTCTCGGGCGACGGCCAAGAACGCGGCTTTCACCCGGGGAGAGCTGAGCACGCCCTTGGCGCGCATCTCGGCGATCAGGCGGCGGCGCAGCCGCTCGCTGGTTGTCCTCACCATCAGTTCCCACGGCTCCGGTGATGTAAGACGGGCTGCTGGACGGCACGATCGATCACAGCAACGTCAGTGTGACGGCGAACGTGCTGAACCCCGGATCGTCTGGGTGGCTGCAGGCGAGATACCAGTCGGCTGGTTTCGATGCTCGGTCATGGGAGTCGCTTTCCGTATTTGGCGTGGACTGATTGGCGGGTAACGCCGAGCGCGTCTCCGATCTGCTGCCAGGACCACCCCTGCTGGCGGGCGGTCGCGACGTGGTCTGCCTCGACTCGTTCCGCGAGCCGGTGCAGAGCGAGAGCCGCGCGGAGCCCCAGCGACGGGTCGTTGGACGCGATCGCGGAGGCGATGTCTTCGGCGTTCATGTGCGTCAGTCTAGATTGACAACAGATCGCGTGCCGCTCTCGCGGCGGGACGCCCGCTTGGCGGAGCAAGCCGTCATGGGCAGTCCTACCGACGGCTGACGGCGCGATCCACCCGGACCTGCATCGCTTCTCGTACGACCGGATGGGGGCGACGGTCACCGTCGTCGAGGGGGCCTCGCACGTGGTGATGCTCTCCGAGCCAGCGGTCGTCGCAGAAACCGTGCGCCAGGCGGTGAGAGCCTGCGCCGATGACACAGCCGCCTCCTGACGCAGTCACGTCGGTAACACCTCCAGAACGCTGTCACCCGGCCAGGCCAGGAGCAAGATTGTGATGTGATGTCGTTGACCTCGGGCCGGGCAAGGTACGGCTGCTGGTGATGCTCGCCGACGGGCCGATGACGCTACGCGGCATCGCCCACGCTTTCGGGATGCTGGAAGAGCTCATGGCTAGGGTCGATCGAATGCCGCCTACGCCACCAACCGACCCGGACCGCAGAACAACACGATGATCCACACCCTCGGCACAGAATTCGTGCACTTCTACCTACTGGAAGAGAACGGCGAGCTCACGCTCATCGACGCCGGGCTCAGTGGATACCGAGACACGCTCGAGCCCGCGCTCGCCAGCGCCGGCCGATCAATCGAGGACGTCAAGGCGATCGTGTTGACCCACGCCGATCCCGACCATGTCGGATTTGCCGGCAAGCTGCAGAGCACCCACGGAATCCCCGTCTACGTCCACCGTGCAGACAGCGACCGGACGCGGGACGGAAAGATGAAGCAGACCGAGGGCTCACCGCTCGAGATGCTCACCATGCTCAGACACGCCCACGGCAGACGCGCACTGCGACACATGATCGCCAACGGCGGCGCCAAGCAGCCCAAGGTCGCCGAGGTCATACCGTTCGACGACGGCGACCAGCTCGACGTCCCCGGACAACCACGGGCGATCCACACCCCCGGCCACACCGACGGGCACTGCGTCCTCTACGCCCCGTCCCAGGACGCGCTGTTCGTCGGCGACGCCGTCAACAACATCGACATCGGCACCGGAGAGTCCGGCGGGCGCGTCGCGCCCACAGCCGCGAACACCTCCACGGACCAAGCCTATGAATCCCTCGCCAAAATCGAGGAACTCGCCGTCAGCACCATGTACTTCGGCCACGGAGACCCGTCGACGGCGGGCCCCCGCGCCATCGTCGCAGAGGCCCGCGCCAACCGCTGACGCCGGTCACACGCGCCTGTGCGCCCGCCGAGCGACGACGGAGCTGACGAGGCGCGATGTCCTGTCCCCGTCTGGCTGGTCCTTGTACGCTGTCACCGAGGGAGATGCTCATGCTCACTGGGATCGACGAGGGGTCCAGTACCGAGGCAGCTCTGAAGCACCTGGTGGAGATGCTGCTGCATGACCTCGACCGGATCGTCGAGCACGCCGTGGAGCACTTGCAGGCCGCGTCACGCTCATACGCGGTCCTGGCGCCCGGCGAGCTGGCCCCGGTTGCGGCGACGAACATCAGCAACCTGTTGACGCTGGTGCTCGATCCCGACACGGATCGCGCCTGTGTGGAGCGCGCCTATCGTGAGTCAGGCGAGATTCGCGCCCGCCAGGGCGTGACCAGCGACGAGATGCTGAACGGCTGGCGCGCCGGAATGGAGGCGCTCCGTGAGGAGGCGCACGAGGCGGCGGCCACGCTCGGGTTGGGGGCGGACGTGCTGCTTGCCTTCTTGGAGGCCATGCTGCGCTGGGGCGACGTTGGGATGGTCGCGACTGCGTCAGCCCATCGCGAGGCTGAGTTCGAGCGCGCCCGCCATGAGCAGCACCACCGCGCGAACCTCGTGCGGGGGATCCTGTTCGGCACGCTGTCCACAGCGGCGATCAGCGTTCAAGCGATGGGGTACGGCCTGGACCCTGCGGGCACCTACCGGGCGGTGAGATCGCGGCCTACCGCCAAGGCGACGCTGGGGGCACTCGAGCGGCAGCTCGGCGTCGCGGACGGCGCGGGATCTCGGCGCGGGTTGGCTGCGCTGGTGGACGGTGACCTCGTCGGCTTCGTGCTCGAGCCTGTGCCCAGGACGGTGACAGCGACTGTCGGTATCGGTCCGCCCGGGCCGCTGCACGAGCTCGCGAACTCGTTCAGGCTGGCAACCCGAGCGTTCGAGGGAGCAACATCACTGCCGGTGGAGGGACCCGTCGCCATGGACCGCCTGGGTCTGTGGCCGGCGGTGGTGGCTGACCGCGACGTCGGCGACGCGCTGATGCGACGGATCGTCGCCCCGCTGCTCGCCGAAGGAAACGCGGGGGTGTCTGTCCTGGAGACCGTCGAGCGCTACGTGGCGAACGACCTGCGGCTGACCGTCACCGCGGAGGAGATGTTCCTCCACGTGAACACCGTGCGGTACCGCATCCGCCGATTCGAGGAGCTCTCCGGCATGAGGTTGCGACGTGTCTAGGACCTCGTCCTGGTGTGGTGGGCGATCCAGCGCCGTCGCCTCGATTCCTCGACCAAGGCGCATTTGTAGTCGCCGACAAGCCGGCGGGACCGAATCTTGACGCGCGCGCCCTTGCCCTGCCGTGAGCCGGTGCGCAACCCTTCCTCCGATGAGCAGCGTCCCGACACCTGAGACCGGGCGGCCGGACGGCGGGGCGCTGGCCGGCCGTGTCGTCATCGTGACGGGCGCCGCGCGAGGCCTCGGGCGGGCCTACACGGAGCTGATGCTGAGCGAGGGCGCCGCAATCGTCGCCAACGACATCGATAGCTCCGTACTGCGCCACGACAACGAACCTCACGAAGCGCTCACCTTATTCCCCGGCGACATCGCCGACCCGGCCACCGCGCCGGCGCTGGTTGAGCGGGCGCTGACGGAGTTCGGTCACCTCGACGCGGTCATGTCGAACGCCGGGTTGCTCCGCTCCGGGTTGTTGCTGAAGGTGACGGCCGACGACGTCGATGCCGTGAACGCCGTCCACATCCGGGGCACGTTCCTGATCCTGCAAGCCGCGGCCAGCCATTGGCGTGCGGAGGCGAAAGCTGGACGGCGTCCCGCCGCCTCGGTCCTGACGACCACGTCGGGTGCCGGGCTCTACGGCTTCGTCGGTGAAGGGCTCTACAGCGCCGCCAAGGCAGCCGTCGCCGCGATGACCGTCGTTGCCGCCGCCGAGCTGGCGCGCTACGGGGTGACCGTCAATGCGATCGCGCCGATCGCCCGCACGCGCCTGACGAGTTGGATGCCTCCGGCATCCGACGAGGAGTCCGACCCGTATTCGGCGGCGCGCGTCGCACCGGTCGCGGCATGGCTCCTCAGCGACGACGCCCGCGACATCACCGGCCGTGTCGTCGAGGTTGGAGGGGACAGGCTGGCGATCGCCGAGCGCTGGCGCGCGTTCGATGGACCCGCCCTACCGCTCGGGGCCCGTGTGAGCGATGCGGGCGAGCGGGTTCGAAGCCTCGTGGCGGAGGCTCCGCCGCCGCTTGAGCCGTGGCACGCCAACCAGGCGTCGTTCGATGGCGGTCCGGGCGCCCTGTGAGCTTGTGTGGCGACTTTCAGGCGACTGCGTCGCGCCACCCCGACGCGCCGGCGCTGCGGCGCGCGGGTGGTGGTGGCGAGCGCACCTGGAGGCAATACGCCAACGACGTGGAGCGACTGGCGGGCGGGCTCGCCGGCTGTGGAGTGAGGGCGGGGGACACGGTTGCGCTGATGCTGCGCAATCGCCCCGAATTCAACCTGCTCGATGCCGCTGCGATGCATCTCGGCGCGGCTCCGTGGTCGATCTACAACACGGCGTCGCCTGAGCAGATCACGGACGTGGTCGGGCGGGCTCAGAGCAACGTCCTGATCACCGAGCACGACTTCATCGAGCGAGCGAGCGCAGGTGTCGCCGGCCTCGGAGTCGAGTACCTACTCGATGTCGAGACGATCGACGAGGTTCTCCCCCCAGCGCCGGCGGGCTTCGACTTCGACACGGTCTGGCGGTCCGTCTCCGACGCCGACCTGCTGACGATCATCTGGACGTCCGGCACAACTGGCCGGAGCAAGGGCGTCGAGCTCACCCATGGCGGGATGCGGGCATTGCTCTCGGCGCTCACCGATGTCAGCGGCGTGGCGCGCAGCGGCGGCCGCTGCATGTCCTACCTTCCCACCGCCCATTCCGCTGACCGGCTGGTTGGTCTCTACTGGCCGATGATGCTCGGGGCCGAGACGACCTGCGTCGCCGACGGTGCCCAGGTGCTGGCGGCGCTGCCCGAAGTGCGCCCCACGATCTGGGGAAGCGTGCCGCGCGTGTGGGAGAAGCTGCGCACGGCGCTGATGGCGAGGGGCATCCTCGATCCAGCGACGATGTCCGACCAAGCACGCGCGCTCGTCCTCGCTGATCTCGGACTCGACGCGGCAGCGTGGGTCTACTGCGGCGCCGCCCCGATCCCGGCTCAGACGCTCGACTTCTTCCTCGCGCTCGGGCTTCCCCTCTGCGAGGTCTGGGGCATGTCGGAGACCGGCGGATTGCTCACCGTCAACCCGATCGGCGGTCAGCGGGTCGGGACGGTCGGTCCGCCGATGCGCGACGTCGAATTGCGGATCGCCGACGACGGTGAGGTCTTCGCTCGCGGGCCGAATGTCATGCGTGGCTACCGCAACGATCCGGAACGCACCGCGGAGGCGATCGACCGGGACGGCTGGCTGCACACCGGTGACATCGGACGGCTCGATGACCAGGGGTACTTGACGATCGTCGACCGCAAGAAGGAGATCATCATCAACACGGCGGGCAAGAACATGTCGCCCGTCGCGATTGAGAACGCACTCAAGTCGGCGGGGCCGTTGATTGGCCAGGCATGCGTGATCGGCGACGCGCGTCCGTACATCTCAGCGCTGCTGGTGCTCGATCCCGAGGCGAGGCTCCCGGCGGACGAGGCGGCGCTGAACGCCGCCGTCGACGCCGAGGTCCGGGCCGCCAACGCGCGACTATCGCACGTCGAGCAGGTCCGCCGCTGGACATTGCTGCGCGACGAGTGGTTGCCCGACGGCGACGAGCTGACGCCCACCATGAAGCTCAAGCGCAAGCCGATCGCGGCGAAGTACGCATCGCAGATCCAAGCCCTGTATGAGCCACACACCGAACGCCTGGGGAGCGCATGACCGACACCGTCGGAGCCGAGGCCGGCTCCCATTCCGACAGCGGCATCCCGCTCGCGTCGACCTACCGCCCATCCGACGGCGGATCGCGCAACTACGAGCGCGAGCTCGGTGATCCGGGCAGCTTCCCGTATACGCGGGGGCAGCGTGCGGGCGACCCGACGGCGGGATGGATCCAGCGCGAGCTGTCCGGTGAAGGCTCGCCGCGACGCTCGAACGAGCAGTTCCACCGGCTGCTCGCGCAGGGTGCGACCGGCCTCGACGTGATCGGCGACACACCGACCTACACGATGTTGGACCCCGACCATCCGATGGCGAAGCCGGCGGTCGGCTCGGCCGGCGTCTCGATCTGCCGTCGACAGGATTTCGTCGAGCTCTACGACGGCATCCCGCTGGAGCAAATCACCGCCTCGCAATCACTGCCCCCGGCGTTTGCGATTGCGGGCATCTACCTCTGTGCGCGCGAGCGAGGACTCGATCCGCGCGTGCTCCGGGGATCGGCGATCAACCCACCTTTGTATGGAGAGGACTCCTCCTACTCGGTGTTCATGCCGGTCGAGCTACGCCTGCGCATGTCCTTGGACGCAATCGTGTTCTCGATGCGAGAGATGCCGCGCTTTCACCATTTCATCGAGGACACGTACTACATCGCCGACGGAGGGCTCAACGCGGTTGAGGAGATGGCACTCGGTTTCATCGAGATCCGGGAGATCACGCGCCGGCTGATCGCGCGCGGTCATCACGTCGACGAGTTTGCCCCTCGCATCGCGATCCTCGTGGACTGCCGGATGGACATCTTCGAGGAGATAGCGAAGATCCGCGCCACCCGGCGGCTGTTTGCCCGGATGATGCGCGACGAGTTCGGCGCCACCGACCCGCGGTCGCTGGCGGTCAACGTCACGGTTCACACGTCGGGCATGTCACTGACCGCGCAGCAACCGATCAACAACGTGATCCGCGGCGCGATTCAAGCGCTGACCGCCGCGATGGCCGGCGTCAACGCGGTCGAGATCTCCACCTTCGACGAGCCCTTCCGCACACCGTCGCACACCGCGCACCTTGTCGCGATGCGCACGCAGCAGGTGATCGCCGAGGAGACCGGCGTCGCGCGGGTGGCCGATCCGATCGGTGGTTCGTGGTACGTCGAGCACCTGACCGACGAACTCGAGCGCCGCATCGATGCCGAGGTTCGGCGGATCGAGTCGCTCGGGGAGATCGCGGATCTCGTTCAGAGCGGCTTCTTCCGCACGATCATGCACTCCGGGATGGATCGCTACGCGCGGGAGGTGCTCGACGGTGAGCGCCGCGTCGTCGGCGTCAACTGTCATCCGGCGATCGGCGACGAGGACGAGTTACTGCGAGACATCGCCGAGCTGCGCTTCGAGTCCGACGACTCACACATCGAGCGGATCCGTGAGTGGAAGACGACCCGCAACCTCCGGCAGGTCGAGCACGCGCTTGACCAGGTGAGAGCGGCTGGCGACGATCGCAGCGCCGATCTCATGGCTCCGATCGTGGCTGCGCTCAATGCCGATGCCACGACCGGCGAGATCGCCTTCGTGCTGCGGGAGAGCTACGGCCAACCGGGCGACCCCTTCGCCTGATGAACCCGCATGATGGACATCGGGGTCGGATCGTCGTCGGGACCCTGGGGCTCGACCAGCACGAGGTCGGCGCGATGGCCGTCGCGCACCTGATGCGACGCAACGGCTTCGAGGTGATCTACCTCGGGAAGCACAACACGCCGCGGCGCTTTGCTGCGACCGTGGAAAGCGAGGACGCGCAGGTGATCGGGGTGTCCATCCATTCGTGGGAGCTGACGGCGTATGCCGACGAGCTCGTCGCCGCAGCGCACGACCTTGGAGCCGCGCTCGTCATCGGCGGGTCGATCCTGACCGAGACCGATCGTGCCGAGCTGGAGGACCGTGGGGTTGACGCCGTGTTCGGGCCCTGGGCGCGGGAGGATCAGATCGTGTCGACACTCGACGAACTCGTCGCCGCCGCTCGTGACCGCCAGGCGCGTGATGCGGCGGCAGGTCCCACCGACGGAGGAGGTCTGACGTGAGCGGTTACTACATCGGCGTGGACATCGGTGGCACGTTCACCGACTGTGTCGCGATTGACGACGCCGGCGGTCGGTTCTTCGCCAAGACGCCGTCGACGCTGGCCACGAGTCCGGCCGACGCCGTCGTCGCCGGCCTGGGCCTGCTTGCACAGGAGGCCGGCGTCTCGCTCGAGCGGCTGCTCGAGCAGACCGAGCGCTTCAGCCACGGCACGACGATCGGGACCAACCTGATGGTCGAGCGCAAGGGCGCGCACGTCGGCCTGTTCGCCACGGCGGGTCACGGCGATGCACTGCTGATGATGCGCGGCAACGGTCGAACGGCCGGCGTCACGCCGGACCGTGTGTTCGACGTCGGAGCCAGCGACAAGCCCCCGGAGCTCGTCGCACGTCAGCGGATCGTCGAGCTATCCGAGCGGGTGGTGGTCGATGGGGGGGTGCTGGCGCCGCTTGACCCCGACCATGCCCGCACGAAGGTCGTCGAACTGCTCGCCGATGAGGAGATCGACGCGGTCGCTGTCTCGCTGCTCTGGTCCTTCCGCAACGACGTCCACGAGCAGCTCCTGCGACGGCTGATCGAGGAGACGAGGCCGGGGATCTTCGTGAGCATCTCGTCAGAGACGTCTCCGCGCCAGGGCGAATATGAGCGCACGGTGGCGACGGTGATCAACAGCTACGTCGGACCCGCGTCGAGCCGCTATCTGCGTCGGCTCGATCAGGAGCTGCGCGGTCGCGGCCTGCGGCGCGCACCGTTCATCATGCAGGCTGACGGTGGGGTCGTCCCGGTCGGGATGGCCGAGCGGCTGCCGGTGACCACGATCGGCTCCGGCCCCGCCGGCGGACTTGCCGGGACGGCCGCGATCGCGCGCGCCAACCATCACACCAACGTGATCGCCACCGACATGGGCGGTACCTCCTTCGAGGTGGGGCTCCTGATCGACGGCAAGCCGATGCTGTCCGGCCAGCAGGTTGTCAGCCAGTACGCCTTCCACCTATCGCACCTCGACGTGCGATCGATCGCCTGCGGCGGCGGCTCGATCGCCTGGGTCGATCCGTACAGTCGGGCGCTGCGCGTCGGGCCCGACTCGGCCGGAGCGGTGCCCGGCCCGGCGTGTTACGGCTCGGGCGAGCTTCCCACGGTGACCGACGCCGACGTGGTGCTCGGCCTGATCGATCCCGATCGGTTCCTGGGCGGCCGGATGCCCTTGGACCGAGCGCGAGCGCGAGCGGCGATCGGCGAGCTGGCCGACCGGATTGGTCTGACGATCGAGGAGACGGCGGCGGGCATCGTCCACATCAATAGCCACCGGGCCGCGCTGCTGATCCGCCAGCGCACGATCGAGCAGGGGCTCGATCCCCGAGAGTTCGTGATTTACGCCTTCGGCGGCGCCGGCCCGGTGCACGCGTTCGGGTTCGCTACGGAGCTTGGCGTGTCGGAAGTCGTGATCCCCCTCGGCAACGGCGCCTCGCTGTTGTCGGCCTACGGCATCGCCGCCAGCGACGTGGCCCGATCCTTTGAACGCGAGTGCCAGATCACCGCTCCGGTCGACCGCGAGGAGCTTGAACGGGCCCTCGGATCCGTCGAGGCGGAGGCCATTGCCGCGATGGAGTCGGCCGGCTACGCCCGCCAGGAAATGGAAATCGAGCGCACCGCGTTGATGCGTTACGCCGAGCAGTATCTCCAGGAGCTGCGGATCACGCTGCCGCACGGTCCGCTCCAGACGACGATCGGCGATTGGCTTGCGCAGACCTTCGAGCGTGAGTACGTCCGGCTCTACGGCGAAGGCGCCCGCGCCGTGTTCCAGACAATCGAGATCTTCGCGGTGCGGGTGACGGTGCGCATCCCGACGTCGTTCGCTGCCGCCGTACCCCGCAACGAGTTCGGACCAGACGTCGAGGTCACGGCGGCGCAGACCCGCCCGGTGTACTGGCCGGCCGAGTACGCCTGGGTCCCGACGGGCGTCCATGACGGCCTGCGCCTGAGACCGAATGCCGTGCTGATCGGGCCTGCGATCGTCGAGCTGCCGCACACCGCGGTGGCTGTCGCCACTGGCCAGCGGCTGCGCACCGATGCCGCCGGCAACCTCGTCCTGTTCGTCGCCTGAGGAGGATCGACATGACCGTAGATCAGCTCCCAACGCTGCCCAGCGTCCGAGACAACGGCTTCTGGGACGGTGTCGAGCATTCCTACATCCCTGCATCCGAGCTCAAGCTGCCGCCATCGCTGCGCTGCTACGAAGCGCAGGACGTGAGCGTCGACCCGATCACCTACGAGGTGGTCCGGTACTCGCTCGTCAACGCCAACCTCGAGCACTCCGCGCTGCTGCAGCGGTTGTGCATCTCGCCGATTGTGATGTTGTCGCGGGACCTCCAGACCTCGATCCTGACGGGGCTCGGAGACCTCGTCGTGCTCAGCCCCAACCTGCAGTACTTCTCCAATAGCCATGCACTGGCGATCAAGTTCACGCTCGAACATCGCGGCGTGTCGCCGGGCATTCATGACGGCGACGTGTTCCTGAGTAACGATCCGTTCGTCGGTGCACCCCACCAGCCGGATATGGCGCTGCTCGCGCCGATATTCGTCGGCGCGGCGCTGTTCGGGTGGGTGGCGAACACGATGCACTACTCCGACATCGGCGGGAGTACACCCGGAAGCTTCTGCATCGACGCCGTCGACACGTTCTCCGAGCCCGCCAGCTCTCCGCCCGTGAAATTGGTCGAGAACGGCGTGGTCCGTGAGGACATCGAGCAGCTGATCGCCCGGCAGAGCCGCCTGCCGACGGCGCTGAGGATGGACCTGCGTGCCGGCTTGGCCGGAATCGAGGTCACGCGGCAGAGAGTCGCAGGATTGATCGACCGGTACGGCCCGGACGTCGTCGCCGCCGTGACGAACGGGATGATGGACAGTGCCGAGGCGGTGTTCGTCGAGCGCCTGCACGATATCCCCGACGGTCGCTGGAGCCATCGTGCCTACACGGAAGCCGCGGTCCCGGGCGACCGGGAGGTCTATGCCTACCAGTGCGCGATCACCAAGGCCGGCGATCGGCTGATCGTCGACAACCTCGGGTCCGATACCCAGACCGGGTCGATCAACATCACGTTCGCCGCGTTCGCGGGGGCGGTACTGGCGGCGCTGACCCAGCAGATCACCTCAGATCTCGCCGGCGCCTACGGCGGCGTCTACCGTCGGGTCGAGTTTCGTCCCGAGCCGGGACTCGTCAACTGCGCCGATTGGCCAGCCGCGGTGAGTCCATCCGGGGCCTTGACGACCGAGATGCAGCTCAATGCAGCTGGCATCGTCGTCGCGAAGATGCTCGCGAGCGGTGGAGAGGCCTCCGCGCGGCGCATCCTCGGACCATCGATCCCGCACTTCTACACCGCCCTGACCGGCGGCGCCCGTGCCGATGGGTCCATGTTCATCCATGCCAATACGGACGGGATGATGGGCTCGCTCGGGGCGATGCCTGCCCGCGACGGAGTCGACGCCGGCGGCCACTTCTGGATTCCTGACGGTATCGCCGCAAATGTCGAGGACAACGAGCAGCAGTACCCGATGGTCGTGCTCTACCGTCGCCTACTCGAAGGTGGCGCCGACGGTGCGGGCCGACACCGTGGCGGACTTGGCTTCATCGAGGCGGCGATACCGTACCGAGCCCTCGTCTTCCAGCTCGCCCTGTACCTGAACGACAGCTTCCCGAAGGGTCTCGGACTGCTGGGCGCCAATCCCGGCTCGCGGGCCTCCTTTCGCTTTCGCAGTGGCACCGAGGTCCGCGCCCGTCTCGCTGCCGGGTTGGTGCCGACCAGCCTTGACGACCTTGCGGGATCCGAAGCTCCGGCGGCGTTCAAGGGTCCGCCACTCCTCGCCGGCGACGACGACGCTTGGGAGTGGGTCTCGCCATCGACCGGCGGGTGGGGAGACCCATTGCTGCGTGAGCCGATCGACGTGCTCGGTGACATCCGCCGACGAGTTCTTGACGTAGCCACGGCCAAGCGGGTCTACGGCGTGATCGTGGCCGACGACGAAGTGGTGGATTCGGCTACCTCCGCATGCCGGCTGGACCGGCGGCGTCAGCGGTTGGACGGTGTGGAACCGGAGGACCTCCGTCAGCCGCAACGGAGTGACGGCACCGTCGGCGACCTCCTGCATGTCGTCAACGGCCGCTGGTGGTGCAACGGTGCGGACCTCGGACCTGTCCAGACGACATACAAGGACGCGGCACCGATGCGCGAATGCCGGGTTCGCGACATCGCTGCCGAGTTCGACGCCGCCGACCACGAGATGGCGGATCGGATGGTCTTCCGTGAGTGGTTCTGCCCGGTGACCGGGTACCGGATCGACACCGAGATCTGCCGGGCCGGCGAGCCGTCGCTGGCTGACATTCTGCTGCACACGTAACGGGTGTTCGCCGCCGACGAGGCGATCCGTCTGCGAGGATCGGGGGATGGTTTCCCGAGGAAGCAGGGCGGGCGCCGAGGTCCGAGACGTTGGCGTTGGCGCAACGGCGGACGAGGACGAGCGCATCATCGACAACGTGCTCGGCCAGGAGGTGTTGGGCGATTTCCGGCCGTCGGACCTGATCGGCACGGCCGGTACGGTCTTGCGCGGCGCGATCATGCAGCCGGGCGCGGTGGCACGCTCCTCGCTCGGGTTCGTGGCCGAGTTGGGGTTGCTCGCGGCCGGCGAGGACCGTCTCGCGCCCGGGCCGGGGGACCGCCGCTTCACGGACGAGGCGTGGAGCGACAGCGCCGTCTACGCACGCGTGCTGCAGAGCTACCTGGCGCTCTGCCGGTCACTGGAGCGCTACGCCGAGCGGGCATCCGACGACCCGCGCCAGTCCGAGCGGATCCAGTTTTTGATGTCGCAGGTCGCGGATGCGGTCGCGCCGACGAACTTCCTGCTCGGTAACCCGGTGGCGTTGCGCACCGCGGTGCGGTCCCGCGGCGTCAGTCTGCTGAAGGGCGCGCGCAACCTGGCGGGCGACGTGGTCAAGCGCCGGCCGATTCCCGCCCAGGTCGACTCCTCGGCGTTTGAGGTCGGCGGCAACCTAGCGGTCACGCCGGGCGATGTGGTGCTGCGCACCGAGATGTTCGAGCTGATCCAGTACGCGCCGCAGACGGCGCAGGTTCACGCAGTACCGATCGTGGTCGTGCCGTCGATCATCAACAAGTTCTACGTGTTTGATCTGGCGCCGGGTCGCAGCGTCGTCGAGTACTTCGTCCGCGCTGGGCTGACCGTGTTCATGATCGCCTGGCGCAACCCCCAGCCGCGCCATGATCGCTGGGGGATGCCCGAGTATCAGGATGCGATCGAGGTGGCGATCGACGCGGCGAGCGCGATCCGCGGCGTGCGCAAAGTCAACCTCTGGGCGGTCTGTGGCGCCGGTCCGGTCGCGGTCTCGCTCGCCGGCCACTACGCGGCGCGGCGCCGCCGGCGGATCAACTCGCTGCTGCTGTTCGTCGCTCCGCTCGACACCAAGGCGATGTCTGAGGCGCCGAACATCGGCGCGTTCATCGACCGCGACAGCCCCGCGCTGCCGGCGCCGGTCGAGCGCCGGCGGCGCAAGCGCCGGATCACCGCCCGTGACTTCCTGCTGCTGTTTGCGATGCTGCGCGCCAACGATCTGATCTGGAACTACTGGGTCTCGAACTATCTGCTCGGCGAGACGCCGTCGGCGTTCGACGTTCTCTACTGGAACGAGGACGCGACCGGGATGACCGCCCAGTTCAACCACGACTTCGCCGAGTTCGTCGACGACAACCCGTTGGTGAATACGGACCCGGCCGCGCGGATGCGGGTTCGCGGCGCCCCGATCGCCGACCTGAGCAAGCTCGGGTTCGACAGCTACGTGGTCGGCGCCCGCAACGATCACCTGTGCATCTGGCCGAGCGTCTACCGGACGGCCCAGCTGCTGCGCCCGCGCAGCCAGTTCATCCTCGGCAACAGCGGGCACATCCAGACGATCGTCTGCCCGCCGGGCAAACGTCAGGCGAGCTTCTGCACCAACCCCGACCTGAGCGGCAGCGCTGAGGAGTGGCTGGCCGGCTCTGAGCGCCACGAGGGCTCCTGGTGGGAGCACGGTGCCGCGTGGAGCTGCGAGCGCTCCGGCGCGCTGGTCGACGCGCCGCCGGCCGCAGGCAGCGACGACTTCCCGGTGCTGGGCCAGGCGCCGGGCAGCTACGTGCACGAGCGGGCGTGACCGCCGTCGATGGCGACGTCGCCGTCCCGGTCGCGCCGATCAGCCGCCGGCCGGTGCAGATCCGGGAGCTGCGCATCTGGGGCACGACGCTGCGGGTCGGGGTCTGGCCGGGGTCCGCGCGCCGCGCGCCGCTGCTGCTGTTCAACGGGATCGGCGCGAGCCTCGAGCTGCTCGGCCCGTTCGCCGACGCGCTGGACGACGTCGAGCTGATCTCCTATGACATGCCCGGCACCGGCGAATCGGGGCTGCCGCCGATCCCCTACCGCCTGTGGATGCTGGCGCTGCTGACCGACCAGCTGCTCGACGAGCTTGGCTATGACCGCGTCGACACGCTGGGCGTCTCCTGGGGCGGCGGCATCGCCCAGCAGTTCGCGCTGCAGAACCCTCGCCGCTGCCGGCGGCTGGTGCTGGCCGCGACCTGCGCCGGGGTGACGATGATCCCGCCCAAGCTGTCGGTCCTGACCAAGTTCATGACCCCACGGCGCTTCAACGACCCCGACTACCTGGCGTCGATCGCCAACGAGATCTACGGTGGCGATGTTGCCTCAAACGCCGAGGCGCTCGGTCATTTCAAACGCACGCGCTACGCCGGCTACCTGCTGCAGCAGCTTGCGATCGCCGGCTGGACGAGCCTGCCCTGGCTGCGCCTCGTCCGCCAGCCGACGCTGATTCTCGCGGGCACCGACGACCGGATCGTCCCACCCGGCAACGCCGACCTGCTCGCCTGGGCGATCCCCGACAGCCGCATCCACCGCTTCGACGACGGCCACCTGTTCCTGATCACCGACCCGGCCTCCTCGGCCGCGGTGATCGACGAGTTCCTCTCGACGCCGGACAGCTGAGGCGGTCTCGGCCGGGCCAGCTCGGGGTAGGGATTGCCCTACCGGTCCTCTCGGGCATGTGCGCGTGAATCGTCGGGCGGATCCGTATGTACGCACGCGCGGGCCGCTGAGAACCTGGTTTCGGTTCCGTGGACGCGCCACGAGCCCGCCGATGGAGCAACGAAAGGAACAGATGATCCACCCCTCGATCACCAGGCTCGGCACCCAAGTGGCTCCCGATCAGACGACGACGACCGGACCCCAGGCGCGTCGGGGACGCAGGTTTGGTTTTGCCGCCGCCGCGTTCGCGCTGGCGGTCGCGATGCTGGGGACGACGCTGCCGACGCCGCTGTATGCGCTGTACCGCGAGCGGTTCGGGTTCTCAGAGCTGATGATCACGGTCATCTTCGCGACGTATGCCGCGGGCGTGATCGCGTCGCTGATTCTGTTCGGCAGGCTGTCTGACCAGATCGGCCGCCGACGAGTGTTGCTGCCCGGGCTGGTGCTCTCAGCGCTCAGCGCCGTGTGCTTCTTGACCGCCACCGGGCTGCCGCTGCTGCTGGTGGGTCGTGTCCTCTCGGGGTTGTCGGCGGGCATCTTCACCGGTAGCGCGACCGCCACCCTGATCGACCTCGCACCTCAGGGGCGCCGTGCCCGGGCCACGCTCGTGGCGACGATGGCGAATATGGGGGCGCTCGGATCCGGGCCGCTGCTCACCGGGCTGCTGTCTCAGTGGGCAGGTTCACCGCTGCGGCTGACGTTCTGGGTCGACCTCGCGCTGCTGGTACCCGCGGCGATCGGCATCTGGGCGATGCCCGAGCCCGTCACCCGCGCAAGCCATCCTCGGCTGCGACCCCAGCCACTGAGGGTGCCCAGGGAGATGCGCTCGACCTTCATCGAAGCAGCCCTGGCCGGCTTCGCCGGCTTCGCCGTCCTTGGCCTGATGACCGCCGTGACTCCCGACTTTCTCGGACAGGAGCTCGGAGTGACCAGTCGCGCGATCGTGGGTCTGGTGGTGTTTGCGCTGTTCGCCGCCTCGCTCGCCGGGCAATTCGCCCTCGAGTTCGTCCCCGAACGCGCGGCGATCCGCAGCGGCGCCAGCGCGCTGATCGTGGGCATGGGGTCGCTCGCCCTCAGCTTGGCCGTCTCGTCGCTGGCGCTGCTCGTGCTCGGGGCCGTGATCGCCGGGTTCGGCCAAGGACTGAGCTTCCGAGGAGGACTCACTGAGGTCAACGAACACGCGCCGGCCGCCGAGCGCGGCGCGGTCGCATCGAGCTTCTTCGTGGTGATGTACGTCGCGATCTCACTGCCCGTCATCGGTGAAGGCATCCTCGCCCAGGCAGTCGGCCTACGCGCCGCCGGGCTGACGTTCGCCGCGCTGGTCGCGGCGTTATCGGCGGGCGTGCTGATCCGGGCGGCACGCATGCACCGCGGTACCGGCCACGCCGGAGCCACCAGCCGATCGTTAGCGCATGCCGGATCGACACCCGGAACCACCACCATGACCCACACCCATCCGTGACCCATCCCGATCAGACAGGAGCAGCATGAACAGCACGGACACATCGCTCAAGACAACGCCGCTGGGCCAGACCGGCCTGGAGATCACCCGCGTCGGGTTCGGCGCCTGGGCGATCGGCGGCGGCGGCTGGGAGTTCGGCTGGGGTCCGCAGGACGACGAGCAGTCGATCGCGGCGATCCACCACGCCCTCGAGCTGGGGATCAATTGGATCGACACCGCCGCCGCCTACGGCTTCGGTCGATCGGAGCGGATCGTCGGGCAGGCGCTGGAAGGCGTCGCCGCACGACCCTTTGTGTTCACCAAGTGCTCACTGCTGGAAGGGCCCGGCCGCACCGTCGTGCACAGCCTCAAGCGCGACTCGATCCTCAGAGAGGTGGGTGACAGTCTGGCGCGGCTCGGGACCGATGCGATCGACCTTTATCAGATCCACTGGCCGATCCCGGACGAGGACATCGAGGAAGGGTGGCGGGCGCTCGCTGACCTTCGTGACGAGGGTCTTGTGCGCCACATCGGGGTCTCGAACTTCGACGTCGACCAGCTCCGGCGGATTCAGCAAATCGCACCGGTCGAGACACTCCAACCCCAGTACTCGCTGATCGAGCGCGCGGCGGAGGCGGAGCTCCTGCCGTTCGCCGAGCGGGAGGGGATCGGCGCAATCGTCTACTCGCCGATGGGCTCGGGACTGTTGACCGGGCGGATCACCCGTGAGCGCATCAAGAACCTGGCCGACGACGATTGGCGCAGGCGCGACGAGCGCTTCAACGAACCGCAGCTCTCCCAGAACCTCGCGCTGGTGGCCCGTCTGCAGGCGGTCGCCGATCGGCACGACACCACCCCGGGCGCGATCGCCGTTGCCTGGACACTGCGCCACCCGGCCGTCGACGGGGCGATCGTCGGCTTCCGGCGCCCGGACCAGGTCGACCCGATCCTCCCCGCCGCGAACCTCGAACTCACCGACCATGACATCGCCGAGATCGAAGGGAGCGCACGATGAGCCAGGTTCAGGTCGGGTTGCTGGGCGTCGGCCTGATGGGTTCCGCGATGGCCCACCGGTTGCTGGAGCGGGGGATCGCGGTCACCGCCTGGGACCGCAACCCCGAGGCTCTACGCGAGCTCGAAGCACGAGGTGGTGAGCCGGCGCAGCAGCCCGGCGAGGTTGTGAGCGCCGCCGGCGTCGTGATCACGATGCTCCCCACCGCCGACGTCATCCTCGAGGTCGTCGAGCCGCTGCTGGACGAGTGGCCGGAGAACACCATCTGGCTGCAGATGAGCAGCGTCGGAGCAGCCGAGGCCGACGAGCTGGCACGTGTCGCCGGAGCACATGGAGTCAGGATCGTCGATGCGCCCGTGTCTGGCAGCACTCAGCCCGCGGAGCAGGGTCAGCTGACCGTGTTGGCCTCGGGGCCGGATTCGGTGCGCACCGCGGTCGAGCCGATCTTCGATGCTCTGGCGTCGCGCGTACTCTGGGTGGGGGACGCCGGGATGGGCTCGCGGTTGAAGCTGGCGGCCAATCATTGGATGATCACGATGGTCGCCGCGCTGGCCGAGTCGATGCGGCTCTGCGAGGCGATGGGGCTGGATCAGCGGCACTTCGTCGCGCTACTGGACGGGGGGCCGCTCGGCTCCCCGTACGCCATGCAGAAGCTCGGCGAGATGCAGCGTCACGATTACCCGGCCGGCTTCCCAGTCCGCCTGGCCTTGAAGGACCTCGAACTCGTCCGCGAGGTCGAGCACAGCGCTCAAGCCAAGATGCCGATGCTCGACGTGGTCCGCGAGCGCGTCACCGCCGCAAACCGCGAGCACGCCGACGAGGACGTGGCGGCGATCTACGAAGCCTGAATCTAACGTTCCCGGGAGAACCACTAGATGGTTGATTCCACGGCGCGGGCCGTGTTTGGTCGGCAGCTTCGAGGAGCAACGAGCAGCAGGGTCGACGTCGGTGGTGCTGATCAGCATCGCCGACCCCAGGGGGCCTGGACGGACGCCGACCTCGACTTCGACCAGCTGCTCACAACCGCTCGACCGCCGGGTGCGGATCCAGGATTGGTCTCTTTTCGTCCTCCCATCGGCAAAAACGACCAACCCTGGCCGGGACCGAGTCCGACGGCGTCGATCAGCGACGATCCCCGCTTCGGTCAGGACGGCAGCGGCTGCGGACACTGCTTGGCGGCCCCGCCGGACCATGGAATCACTCATCTAGCCGCTGGGAGGGGCGCGCAGGTAGGCGAGGACCGCGAGCACTCGCCGGTGCTCGGTTTGGGCCGGATCGAGTTTGAGCTTGTGAAAGATGCTCGTGACGTGCTTCTCCACCGCCGCCTGGCTGACGAGCAGTGCCTGCGCGATGCCGTGGTTGGACTTGCCCTCCGCCATCGCGCCCAGCACGTCGCGCTCGCGCGCGCTGAGCCGGTCAAGCGGCCGGTCGCGTTGACGGCGGCCGAGCATCCGTCCGACGACCTCAGGGTCAAGCGCGCTGCCGCCCGCGGCGACCCGGGTGACCGCGTCGATGAAGCTCTCGACATCGCCAACGCGCTCTTTGAGCAGGTAGCCGACCCCCTCGGCGCGATCCCCGATCAGGTCGACCGCGTAGCGCTCCTCGTAATACTGCGACAGCACCAGCACCCCGACCTGGGGCCGCTGGCGTCGGAGCTCGATGGCTGCCTGCAGACCGTCATCGCCGTGGCCCGGCGGCATGTTAACATCGGCGATCACCACCGTCGGACGGTGCGCAAGGCCCTTCCGCAACAGATCCTCGGCGTCGCCGGCCTGGGCCACGACGTCAAACCCGGCCTCAGTGAGTATGCGCGCGATCCCCTCACGCAGCAGGACGTCGTCCTCGCCAATCACCACACGCAGCGGCCCTGACATAGGACAACCCTACCGCGCCGCCGGGGGCCATCGCGATTCTCCGCCGAGCAGTCGCGCCAGGGGCGTGTTAGGCAGATCGGCCTTGTCCACGAACGCCCTGGCGCCGGCTCGCTGGGCGTCCTCGGTGGTGATGATGTCCCCGTCGATCGAGGTGAGAACGACCCGCGGCCGCCAGGGCAACGCCGCGAGCTCGCGCGCAAGCGCCACTCCGTCCCCGTCGGGTAGCTCGACATCGACCAGGACCGCGTCGGGCTCCAACCGAGCGGCAGCCGCCAGCGCGGCCTACATCGACGCCTGGTGGAACGTCGTCAACTGGCCAAAGGTGGCGCAGAGCTACGCCGCCGTCTCGGCGGCGTTGAGCGCCGGTCGGCCCGGATGACGGGCATTCCGTCAACCGAACGAGGGGGCGCTGCACGCCCCTCCGCTGCGAGGGCGGCAACACTCGTCGTGTGGTTTCAGCTGCGCTCGCCAGAGCTGTCTGCCGAATTCGAGCGCGTGATGGCTGGTGACCGAGAGGCCGACCTCGGCGCGCTTGACACGACGTCCGACTGCGGCTGACGCGGCCGGTCAACGTGCCAGGGCAACCGATCCAACCTCCCGACTACGTGTTGATCGGCGAGATCACCGAACTCGATCGCTGGCAGGTACAGGCGAGCGAGCAAGTCCAGCGTTTGGCAGACGAGCTCGATCATCTCGTCTCCGCTCGCAGGATGCTGGTGCTAGAGCGCGTGCTCTGACCCGCTCGAGCTGTGGACGCTCTTGACAAGACCTGGGCCGCCGCCTCGTGAAATCCGGCAGGTTGCCCGGCGGCGAGGAACGTTGCGGCGATCTGTCGCATCTCGCCTTCCCAATTGGCCTGAGCGGCATATTGGTCGACGCCAATAACGCCACATCGCCAGGGTGATGGCGGGATTCATGTGGCCACCCGATGCCCTCCCGGGCGGCGACAGGATCAGGAGGGTGATCGGCCGTCTCGCGGTGGCTGAGCCATCGGGTGAAGCGCGCGACCCGGCACATCGCCGCCTGCACCGCCGTGGCGTTCATGACGCGAGCACCCTCAGCTTCCGTAGGGCCAGGCCGTCGTCGGACGCGGTTCGGATGGCGGCCGCCCGCTCGTTGAGGAGGGTTTCGAGGTGGGAGAGGTTGTCGAGATGTTGGCTGGCCAACAGCAGGGCGAGCGCGGCGTCCGCCATCGCGTTGCCGCTGCCGCGGGTGGCATCGCGCACGCAGGAGATCAGCTGGCGCGCGTCCTCCTCGTCGTGAATCTGCGGCGGCGGCAGCGCGCCACCGCTCATCAGGGCGAATCCGAATGCGCTGTACCAAGTCTGGAGAGCTGCGAGCTCGCGGTCGAGGTGATGGCCGCATCGATTGAGTCGAGTGTCGCCATGGGCGATGCGGGCAAGCGCGGTGAGCGACTCCGCCGTGCGGCGCACCCGCGACGCACTGCTCACCAGCGCGGCGATGTCCTCTGGGTTGACCCGGGTCGCCGAGCGTTCGCCGTTCCGGCGGCGAACTCGGCGATCCCGGACCCCCTCGCGGGATGGGGCCTGGTGTCCGACACGAGCGCCAACTCTGTGGCCGTCGCGTTGGAGCCGCCGTTCCGGATCCGGGCGGCGACGTACTCCGCGCGGCAGGTCGCGGGCTACGCGATGCGCGCAGCCGGGGAGAACGTACCGGAACTCGACTGGCCAGAGACAGCGCCAGAGCCTCAGGTCGGGCAGGTGCTGCACGAGTGCGTTCGCGACGGCATCCCGCGCGGCGTCCAGGCGGGCGAAATCCGGATGCGCCTGCTGACCCTCGAGTCGCTCGGCCCCCGCCCGGAGCACGGCCGACGCTGCCGCCATCGCTTCCTCGTGCTCAGTCCCAGCGCGCCGAGGCGCCCTGAACCCAGCACCGCCCGACGGGCCCGACCGGCCCTTTGGCGGCATTGACGTCGCTTCCCGGCGAGCTTGACTGGCTTCTCTCGCTGCTCTCGCCGCCCGCCGAACCCGGGGTGGTCGGGCTCAGCGACCGCGTGACGGCGCTTGAGGGGCGCCTCAGCGTCCAGAGCCCTCCCGACGGCGGCACGATCCTCGCGGCGACGCTGCCCCTCGACTCTCATTAGCGCGCCCGACGCAGCGCTTTGGATCCCGGCGGCGCGCCGGATCGGCGCAGATCAACCGATCAGGTCGATGGCAGCTCACCCTGCTGACCGTGACGCTTTCCCGGCTCGCTCCCGTGCACCGAACACGGTGCCGACGTTCTAGTCGGGCTGGCGCGATGCGCGGCCCAAGGAGGTTCTGACGATGTTGGAAACCACTGCTCGACCTGCCCCGGTCGTCGTCAGCCGCGTCGCCGGCCCTGCGCCCGAAGGTGGCGATCGCCACGCCGCCGTCCTGGCCCGGAACAACTTGTTGCTGCTGCTCATCCTGTCCTCAGGAGCGGTCGACGCGATCTGCTTCCTCGGGCTCGGGAAGGTGTTCACGGCGTTCATGACGGGGAACTTCGTGTTTCTCGGCCTGCGGATCGGGGGCGCGCCAGGCCCGCACACCGTCAGCGTGATCGTGTCTATGTGTGCCTTCGCGGCCGGAGTGCTGCTGGCGACCCGGATCGTGAGCCCGGCGCCGCGGTCTGATGTGTGGCCGCGGCGGGTCACCCTGGCGCTTGGAGTGACGCTGGTCGCCCAGACCGCGTTCGCGGCGTTGTGGCTGAGCGTCGGCGGACACGCGTCGTTGACGGCAACATTTGTTCTCCTCGGCATTTCCGGGCTGGGGATGGGATTCCAGACCGCGGCTGTCTTCTCGCTGGGCATCCAGGGCGTTTTCACCACTGCGGCCACGGCGACGTTCACCGTCCTGTCGGGCGATAGCGCCCACTGGTCCAACACCGAGCCGGAGCGCCACCGCTTGGCAGCCCTGCTGATCGCGTTGACTCTCGGGGCCGTAGCCGGTGGCCTGCTGATGGTCCACGCCCGCGATTTCGCTCCGCTGCTGCCGGTCTGCGCCTCGGCGTTGGTTGTTGGGCTCGCCGCCGGTCGTCGTCAGGCGGTTTTCCGCGGCGAGTAGTTAGCCTGGAGATAGGCGAGCACGGCATGCACGCGCCGGTGTTCGGTTCCAGCGGGACCGAGTCCCAACTTGTGGAAGATGCTCGTGACATGCTTTTCCACCATGGCCTGGGTGACCACCAGGCCTTCGGCGATGCCCCGGTTGGACTTGCCCTCGGCCATCGCAGCCAGCACCTCGAGCTCCCGAGGGCTGAGCCGCTGGATCGGGCCGCCGCGACGGAGAATTCGCGCCACGACCTCGGGGTCGAGCGCACTGCGGCCATCGGCGACCCGTTTGGCCGCTTGCAGGAAACTCTCCACGTCGCCCACGCGTTCTTTGAGCAGATAACCGATGCCATCGGTGCCGTCGGCCATGAGGTTCAGCGCGTAGCGTTCGTCGTAGAACTGGGACAGGATCAGCACGCCGGTCTGAGGGCAGCGCTCGCGCACGTCGAGCGCCGCCCGCAGGCCATCGTCGCTGTGATCCGGCGGCATGTTGATGTCGGCGATCAGCAAATCGGGGCGGTGAGCGAGACCTTTGCGTCGAAGATCATCCGCGTCACCTGCCTGCGCGACGATCTCAAACCCCACCTCGGTGAGCAGCCGCGCAATGCCTTCGCGCAAGAGCACGTCGTCATCGCCGATCACCACGCGCTGCGGCACTGACACGGGCTCAAGCGTAGCGCCGCGGATACGCCGCTCGCTACGCTCCGCCGAGCAGCCGCTTCAGCGGCGCCCCTGGCAGGTCCGCCTTCTGAACGAACGCTTGCGCTCCGCTGCGGCGGACTGCATCAGGGGAGCCGACATCCTCCTGCACCGAAGTCAGCACGACCCGTGGTCGCCAGGGCAAGGCAGCCAGCTCGCGCGCGAGCGTGAAACCGTCGCCGTCGGGGAGTCCGACGTCGACGAGCGCCGCCGACGGCTTGAGTTGCATCGCCATCGATAAGCCATCCGCGACGCTGGCCGCCTCGCCAACGACCGTCATGCCGCAAGCGGCGATCAGCCGAATCGCGAGGGCGCGGAATGTCGGGTCGTCGTCCACGATCAGGACCGAAGCGGTCATGGCAGCATCATCGAGCGCGCGCGGAGGTTTTGGGGTAGGGAAAACCCGACCCGCCTGGTCCCGCGCGTCAGCTCAACGGCGGGCCGCGGGAAGGGCGCGGATCACGAGTACGACTGAGAGCTATCGAACGGCAAGCGGCTTGGTGCGCGGCAGCGCGGCGATCGTCGCGTCGTCGAGGTTGAGATGGGCCTTGACCAGCTCGGGCGGCAGCACGCCCATCCACTGGCTCAAAGAGACGTCGGCGTAGTGGTCAGAGCGGAACATCTCAAAGAACACGAGCGGGTCATCGCCGGTGTTCTCGACGTAGTGGCCCATCGCGAACGGGACGGCTCCGACGTCGCCGGCCTGATAGTCAAACGTGCGGGCCTTGCCGCCGGAGGCGAACACCGTCATCCGCCCCTGGCCTGACAGGTAGTACTGCCACTCGTCGGCGTTGGGGTGCCAGTGCAGCTCGCGCATCCCACCTGGCTCGATCTCGACCAGCGCCGCGGCGATCCGCTTGGCGACGGTGAAGCTACGCGAGTCGGTGATCCGCACCTGGCCGCCTGGAGTCTTGGTCGGCTCCTGCGCGTGCATGTGCCACGTGTAGGACAGTGGCGGCTGGGTCGCCGGGGACGGCGGCGCGTCGTCGTCCAGCGCGGGCGGCACGTCGCCGGCGAACATGTAGCGGGTGTGGCCGATGTCGGTGGGGAGGGCGTCAAACGCCGACTCGGCCACCCCGAAGTTCTTGGCCAGCACGTCCCGCGGGGTGTGGTTGAACCAGTCGGTGATCAGGAACGTCTCGTTCTCGGAGAAGTCGCCTGAGTCGAACACGAGCAGGAACTCGACGCCGTCGGCGAGCGCCTGGATCGAGTGCGGAAGCCCGGCGGGAAAGTACCACAGGTCGCCGACCGAGACATCGTCGATGAACAGCCGGCCTTCCTCATCGAGGATGCTGACGCGGCAGCTGCCGGCGATCACGTAGGCCCACTCGGCTTCCTTGTGCCAGTGCAGCTCGCGGATGCCGCCCGGAGTGAGGCGCATGTTGACCCCGGCGATCTCGGTGCTGATCGGTAGCTCGCGGGTCGTCGTCTCACGGGCCCAGCCGCCGCTGAGCACGCGGTTGTGCGAGAGCGCGAACGGCCATTTGAGGCTCTGCACCGTGCCGGCGTCGGTCTCCGGCGCGACCAGGACATCAGGGTTCTGAAGCTCCAGGGGAACGTTGTGCGGGCCGAGGATCGTCGCGCCGATCCCGCCGCGGATTGGCTGCGGGTCGCCGTTGGAGCTGGCGCTGTGCTGCGGGCTGTCTGCCATGAGGTTCCCTCCTGGGGATTGGTCGGTCTGATCACGTCCGGTGAAGGAAGTGCTGATTCGTTCTTGCATCGCACTGTGCACTCTGATGCCCACCAGGGTGAGTCAACATCAACCGGGTCGGTTGATTCACGCGGCTTTCAGCGCGCGCGCCGCGTGAGGTAAACGGGTCTATCCGCATACGGAGGGTGCGAGCAGGCCGAGCGTGCGCGCTCGGGTGACCGCTTCACGGCGGCAGTGCACGTCGAGCTTGGTGTAGAGATGGTGGATGTGCGTCTTGACGGTATGCACCGACACGCACAGCTCGCCCGCGATCTCTCGCTTGGAGAGGTTCGTGGGCAGGAAACGCAGCACCCGGGTCTCGCTTTCGCTGAGCGGTTCGGGCAGTGGCTGGGGCTCCGTCACCCTCGCCGCCGGCCGGCTGCCGCCGAGTAGCGCGAGCGCGTCCGCGATCAGAGAAGCGTGGGTGGTGCGGTAGCGGGAGTGGCTCTCGAGAAGCTCCTTTGCCGCCGGGTGGAGGAGGAACGGTAGGAGCAGGCCGTCCGGCTCGGCGAGATCAAGGGCCCGCTCCAGGGCTCGCTCGGCCCCGCCCGCGTCGCCGAGCGCGTCGTGCGCGAGCGCGTCGAGCAGGCAGGCTTGGACGCCCCAGAGCGGGGTGAGCGTCACGGGTCCACAACCATCGAGCAGAGGCGCGAGCGCGGCGGTCGCGGCGTCGGGCTCGTCCTGGGCGAGCCTCAGCGCCGCCTTCGCGATACGCGCTCCTACCGCGCCCGGCTCGGGCTTGTCGAAATCCGCGAGGGCCTGCTCGGCAGGTCCGAGTTCGCCGATCGTCACCAGCGTCTGCAGCAGGAAGCCGCCGATCCGTGAAGCGAGGGGCGTGACGAGGCATGCGTCCAGGAGCTTGGCGGATCCGAACGCGTCCACGGCGTCCTGATGGCGGCCGCAGGCAAGCTCGAGCAGCCCACGGGCGTATTGGACCATGCCGGCCCCCGGCCCGACCGATCGAACCGCCCAACCGGCATGTTCAAGCACGGACCGCGCCTCCGCGAGCCGTCCCTGCCAGACCATTGCGGTGGCCAGCGCGGCGCTGGCCGGGGCGACGATCGGTTCCTCGCTCCAGCCGTGCTGTCGCGCCAGCTCGATGGCTTGGGTGGCGCGCTGCACGGCAAGCGAGGTCGACCGCAGGCCCGCCAGCTGCGCCGACCAGCTGACGCCGAAGATCTCCAGATATGGGCGGTTGATCGACCGCGCCAGGAGGATCCCCTCGTCCAGGTGCCGCTCGGCGTCTTCGATTTCACCGGCCCGTAGCTCGGCGCTTCCGAGGGTGATCAACGTCAGCGCGCGCCGCTCGGGATCGAGGCAGAGCGCATCATCGGACTCGGGGATTCCCAGCAGTCGCTGCGCCTGCTCGATCGCCGCGGAGAACTCACCACCGGTGCGAGCAACCAGCAGGCGCAGGCGCACGAGGAGGGGCTGCACGCGCCGGCGGCGCTCGGGCGCCACTGATGGCAGCGCATGGCTTGCGAGTGAGCAGTACCGCTCGGCCTCGTGACGCGCTCCGCGCCTCAGCTGATCGGCGGCCGTGAGCGCCGCGAGCTCCGCATCGTCGGCAATCGCAGCGGGCGGAACGGCGGCGAGGACCTCCTCCGCGGGGGCCGCCTGACCGCCGAGTTCGAGGCCGAACCAATGGTCTGAGACGATGCGAGCCATCAGCTCCCAATCCGCTGCAGCTCGGGCGTGCCCGACGGCCTCAACCGGGGAGCCGTGCTCGGCAAGCCATTCGGCCGCTGCCCCGTGCAGGCCGGCCGGCGCGTCTGGCTCGCTGCGCCGCAGCTCTCGCTGCAAGAGCTCGGCGAGCAGACGGTGGTAGCGAAACCAGGACCGGCGCGCGTCCAGCGCCACCACGAACGCGCCTGACGCCTCGAGCTCGTGCAGGATCCGCTCCGCGCCGGGATCTCCGGTGAGCCGCTGGGCCAGCGGGCCGTTGACACGCTCGAGCACCGAGGTCCGGAGCAGCAGTCGGCGGACCTCGGTGGGCTGGCGGTCGAGCACCTCGGCCGAGAGGTAGTCGGCCACCGTTCGCTCGCTGCCGGAGAATTCGACCGCGAACCGTTCCGGATCGGGATGCCCGGCGAGCGACAGCGCCGCGAGTCTGAGCCCCGCCGCCCATCCCTCGGTGCGCTCGAGCAGTGCTCTGAGTGCCGACTCCGATAGCTCGACCCCGGCCGCTGCCAGCAGCTCATGCGCCTCATCCTCGGTAAAGGGCAGATCGACGGACCGGATCTCGGTGAGCGCGCCTTCGAGACGCAGCCGATGCAGGCCCAGCCGCGGCTCATCTCGAGTGGACAGGACAATCCGAAGACGGTCGGGGGCGCGCAGCAAGAAGCATTCGAGCTGGCGCAGCGCGTCGTCGGAGCGCAGCTCGTGCAGGTCATCGATCACCAGCCACACGGGGTGCTCGAGCAAGGCCAGATCCTCCACCAGCCCCCAGAGGTCCAGATCGGGCACCGCGCACATCTCACGTAGGACCGAACCGCTGGCCTCGGTGTGACGCAGCGCGTCGAACAATGAGAGCCAGAACCGCTGCGGATCGCGCTCCTCGCGCTCCACTGACACCCAGGCCGCGCTCTGCGCCAGGCCCGTCTCGTCGATCCATGAACGCAACAGGTGCGTCTTCCCGCTCCCGGCGGGAGCCGAAAGCTCGGTCACACGGGCCGCGCGCGACAGCCGCTCGAACAGCGCAGGACGACTGATGACGAGCCGGTCGCGTCGCAGGCGGTGCTGGGCGAGCACCGCCACATCCGCGTGATACACGGACGGCGGGACCGCCGGTCCGTCGCACGTGAGGTCGATCGATTGCACGTGGGGCGAGGGCGCGGCCGGCCCGCTGGGGCGCCTGGCTGCTTGGTAACGCTCGCGTCGAGTTGATTGGCGGATGGGGGTCATGCGATAGCCGGGTCCGGGAAGGACAAGCGGAACCATCACATCCAGCGGGGGCAGCGGGTATACCCACACCCCCGGGTTCTGACATCGGGCGCTCCGGGCAGCGCACGTAGGGAATTCCATAGCATTGGTGATCGGGCCCTCCGGCTCCTTTGTCTCGATCCGACCGTCGCCGCGCAACGGCGAGAGTGCCAGCCGGCGGTTGCGGGTTCAAACGCCGCGCGGTCGGGCCGTCAGGCCGGTCCGGGTGCGGGTGCGGCGAGGATCGCGATGCCGACGAGCGCCGCCGTGCCGCAGGCGGCGCCGCCGACGAGCAGCGCGAGCCGGGGGCTGGCGGCTCCCAGCACGCCGATGATCGTCGCGCCGATCGGGGTGCTGCCGACGAACGCCGTCGACCACAGTGCCGTGACGCGTCCTCGGTAGGGTGGCGCGGCGGCGATCTGGATGGTGCTGTTGCCGGTGGTGAGGAAGATGATGCTGGCAAAGCCGACGAGGACCAACAGGATCACCGCCGCCGCCAGGCTGTCCGTGCACGCGGTCGCGAGCATCGCCGCCATGTAGACACCGGCAGCCCGGATCATCCGTGGCACCCCGGTTTGCGCGTGGCGGGTGCAGTAGATCCCTCCGAGGACGGAGCCGAGGCCGAAGGCGCCCATCAGCCAGCTGTAGGTGGTGGCGCCTCCCCCGAGCGGCCCGCGGGCGAACAGGGGGAGACTGACCTCGAACTCGTAGGTGAACGTGCCGATCACCGCCATCATGCTCAGCGGAGCAAGAATCTCAGGCACCCGGCGTGCGTAACCCAGGCCTTCGCGCAGCTGATGGGCGTGGGGCCGAACGCGGAGGCCCACGATCAGCTGGGAGATGTCCAGGGTCAGCAACGCGGCGAGCACGCCGGCGAAGCTGACGCCGTTGGCGATGAAGCACCAGCCCACGCCGACGCTCGCCACCAGGGCCGCTGCCACCACCGGACCGACGGCGCGGGCGACATTGACCAGGGTGCTGTTGAGGGTGATGGCGTTGCGGATCAGCGCTTGCCCGACGATCTCCGGAACGAACGCCATCCGCGCCGGGTTGTCGAATGCGGTGAGCACGCCGAAGCCGAGGGCGACGGCGAACACCATCCACAGCTGGATGACACCCAGCAACACGATCGTGCCCAGGGTCAGCGACAGCACCGCCAGCGACGCCTGCGTGAACAGCAGCAGCTTTCGCTTGTCCGCGCGGTCGACGATCAACCCCGCGTAGGGCGTGAGCAGCAACACCGGGAGGTAGCGCGCCGCCGTGGCCAGCCCCAACCATACGCCGGAGCGCGTGAGCTGGAGCACGAGCAGCGCCTGCGCCACCGTCTCCGTCCAGCTTCCCACCAGGCTGATCGACTGGCCGACGACGAACCGCCGGTAGTTGGGAACCGAGAACGCCGCCAGTGGGCGGACCGGTGCGGGGTACGGCTCAGCGTCCATGCGCCGTGGCATCGCCCGACGAGACCCCACGGCGCCGGCTCACTTGAGCGCCGCGTCCTCGCCCAGCGCGCTGAAGACGATCGCCCGGAATCCGAGTACGACGACGCAGAACAGGCAGACGATGCCGACCGCGTGGGCCCATTCGGCGTTCGCGATGTTGAGCAGCCCGAAGCCCGCGATCAGGAGGGCGACGGCCAGGCGGGCGACCAGCCCAGGCCTGATCGCGTGCAGGGGCCGGGCGATCTCGTCGGCCGCGTTGCTCTCGGTGGACTGAAAGCGGCCGGCGAGCGCCAGCCGGAAGAGGAGCGCGAGCGAGGGAAACAGGATCACGCCGCCCCCCAACACGCACGCGATTACCCACACGAGCGTGTCGTGGCCGGCGGCGGCCTGATCGACCGTGAGGCCAGGGAGGATCGTGGGCCAGCGGGCGAGCGCCCAGCCGGCGACGATCGCCGCGACGGCGACCGCGCCGCAGTACCGCGCCGGCTCGTAGCGGCGGCCGTAGACGAGCATCAGCGTCACCAGGCCGGCGACGAAGGACGCGATCACGGCGGCGAGGGCGCGCCCACTGAGCAGCGAGTGAAACAGCGTGTGGTAGTCGGCGTTGACGATGAAGATCCCGCCGACAGCGATCACGCCGGCGAGCACCCCCGCTCCGAGTGCGCGCAGACGGAACTCGCGCTCGAGCGCATGATCGCCGTCGCGGGCGGCGTCGGCGGCGAGGTACACGGCGGACAGGTAGGCGCAGCTGGCGACGGCGAGCACGCCGATGAAGATCGAGGTCGGGTGCAGCCAGCTGGAGAACAGATGGTCCGCAGCGTTGCCGACCGGGACGCGGTTGGTCGCGATCCCGCCCACAGCCGCGCCGAGGGCGAAGGGAGTCAGGATCGACGAGAACGAGAAGATCGTGTCGATCCGCCCCAGTTCGCGATCAGTCGAGGCGCCGGCGCGAAATGCGTACGTGGCGCCCCGGAAGAGGATCCCCAACAGCGCGATGAACAGGACGACAGCGAGCGTCGAGGCGATCGACCCGAACGCCGTTGGGTAGGCAGTCCAGAACACCGTCAGGACGAAGATCAGCCACACGTGGTTGGCCTCCCACACCGGTCCCATCGAGCGGTGAGCGAACTCCCGTACCCGCTCGCCGCGCTCGCCGCGCCCAGCGAACAGCTGCCAGAACCCGGCGCCGAAGTCGGCGCCGCCGAGCACCACGTACAGCGCCAGCCCCGCGAGCACGAACACGAGCGGAATCGATTGCAGCAGCATCGGCTACGCCGCCTGAAGCTCGGCGGGGGTTTCGACGGGGACGTCCAGCGGCGCGCGGGCGAGACGGCGCAGCACCCAGCCCAGCCCGTAGGCGATCACCACATAGCTGGCGGCCAGCGCGCCGTAGCCGACCGGGATCCCGTGCGCCCCCGTGACCGCCGCGTCGGTGCGCATCACGCCGTAGACGACCCACGGCTGGCGTCCGACCTCGGTGACCACCCAGCCGGAGATCAGCGCGACAACCGCCAGCGGTCCCGCCACAACAAGCGCCCGGTAGAACCAGATCGACTCCGGCAGCCGCTTCTTCCAGATCCAGATCGCCAGGTACACCACCCCCAGCAGGGCCAGCATGGTCCCGATCCCAACCATGATCTGGAACGCCCAGTGCACAACGTTGACCGGCGGACGCAGGCGAGGGGGCACACTGTCGAGACCCTGGACCGCGGCATTCCAGCTGTGGAACGACAGGATCGAGAGCAGATGCGGGATCTCGATCCCGTACTTGAGCTGGTTGTCCGTGTACCAGCCGAGGATGTGCTCGGGCGCCCCTCGGGTCGTCTTGTACAACCCCTCGATCGCCGCCAGCTTGATCGGCTGCGTGGTCGCCACGTCCCGGGCCGCCCAGTCACCCACCAGGATCTGCAGCGGCGCGGCCAGCGCGGCGATCGTCAGCGGCACCAGCAGCGCGGTGCGCTCATAGCGCGTGGGTGGCCCGGATCTGCGCAGCCGGCAGAACGCGTACCAGCCGGCGACGATGAAGCCGGTGACGATGTAGCCGGCGACGTACATGTGGACCAGCTCGTGCCAGAGGTAGCTGTTCTCAAACAGCGCCTTGAACGGATGGACGTCGACCACCTTGCCGTCGTGCAGGCGGAACCCGCTCGGGTGGTTCATCCACGCGTCGACCGCGATCACCATCAGCGATCCGGTGAAGCCTGTGAGCACGATCGGGATCCCGCTCGCCAGATGCCAGCGTGGGGACAGCCGCCCCCACCCATAGACGTAGATCCCGATGAAGATCGCCTCCAGGAAGAACGAGAAGCCCTCGATCGCGAAGCCGACGCCGAACACGCTGCCGAACGTTCCGGTGAAGTTCGGCCACAGCAGCCCCATCTCGAAGCTGAGGACCGTGCCGGTGATCACGCCGACGCCAAACAGTGCCGCCATCACCTTGGTCCAGCGCCGCGCCAGCGTCAGGTACAGCCGGTCGCCGGTGCGGTGGCCGAGCCACTCGACGAACAGCACCATCACCGGGAACGCGATCCCGAAGCACACCAGCGGGATGTGCACCGCGAACGACAGCGCCTGCATCTGGCGCGCCTGGAGCAGATAGTGCTGGTCGACCGGCGCAAACGCGCCGGCGACAGAAAGACCGCCCATTGCCCTAGCGGGAGATCGTCGGGTGCGGGATGTTGCGCACGTTCGCGCGGGCCAGCTCGATCATCTTTCCCACGCCGCCGTCGAGCACGATCTTGCCGCCTGACAGCGCGAAGCCTTTGACCTGCGTGCCGGTGATATGCGGCGGGATCGACAGCGCGTCGGGGTCGGTGACCAGGTCGATCAGCGCCGGGCCGGGGTGGGCCAGCGCCTCGCTCAGACCGTCGCGGACCTCGCTCGGCTGTTCGATCCGGACCGAATGGATGCCGGCCGCCCGCGCGATCGCGGCGTAGTCGAAGTTGCCGTTGTCGATCTGGTAGTCGGGCAGCCCGTCGACCATCATCTCCAGCTTGATCATCCCCAGCGCGCCGTTGTTGAATACGACGATCTTGACCGGCAGCTGGTACATCGAGACGGTCAGGAGCTCACCGAGCAGCATCCCCAGGCCGCCGTCGCCA
>Ga0302324_100003269_pt1 | contig 36695 bp, 30 predicted proteins | sample Palsa_T0_1_FD_201949 | JGI IMG/M metagenome (GOLD analysis project Ga0302324, IMG submission 201949) | Peat permafrost microbial communities from Stordalen Mire near Abisko, Sweden - Palsa_T0_1 | ecosystem: Environmental > Terrestrial > Soil > Palsa > Peat permafrost | place: Sweden: Abisko... | reverse complement strand
CTGTTCTTCACGCTCCTCATAACGGGGATCGCGCAGGTAGTCTTCCCAACTCAGGCCAACGGCGACCTGGTGCGCATCAACGGACAGGTCGTCGGCTCGAGCAACATCGCCCAGAACTTCACACTCCCCATATTCTTCCACGAACGGGTCGAGTCCCAGTCTGCCTCAGGGCTAGACCCTGACATAACGGTACAGATGGCGGACGTGCAAATTCCAGGGATAAGCAACGCGACGGGGATATCCGCTAGCGCGCTCCAGCAGTTGGTGAACAAGAACATAGACCCTGAAGGTCAGTTCACCGATCTACAGTACGTCAACGTCCTCTCTCTGAACCTGCAGTTGATCCAGGATTATCCTTCCGCCTACCCTGGATACACTTGATCGCCAACCGCGAAACCCTGTAGCTGGCGAGCGGTCGGCCCGGTCCGTTTCTCTTATCGCCATTAAATAACTGCGACGTGGGAGAGTAGCAATGCAGGAATCCGCTCCGCTCGTCGACGCCTCGAACCTCGTCAGGGACTATGGGTCTGTAAGGGCTCTCGACGGCCTCAGCCTCAGCGTCATGCCGGGCGAGGTATACGGCCTGCTTGGCCCGAACGGGGCGGGCAAGACCACGACTCTTCGCATCCTCAGCGGTCTTGACTCTCCGACGAAGGGCGACGTAAGGGTGGTGGGGTACAATCCTGTCACCGAGGCGGTCGAGGTGAAAAGGCGCACCGGCTACGTCGCAGAGAGCGCAATCCTCTATGAGTCCCTGACACCCCGAGAGTACTTCGAGTTCGTCGCCTCCACTCGCCAACTTGACGAGCGCGTCATCAAGCGGGGCTCTACCCTGGCAGAGGTCTTCGACCTCGGCTCGCACTTCGACGTCCCAATAGGCGCGCTGTCGCTCGGCACGAAGCAGAAGATAGCCGTGATAGCCGCCATGATGCACTCGCCGCCACTGCTTCTGTTGGATGAACCCCTGAACGGACTTGACGCGAAGAGCGGGAGGATACTGAAGGAGCTGATACTCCTCCACGTAAGCAGCGGAGGCGGAGTCGTCTTCTCCACTCATGTGATGGAGGTGGCCGAGACGATGTGTACCCGGATCGGGATAGTCAACGCGGGACGCATAGTCGCCGAGGGCACCATGGACGAGCTCAGGAAGCTCTCCGGTAGGCAGGACTCGTCGCTAGAGGACCTCTTCCTGAAGCTGACCGACGAGGAGAGGTTCGTAGCCGATGCAATCGGGAGGCTGAGGGAGGAATCTCGGGTTGGACCTTGGTGAAGCGTGGAGGACCAGCAAGGTCTCCTACACTGAACTTGTCTACAGGCCGATACTGAAGTCGGGCTACTCGTCCCGAGACACGGACTCCCAGAAGTCGGTGCAGAGGGCTCTTACCGGTGCGACGCTCAACAAGCTCATCTTCGCCTTCTTCACGATGGCCGGCGCGCTCTTCCCCTTTGTGCTGTACCGACTCAGAGTCGACTCGGGGGCGATCAAGCTCACGTCGGCCTCGATCGACCTGACAATCGCCGTCTCCCTCAGCCTGCTGCTCGTCTTCGGCTATCTCGTGCTGTACTGTGTGCAAGTGCTCCCCACCTTCGTCAGCAGCGGGTCTTTCGGCCCGCTCGCACTGCTCCCGGTCGCTCACCGCGATGTGTCCGCTGTCGCCGCGTTGACGCTCTGGAGGACACTCGACTACATACTGCTGATAAGCCTGGCAAGCCAGATCGCCGCGGCGGCCTACTTCACGGGGTCCCTGACGGGCACGCTGTTCGTCGCCCTCGCCTCAGTCTCGAGCTCATTGCTCGCCGTAGGCCTCGCGCTTTGGCTGACGTCGCTCTTCCAGCGACGACTGGAGGGCGGGAGCCTCTCCGGCGTTCGCTCATTCTTCCGGCCGCTCTATTTCATCCTGTGGGGCCTAGGGGTTATGAGTGCCGTCTTCCTCTTCAGCGTAATTTCGTTCATCGCGCCCCCTCTGCAGGCCGCCCTTGCGAACCCCTTTGCGCCTCCGGGCTTCGCGCTCTCGCTCGTCCTCCCGTTCTCGGCCGGCCTGATCGTCTCGTACTACAGCGGCGAAGCCATCGCCAACGCCTCTCTGGTACTCGCCGTCGCCGGAATGGCGATTGCCGTCCTCGCATCATCGGGCGCCTCGGCCGTCATATTCAACACGATCTCCGGGGTTGTCTTGCCGACGCGCGGAGTTACGGGTGAAGGCGGCAGGTTGACGCTCACCTTCCGCGTGCGCGGCGCTCTCTCCGCGTATATCCTGAAGGACATCCGGGTCTCATCACGCAACCCGGCCACCGGCTTCCTGTTCGCCCTGCCTCTCTTCGAGATCATCGCCGTGGTGGTCCCACTGACCGCGACAGCAACGGTGAGGATGGCTCCCATACTCGTCGGCGCCCAGGTAGGCGGCGGCTTCGCGCTCTTCGTGGCATTCCTGCTCGTGACCGTCGAGGACCTCGGCGTGGAGCGGCGCACGGCGCTCCCGTTCAGCGAGTCCATCCGCACTCTTTCGAAGGTCATCGTCTCGACAACGGCGTACCTCCTGGTTCCAGTCGCCCTCGCCCTCGTGGTCCTCAGCAAGGCGACGACGTTCCAGGAGGGAGCCATCATCGTCCCTGCTGTGACAATCGGGTCGGTGTTCGCTTCGTGCGTCATCGAGGTCTCAGTGCTGAAGGTGCTCGCCGATTCCGGCCGGGGCACGGCCATAAGGTTCGCCGCGGGGGTCGGGTCCGGTGAGCTCTTCCTTCTGGTGCCCGCCCTCGCCTACGCGGAGGTCTATATCCACTCGAACTCTCATGTCCTGGGCATCGATTCGTTCGTGGCGCTCACCGTCATCGAGCTTATCGCAGGCGCCGTCCTGCTCGAGCTCAAGAGCGGGAAGGGGCGCCGAAGGATTAACAGCACCCCGCCAACTCAAGTCAAGGTGTGAGCGGCAGGAAGCCCCGTAGGAGGCGCGCTAACAGGAGGTGGCCGCTTCTGGCTGCCCTGGTCCTGGTCGCAGGCACGCTCGCGTCCGCCGCGGTACTCTACCACTCCGTCTCACCCGCGGTGAGTTCCTCGACGCCGCAGTCTTCCTCGTCGTCCGGAAAGTACATCATTCTCTACATCGACCAGGGGAACGGAGTGGTCAACGAGAGCGACTTCGGCTCGATGCTGACCTTCGCGTCCTCTCAGGGGTTCAACACGCTCTTTTTCCAGGTCTACCGGGAAGGCAGCCTGCTTTTCGACACCGCCCAGCTCGGCTATTTCATTTCGCAGGCGCATGCCCAGGGATTCAAGATCTTCTTCTCCCTCTACTTCACGAACGGTTCGCAAACTATACCTGCTTCCATCTACAATCTTGGCGAGGACGGGATAAGCCTCGACATGTCGACGCTTTCATTCTCCCAGGAGTCGTCGCTGTTCACCTCCCTCCGCCAGGGTTACACGTCGGGTCTCACTGCGATAACGACCACGAACCTCACCCTTTCGCTCTCGCCCGACCTGCTGGTCCTCGAGACGTACACCTCCCAGATTGAGCAATACTCGCAGTACATCCACCCCGGTGTAATAGCGAGTGTAGGGGTCTTCGCCACCACGAGCAAGTCAGACTACGAGCAGGAGGTCCAATACGCGCTCGCGAACGGTGACGGTGTGATGGTCTTCGACTACGCGGGCCTGATGAAGAGCGGCTACTGACCTACCCGAACACGGAGAGCACCGCGTCGTCGGCCAGCGCGACAGCGTATCCCGCGATCCCCCGGATTCCCCTCGCGATCAGCGAGACCGGCAGCGACTCCTTCGCCTTTTCCTTCTTCAGCGAGGAGAGGTATATGGCCTCGTAGAGCTTGCGCACCTCGTCCATGCTGTCTATCACCGTGCTGGCGAGCCGGAGGTCCCTCTGCATAAACGCCTCGAAGGCCTTCTCCTGCATGTGCGAGGTCGTCTTCGCCATCTTCTGGATCGAATCCAGTGTGGCCGCGTCGGGGCCCTTCTCGGTCTCCCGCACGTGCTGCGCGACCCGCATCGCGTAATAGGCTATCCTCCCCAGGTCTTTGATCGCCATCGTCTTGACTACGATGTCCCCTACATCGTACATCTTCATCTCGTCCCTCAGCTTCCTGTTCCTGACTCCCTGGAGCGCCAGCCTCATCAGCAGCCTGTAGAGCCTCGTGGACTGGTATCCCCGTTCGTATGCGTCCTGCGCGAGCATCCTGTCCCCTGAAGCAAGCGCCTTGACAGCATCACCGAGGACGGCAAGCGAGGTCGCGGAGAACTTCTCCATAGATTTCGCCAGGTCGAATTTCAGAGGGTCCACCAGGTTCTGGAGCACGACCTTGCCGGAGTATTCTTCCGATATCTCGACGCCGACGAGGTTCTCGACGGCCTCCCTTATCCATCGTTTCTGCTCAGGGAGTATCGTCCCCTCCCCCTTGACCTCGGTGATGTCATGCCCCTGTATGTACGATGCGGTAATGCTGAGCTCCAGCATCTTCCGGTCCAGGGTACCGTCAATCTTGAGCGGCCTCGACTGGGTGGACGTCCTCGAACCGACCGGGCTGACGACCACATCCCCCTCCTCGAGCTCCATGTAGACTAGCCCACCCTTCTCGAGCCCCAGCTTCGAGACCCATTCTTTCGGTATCGTCACGATGAAGGTCCCGGCCGCGGTCGTCTGTAACTTCCGTATCTCCATCGTCTGTCGCTTATTTTACCCAGATTACTTTAATCTTTCGTATTTTACGTATTATATGTATTATATGTATTCGAGCCATTCCTTACGATGTATGACTCGGAAATACATACAGCTTTTATACCTGCGACCGTGCGAGTGTTCAGGCGATAACATGGAATCCCAGAAATCAGTCGAAGGTGTAGAGGTCCTCGCGCCAGTGAGCGAAGAGTTCGCGCAGATCCTTACGCCAGAGGCCCTCAAGTTCATCAAGGCACTTCACACTCAGTTCTCCGACACGAGGAAGATGCTCCTGACCAAGCGTCAGGAGAGGCAGAAGGCGTTCGATGCCGGTCAGACCCCTGACTTCCTTCCGGGCAAGGACACGATGTGGGGCGTCAACTACACGGTCACCCAGGTCCCCCTGGACCTCAGGGACAGGAAGGTCGAGATAACCGGGCCCGCCGGGGACCGCAAGATGATGATCAACGCGCTAAACTCCGGCGCTAACGTCTACATGGCAGACCTCGAGGACTCGCAGTCGCCGACTTGGGAGCAGGTGCTCCAGGCGCAGGTCAACTTGAGAGACGCCGTGGACGGCACGATAGGTTTCGTCTCGCCCGAAGGCAAGGAGTACAAGCTCAACGAGAAGACCGCGACCCTCATCGTGCGGCCCAGGGGCATCCACCTCCTCGAGGAACACGTCAGGGTAAACGGCGAGCCCGTCTCTGCTTCCCTCTTCGACCTCGCGCTCTATGTCCACCAGAACGGCAGGAAACTGCGCGAGAAGGGCACTAACCCATACTTCTACATCCCGAAGATCGAGAGCGGCACCGAAGCCAGGTTCTGGGACCGGGTCCTCACCAGAGCGGAAGAGTACATGGTCTTCTCGCCGGAGTCGATCAAGGTCACCGCGCTCATCGAGACGCTCCCAGCGGCGTTCGAGATTGACGAGATCCTCTACGCGCTCAGGACACACATTGTCGGACTGAACTGCGGCAGGTGGGACTACATCTTCAGTTACATCAAGAAGCTGAGTGCGCACCCCGAGTACGTCCTCCCCGAGAGGTCGCAGCTTACAATGGACAGGGGGTTCCTCGCTTCCTACGTCGACCTGCTGATCAAGACCTGCCACAAGCGTGGCGCCTACGCGATGGGCGGAATGTCAGCCTACATCCCCGTCAGGAGCGACGAGAAGGCGAACGCGCTGGCGTTCCAGAAGGTCCGGGCTGACAAAGAGAGAGAGGTAAAGCTCGGCCACGACGGCACGTGGGTCGCGCATCCCGGCCTCGTTCCTCTGGCGAGGGAGGTCTTCGACGCTGGCATGAAAGGCCCGAACCAGCTATCCGTCACCAGGAGCGACGTCAAAGTGACGCGCGACGACATGCTGCGCGTCGCGGAAGGTACGGTCACGGAAGCTGGTGTCCGCGCGAACATCAGCATCGCGCTACAGTACATCGAGTCGTGGCTGGGCGGAAAAGGTTGCGTCCCGATTAACAATCTCATGGAGGACGCCGCGACCGCCGAGATCTCCCGTGCGCAGCTATGGCAGTGGGCCAGGCATGGCGCCGTGATGTCCGACGGCAGGATAATCAGCCTCCAGATGCTCAAGCCGCTGATCTCCGAAGAGGTCGCCCGCCTGTCTTCACAGGCAGCAGGCGAAGAGGAGAAGATCCGGATATCGCGCGCAGGAGAGCTCTTCGAGTCGATGGTTACCGCACAGACCTTCCCGGAGTTCCTCACGATACCCGCGTACAAGGTGCTGCTCGAGATGGAGGGAGAGAATTGATTCCCGAGGAGGTCGCTGAGGTCGAGCACGACTGGAAGCACAAGAGATGGGCAGGGATCAGCCGACCATACGCCGCCAAAGACGTCGTTAGGCTCAGGGGCTCGCTCAGGGTCGAGCACACGTTCGCCCGCGTCGGAGCAGAGAAGCTTTGGAACTCGCTACACTCTGAAGACTGCGTCCCTGCGTTGGGGGCGCTCACAGGTAACCAGGCCGTCCAGGCCGTGCAGTCGGGCCTGAAGGCAATCTACATCAGCGGATGGCAGGTCGCCGCCGACGCCAATCTGGCAGGGCAGACCTACCCGGACCAGAGCCTCTATCCTTACGACTCGGTCCCAGCGCTGGTGCGACGAATCAACCACGCCTTCGAACGGGCAGACCAGATTGACCGGTCCCAGGGTAAGACCGAGACAGACTGGTTCGTCCCGATCGTCGCAGACGGGGAAGCGGGCTTCGGAGGGCCGCTGAACGTGTTCGAGCTCACCAAGGCGATGATAGAGGCCGGAGCGGCTTGTATCCACTACGAGGACCAGCTCGCCTCGGAAAAGAAGTGCGGCCATCTCGGCGGCAAGGTCCTCGTCCCTACTTCGCAGTTCATACGCACGCTGGTAGCCGCGCGGTTCGCCGCCGATGTGATGGGTACCCCTACGCTCATCATGGCGCGCACCGACGCAGAAGCTGCCAACATGATCACCAGCGACATAGACCCGAGGGACGCGCCGTTCCTTACGGGAGAGCGCACCCCTGAGGGGTTCTACAGGGTCAGAGAAGGGCTCGAGGCCGCTATCGCCCGGGGTATCGCTTACGCTCCTTACGCCGACATGCTTTGGTTCGAGACCGCTTCCCCGAACATCGCCGAAGCGCGCGAGTTCGCCGAGAAGATCCACGGGGCCTACCCGGGCAAGATACTCGCGTACAACTGCTCGCCTTCCTTCAACTGGGAGAAGAACCTGAGCAAGGAGTCTATCAGGTCGTTCCGCGACGACCTCGCCGCGCTCGGATACAAGTTCCAGTTCATCACGCTCGCTGGCTTCCATGCGCTCAACCACTCGATGTACAGGCTAGCCCGAGACTATGTGGGCGAGGGGATGCCAGCATACGTCCGGCTGCAGCGCGAGGAGTTCGAAGACGAGCAGGAAGGCTACTCGGCCGTGAAGCACCAGGCGTTCGTGGGCACCGCGTACTTCGACGACGTGGCTTCGGTGATAAGCGCTGGTTCGGCGTCGACGCTGGCCATGAAGGGCTCGACAGAGGAGGAACAGTTCGAGGAACGCCTCCCCACGGTCGACTCCACCGGGCCATAGCGCAAGCGCTTTAGAGTAGACCTCGCCCGAATGGAGCGCTTCCCTCATTGGACCGAGTCGGCATACTGGTAGTCTCCAAGTCACTTAGTGCGGCAGGGATCATCGACGCGTTCTCGCGGAGCGGCTACAAGCCCGAGTTCTACGTCGTGGAGCGACAGGTCAACCCGTTCAACTTCGAACGGGCGAAGGTCCACCAGGTGATCCCGGACCTGAACGTGGCTGATGTGGCCAAGTTCGCTCGCACACACCGGAGCAAGCTGTCGTTCGGCCTTACGGACACGGAGGACTTCATCGTCGCCGGGGGGAGGGACGTCGTCGAGCGGGAGAGCGGTGTGCCCATGCTCTGCGTTACGGGCAAGTACGCAGTGGAAAAGAGTAAGGCCGACCAACGGGTCCTCTTCGAGCGGCTGTTCAAGGACGCAAACCCTCGCTACGCCATCTTCGACCCGGCGAAATACTCGAGCCCAGCCTCGGCGGTCACCGCCTTCAGGAGGTTTGCCTCCGAGCTGAGAGAGCCCGTCATAAAGCCGGACGCGCCTGCGAGAGGGGCCGGCGTCGGCGTGTGGGGGCAGGAGTTCAGCGACGAGGATGGGATGGTCTCTTTCTTCAGGAACGTCTATTCCAAGGGCGTGGTGGTCGTCGAGGAGAGGCTCGACGGTGAGGAGTCCAGCTTCCAGGCGCTCAGCGACGGTAGGCACTTCATCGTCGCACCCCAGACCCGCGACTACAAGCGGGCGCTCGACGGGAACAAGGGGAAGCTGACCGGGGGGATGGGCAGCTACCGGGACGCGACGGCCAAGCTTCCTTTCGTCACGCAGCCGGAGTGGGACTCAGTCGTCGGTCAGGAGAAAGACGCCTTTCGGAAGTGGAAGGGAAGGGGCTCGAACCCGGAACTCCGGGGTTTCGTGTTATACGACGCCCTGATGCACACGGGCCACGGTTTCAAGATTCTAGAGAGGAACAGCAGGGGTGGGAATACCGAGCAGCTATGCCTCTTCACAACGATCGAAGACGACCTTGTGGACGTCTGTTTCCGCATGTCAGAGGGCCTGCTGAGGGGTATCAAGTTCTCCAGGAAGGCGTCCGTGGTCACCTGCGTGGTGCCTCTTGGCTATGGTCTCGAAGGCGTCGCCGTAGAGGGAGGGGAGAAAATCGACCTGCGACCCGCCTACGCATTACAGCGTCGCACTGAAGGGCTCAGGGTCTACCCGATGGACATCGCTCTCCGCGACGGCGCGACATACCTCGGCACGTCGCGTTCGGCCGCCATCGTCGGCGTCGCGGACGACCTTGAGGACGCCAGACTGGTGTCGCTTGCGGGGACCGACTCCCTGAAGGGTCCGGTCCGTAGCAGGAGGGACGTCGCGAGCAGGCTCGACCTCGAGAGGAGCGCCGCTCATACGAAAGAGCTCCGCCGCCGGAAAGTCAGTGCTTGAACGCGCGCGTGTGCGTCGTGACGACGCTCATGCCGTAATGGTCCGCCGCCGCGACCACGTCTTTGTCGCTCACCGACCCTCCGGGCTCTATTGCAGCGGTCACGCCCGCCTCTCCGAGCATGTCGATGTTGTCCCTGAAGGGGAAGAATCCGTCAGAAGCGCAGACGGCTCCCTTCGCCCTGGGCCCGGCGTTGTCCAGTGCGATCTTTATGGCCCCATTCCTCTTGCGGAAGCTTGCAACCCCCAGAGTCCAGAAGTGGGTAAGCGCGCCGTCGAGGTAGATTCCATCCCCGATCACTATGCCATTGGACGGGACCCTTCTGACGACCTCCCAAGCCGCAAGGAGCTTGGCCAGCGTGGCCTCCTCAGGCTTCGCCTTCGTCGGGGTCGTCAGCTTGGCCGGGTCTAGCTTCTTCCGATAGTCCACCTCGTCCTGCAGCAGGACCGCCCCCTCGATAACCTTCAGGTCGTACGGATAGCTCGAACGCCCCGTCGTCCTTATGATCCTGATCTTCTTCTTTTGCTTGGCGTTCAGGATCCCAAGCGCTTCCTCGCTGTAGCCTGGAGCGATGACGATCTCCGTGTAGACCGATGAGTCCTCCACACCCTCGTTCTTGCCTATCAGCATCGCCGTCTCGGCGTCGACCTCTCTGTTGAGTATGACCGTGCCGCCAAAGTCGGCCTGGGGGTCGCAAGAGTGGGCGCGCTCGTAGGCCTCGGATACGTCAGGTGCAAAGGCGAAACCACTGATGTTTCCGTGCTTGACGGTAGCGGCGGCCGGCGTGTCCTGGAAGCCTTCCAGAATGTCGTACGAGCTCCCGATGTCGAGGTAGTTGTTGAAGGAAAGGATGTCGCCGGCGAGCTGCTCCCAGTCTGTCATGTTCTTCGCGCCGTCGATCGAATAGATTGTCGCCTTCTGGTCCGGGTTCTCGCCGTACTTCGCTTCCTGGAACTTCGAGGCGGTGAAAAGGAACCTTCCTGGCAGGGTCGCGGGACCCTCGAACCTCCTCCACAGGCCGTTGTATATCGCCGTGTCGTAGGCGCCGGTCATGGAGATGGCGTCCATCGCGAGCTTCCTCCTGGTGGCGAGTGCCGTCGCGCCGCCAGTGCTCCTCAGCTCAGCCAACACGTACGAGTAAAGGTCAGGCGAAGGAACTACCGTCACATAATGGAAGTTCTTGCACGAGGCCCGCACCATCGAGGGGCCACCGATGTCTATGTTCTCGATAACCTGGTCGTCATCCGAGTTCGGGTCGACCGCGACCTTCTCGAACGGGTAGAAGTTCACCACGACCATGTCTATCGGGTCGACTTTCATCGCCTTCAGCTCTGCGAGGTGATCGGGTGTCCTCTTCGCAAGGATGGCGCCGAACAGGGGCGAGTGAAGAGTCTTCACCCTGCCAGAAAGCGCCTGCGGGAGGTTCATGTCGTCCTGAAGGCTCCGTACCGCTACGCCTGCGTCCTTCAGAGCGGTGTACGTCCCGCCCGTAGCCAACAGCGTGATATTGAAACCGGTCAACTCGCGCGCAAACTCGACAATGCCCGTCTTGTCGGCGACGCTGATCAGTGCAGTCCTTATCTTGACGAGGCCTTCATCCATATTTTATCGTGGCTTCCGCCTGCCTATTTGTCGTTTTGCCGCCCCTCTGGCACGATTAACACGGAGGTGGTAAAATCGACTTAAATATCATCAAGTATTATCATAATTTACGACCAGCAAGCGCCTTTTCACGGTCAGTGTTGTAATCTCGAACAAGGAGGGTGCTCGTGACCCGGAGGGGGAGACGATCCTGAGGGACCTCGTCCACAAGTCGGGTTTTGAAGAGGTAAAGGCCATCAGGGCCGGGAAGTTCCTGAGCGTCGAGGTTGAAGCGGTCGACAAGGACTCTGCCGCCCGCTTGGTCAGGAAGATGTGCGACGACCTGCGGATATTCAACCCCGCCGCGCACACGCTCACGGTAGAAGCGGGGAGGGTCGTTTCGTGAGGGTCGCTGTGATACGGTTCCCTGCCAGCAACTGCGACCTCGACGCTGTCAACGCACTGAGGGAGGTGAAAGGCCTACAGCCTGAGCTGGTCTGGCACGAGGACGAGTCATTGAGCGGCTTCGACGCTGTCGTGCTCCCCGGCGGCTTCTCCTTCGGCGATTACCTCAGGGCCGGTGCTATCGCGGCGAGAAGTCCCGCGATTGCCAGGGTCAGGAAGATGGCCGAAGAGGGCCTCCCTGTACTCGGGATTTGCAATGGTTTCCAGATTCTTGTCGAGGCCGGGCTGCTACCCGGTGCGTTGCTCCGTAACTCGGGATTGAAATTCGTCTGTAAGTGGACCAACGTCACCGTCGAGAACAGCGAGACGCCGTTCACGCGCTCGGCCGGCAGGGGACAGGTCCTGAGGATGCCGATAGCGCACGGCGAGGGCCGGTACTACCTGCCCGAAGCGCAGCTGAGGACCCTCGAGAGCGAGCACCGCGTGGTCTTCCGCTATTCTGACGAGTTCGGGAACGCCGTCGAATCCGCCAACCCTACGGGCACGGCAAGCAACATTGCCGGCATCTCCAATAAGAGGGGGAACGTCGTCGGGCTGATGCCTCACCCTGAGAGGGCGGCCGATGCAGTCCTCAGCCCGCAAGGTTCGACCGACGGGAGGCTCGTCTTCACCTCGCTGCTAGGAGGAGGGGCATGATGTCGCTCGAGTCGCTGCACTTGGGTCTGACGCCGGCAGAGGTCAATAGGGTTCGCGACACCCTGGGGAGAGAACTCAATGAAATCGAGTGGTCGATCATCGACGCCGAGTGGTCGGAGCACAGCAGCTACAAGTCCTCGAAGGCGTCGCTCCGCTTGTTCCCGACCAAGGGGAAGCGCGTGGTCCTCGGGCCAGGCTACGACGCCGGTGTGGTAGACGTCGGGGGCGACTACGTGGTCACGCTACACATCGAAAGCCACAACCACCCTTCAGCGGTCGACCCTTATGGTGGCGCATCCACAGGGATCGGGGGTGTCTTGAGGGACATACTCTCTATGGGCACAAAGCCGATTGCGCTCGTGGACATCCTGCGGTTCGGCAGGATAGAGCGGAGTTCCCGCTCACGCTGGCTCTTCAGGAACGTGGTGAGAGGCATCGCCGACTACGGGAATTGCGTCGGGGTACCCACGGTGGCCGGCGACATCGAGTTCGATGAATCGTTCGAGAGGAATTGCCTCGTGGACGTCGCCTGCGTCGGCCTGGGCCGCAAGGGAGCGCTGATTCTCGGGGAGGCTAAGAACCCGGGAGACATTCTTGTTTTGGTGGGAGGCAGCACCGGTCGTGACGGCATTAGGGGCGCGACGTTCGCCTCCCGGAATCTATCGAAGACGGCCGACGACGAGAGGTCCTCTGTGCAGGTCCCCGACCCGTTCATGAAGAAACTCCTGATCGACGCACTCCTCGAGGCTGCTGCGACCGGGCTCATCCGTGGCATGAAGGACTTGGGAGGTGGGGGTCTGTCTACTGCTCTGTCGGAGGTCGCCTCCAGCGGGGGGACTGGGGTTGACGTTGAGCTCGACCGCGTCAGGCGACGCGAGGCGGATATGCCGCCGGCCGAGATAATGGTGTCTGAGTCGCAGGAGAGAATGCTGCTGATGCTCGACCCGAAGAACTCGGAGCCGATAATCGAAGTCCTGCGCAAGTACGACGTGCCCTACTCCGTCATCGGCCGTGTCACGGACGACGGCACGCTCACCATTCGCTGGAACGGCAAGGTCGTGGCGAGCCTGCCGGCCGAGTTCGTAGTCAAGGCTCCCCTCATCCCCTGGCCGAGCAGGGAGCCCTCGCCACCTCGGCACGCAAAGAAAGCTTCAGCTCAGAGACATGACCTCGGGCGCGCGATAATATCGCTCCTTGCCTCTCCCAATATCACGAGCAAGCGGTGGGCGTACCAGCAGTATGACCACGAGGTCGGGGTCAGGACCGTCCTCAAGCCCGGTCAGCACGACGCCGCCCTTCTCCGCCTCCCGAACGGGAGTGCGCTGGCCGTGAAAGGTGACGGCAACAGCGCCCAGTGCGCACTGGACCCCTACAACGGCGCTGCAGGCTGTGTAGCCGAATCCTGCAGGAACGTGGTCGCTGTCGGCGGCGAACCCATCGCTATTGTCGACCACCTTCAGTTCGGCGACCCATCCGACCCGGAGGTCTACTGGTCTTTCCGCCGCTCCGTCCAGGGGATGGCGGACTATTGCACCGCGCTCAAGCTGCCGGTGGTGGGTGGAAAGGTGAGCTTCTACAACGAAGACTCTGCGTCCAAGAAAGCGATAAAGCCGTCACCGATCGCACTTGTGGTGGGTCTCGTCAAGGACGAGAAGCACATCCTCCCCATGGGTTTCTCAGGAGAGGGCGACGCTGTCATTGCGGTCGGGGAGACCAAGAACGAGATGGGAGGCTCGGAGTACGCCCGTCTCACGGGAAGCCTGGACGCCGGCTCGGCTCCGAAGGTCGACGCCGCATCCGACGCCGTGCTCTACAGGACCATCCTCAAGCTGATACGAGGCCGCCACGTCTCGGCGGTCCACGACTGCTCTAGGGGAGGGCTCGCGGTCGCGCTGGCAGAGATGTGCGTGGCGGGTGGTCTCGGTGCTAGAGTGGACCTCCGCAAGATCCCGTCGAGCTGCAGACGGCTGGACGAGGTCGCGTTCTCCGAGTCGCACGGCCGCTTCCTGCTGGCGAGCAAGGACCCGAAGGCAGCTTTGCGGATCCTCCGCGACGCCAAGCTTCCGTGCGCTGTTATCGGAAAGGTGGCTGGTAAATCATTGATACTCGATTCGGGGACCAAGCGGATTTCAGAGCTGGACGTAGTTGCGCTTCAGAAGAGCTTCGAAGAGAGCCTCCCGAGGTTGATGGACTGATGGGCGCGAGGGAAGCCTGCGGCGTTGTCGGAGCCTATTCCTCGAAGGGAGTCGACGTCATCCCCAAGGTCCTGAACGGCCTTGAGGCGCTTCAGCACAGAGGTCAGGAGTCCTGGGGCATAGCAGTAAACGGCAAGCCCGTGTTCAAGAAGATGGGGCTCGCCTTCAATTGGTACAACTACGCGGAGGAACTGGTGGGCTTCAAGGGCTCGGCCGGCATAGGACACGTGCGTTACTCTACCAAGGGTCGTTCCACCCTAGACAACGCCCAACCCGTCCAGATCGGCACGGAGTTCACGATCGCCCACAATGGCACAATCGTCAACGCGGAGCAGCTCGCGCAGGCCGTATCCTCGGTCCACAAGGGTAAGTGCGGCACAGACACCAAGGCCGCGGGCTACCGCCTCCTCCAGATCCTCCGAGAGGAGAACGATTGGTTCTACGCCATTGGAAAGCTCTCCAAGGAGATAATCGGCTCATACTCCTTCGTCATCCTCAACAAGAGAGGCGAGGTCTTCGCGATCCGCGACCCGCGGGGCTATCGGCCGCTGTGCCTCGGATATCACGAGAAGTCTCGGACCTACATCGCGGCCTCGGAGAGCTGCGCGCTATCTGCAGTGGACGCCGAGTTCATCCGCGACATTGAGCCGGGAGAGATGATCAGACTAGGCGGCCCCCAGAGGGGCCTTGAGTCCTTCAGGTTCTCTCCAAAGGTGGACTCCGCCTATTGCTCCTTCGAGTATACCTATTTCGCGCACCCCTCCTCCATAATCAACGGCGTGAGCGTGTACGAGGCGAGGAAGAAGGTGGGCCGCATGCTCGCCAAGAGGCGCAAGATGAAGGGCGACGTCGTGATACCAGTGCCCGACTCGGCGCGCCCAGCCGCGCTGGGTTATGCGGTAGAGAGCGGCATACCCATGGACGAGGGACTGATGAAGGACCGGTACCGCAGGAAGGGGAGCATCCGGAGCTTCATTGAGCCCAAGCAGAGCGGGCGCGAGGACGTCGTGAAGAGGATCATCCCGATAGTCGAGACGATAAAGGGCAAGGAAGTCATCGTCGTCGATGACAGCGTCGTGCGTGGCACGAGCTCCAAGATAATCGTCGACACGCTCAAGAATGCGGGGGCGAAGAAGGTCAAGATGGTGGTGACGTTCCCGCCCATCGCGCATCCCTGCTACATGGGCGTCGACTTCCCAAGCAGGACGGAGCTCCTGGCCCACCAAGTCGCTAACGGCGACAACAGCATAGCGACGATCGCGAAGAAGGTCGGCAACGCGATCGGCGTAGAGGAGTTCCAGTACAATGACATCGACGGTCTGGCAGAGGCGATCGGTCTGCCAAAGTCTAGCATGTGCTTCGCGTGCATCAACGGCGACTACTCCAAGCTGGGCATCGACCCGAGCTTCAAGACGAAGAAGGCGATGAAGGGATGAGCTGCTCTATCGGGGTGCTGGTGTCCGGCCGGGGGTCGAACCTAGATGCGATACTAAAGGCGATAAAGAGCCACTGGATCAAGGGGGCGAAGGTAGCCATCGTCATCAGCAGCAAGCCGGGCGTCATGGCCCTCGAGGTGGCGAAGCGCTACGGAGTCCCCTCGGAGGTGATACCGAGCGAGGGTCTCGACCGGAGCACCTACGACACAAAGATAGTCGAATGTCTGCGACGCTACGGCGTCGAACCGGACTCGGGCCTAATCCTACTCGCCGGTTACATGCGTCTTCTTACGCTGGATTTCGTGTCGACCTACAAGGGGAGGATACTGAACATACACCCGTCCCTCCTGCCATCCTTCCCGGGACTGAACGCCCAAGAACAGGCGCTGGCCTACGGCGTGAAGGTCGCGGGTTGTACCGTCCACTTCGTGATACCTGAGGTCGACGCTGGCCCCATCATAGTCCAAGAGACTGTCAAGGTCATGGAAGGAGACACCGTCGAGGAGCTCTCGAACCGAATCCTCAAGAAGGAGCACGTCCTTTTCCCGCTCGCAGTGAAGCTTTTTGTCGAGGGGAAACTCAGGATAAACGGCAGGAGGGTGATCATCAAAGCTTGACCGGCATATTGATGGACGGAAAGGCCGTGGCGTCAGAAGTGAAGCAGACGCTGAAGGAAGAGGTCGAATACATGAAGAAGGTCGGCGTAGAGCCGAAGATAGCCACGATACTGGTGGGGGACGACCCGCCGTCGAAGGTGTACCTCGCCAGCAAGCACAGGGCTGCTGAGGAGATCGGGATAAAGTCCGACAACCACACGCTACCCGGTTTCTCCACCGAAGACGAGGTCGCCGAGCTGATCGACACGCTCAACGCCGACCCCTTGGTCAACGGTATTCTGCTCCAGCTTCCGCTCCCCCAGCACCTCGACAGCAGGATGATGATAGAGCGGATTTCTCCGCACAAGGACGTAGACGGGCTCACCTCGGAGAACATGGGCCTCCTGTTCTACGGACAGGCGAGCCTGATCCCGTGCACCCCGAGGGGAGTGATGGAACTGCTCCACCACTACAAGATCCCGATAGCCGGCTCCCGCGCCGTGATCATCAACAGGAGCACCCTAGTTGGGAAGCCTCTCCTGCACCTGCTCCTGGCTGAGGACGCTACTGTGACGGTCTGTCATTCGAAGTCGCGCGACCTATTGGGGATCACCCGCCAGGCCGACATACTGATCTCCGCCGTTGGAAGACGACCTCAGTTCTCAGTAACACGGGAGATGGTCAAGGAAGGCGCCGTTGTGATAGACGTAGCCATGAACCGCGTCGCAGGAAAGCTGCTCGGCGACGTGGACTTTGAGGGAGTCTCGCCAAAAGCCTCATTCATTACGCCTGTCCCGGGGGGCGTGGGCCCGATGACCGTAATCATGCTGATGGAGAACACCCTGGTCGCCGCCGCGAAGCAGCACAAACTGAGCGAGGCTTCGGTGCTTCAAAAGTGACCAAGGAACAATTGCGCCAGGATGCCCTCCAGTCGAGGCGGGCGCTCCCCCGCAGCAGCGTCGCTGAGATGAGCAGGAGGGTAGCGGAGAACGTCTTTTCTCTAGGTGAGTATCAGAGCGCTAGACGGATAGCGTCGTACGTGGCACGGGCCGATGAGGTCCAGACTTCGCTGATTCTCGAGCGGGCCCTGATTGAGGGCAAGTCTGTCGCCGTCCCCCTCGTTGACCCCTCCTCGGACGAGATGCTGTTCTTAGAGATCCGCAGCCTGGGCGACCTATCGCCTGGAAAGTTCGGCATTCTGGAGCCGAAAAGAACGGGCCAGCCCGTGTCGCTGGACGAGACGGACATGGTCCTCGTGCCCCTCATCGCCTGGGACAAGCGCGGCCACAGGATAGGCTACGGCCGAGGCTACTTCGACAGGGCCCTGTCGGGGCGGGGCGGTTCCATCGCCGTCGGGCTGGCTTTCGATTCGCAGACCGTCCCGCACGTCCCTGAAGGGCCTTCGGATGTCCAGCTTGACCTGGTCGTGACGGAGAAAAACACTTTCAGGTTCGGTTCCAGACCCTCGTGAGCGAGCGATAACAAAAATGTCTCAGAAAATAAGCGTGGCCATAATAGCAGGAAGCAAGAGCGACCAAGCGATAACGGACGAAGCTGCGAAGGCCCTGACCGACCTCGGGATACCCAACGAGGTCAAGTTCCTCTCGGCGCACAGGAACCCTGAGGGGCTCAAAGACTACGTGTCGAAGTGCGACGCGAAGGTCTTCATCGCAGTGGCGGGGTTGGCGGCCCACCTGCCCGGCGTGGTAGCTTCGATGGGGCTGAGGCCGGTAATCGGCGTGCCGGTCAACGTCAAACTCAACGGGCTCGACTCGCTCCTCTCCATCGTCCAAATGCCGCCAGGAGTCCCGGTGGCGTGCGTAGGGGTCGACAACGCCAGGAACGCAGGGATACTCGCAGCGGAGATCCTTGCGCTCTCGGACCAAGCCATCACACAGAAGCTTACGGAGATGAGGGCCGCTTGGCGATGAAGCCCAGGGGGACCTTCATCCGGTCCGGGAAGGTCAAGGACATCTACGAGCTGGATGCAGACCATCTCCTCTTCTACTTCACGGACAGGGTTTCTGCTTTCGACGTAATCCTTCCCTCAACCATCCCGCGCAAGGGCGAGGTGCTCTGCAAGCTCTCTGCCTACTGGTTCGAGACGCTCGGCGTGCCGAACCACATGGTCGGAGTCGAGGGCACGAACGCGATGGTCGTCAGGAAGATGACCATGATACCGGTGGAGTGCGTGGTGAGGGGATACCTGTACGGCAGCCTGTTCGAGAGGTATTCGAAGGGCGAGGTCTCGATCCCTGTCGAGAAGGTGCTCGCGGCGAAACTCCCCGAGCCGTACTTTGACCCTACCACGAAGTCCGAGGTTAAGGATGAGCCGATAACGGAAGAAGGCATCGTGAGCGAAGGAAGGATGACCGCCCCAGAATTGAAAGAGGTGAAAGGCTCGACCATCTCGATCTACAACAAGATGAGCCAGAGGGCCGCCCAGGCCGGCTTCATACTCGCCGACCTCAAGCTCGAGTTCGGAAGAAGGGATGGAAAGGTGGTGCTCGGCGATTCCATCGGCCCCGACGAGTTCAGGATGTGGCCCGCTGACAAGTACGCGCCCGGCAAGTCCCAGGACAGCTACGACAAGCAGCCCGTGCGCGATTGGCTGATAAGCGTCGGCTACAGGGAGAAGCTGGAAAGAGCGCGGAAGGCCGGCGAGCCGACTCCGCAACCGCCCCTGCTCCCGCAGGAACTGATCGACCTGGTAAGCAACAGGTACGTCCACATCTACGAGACGTTCACGGGCAAGAAGCTCTAGCGTGGTGCCCGGACGTTGAAGAAAGACGCCTACGCCCGGGCCGGGGTCGACGTGAAGAAGGTGAGCAAGATCCACGGTTCGTTGGCGGAGGTTCTTGCGACCACTTTTTCCGTCCGCAAGGGAAAGTTCGGGACTCCTCTGATGGGCATCGGCCACTACGCCGGCCTGATCGACATCGGCGGCGGCAAGGCGCTCGCGATGCACACAGACGGCGTTGGGACCAAGGTTCAGGTCGCCATCCAGATGAACCGTTTCGACACGGTGGGCATCGACTGCGTCGCAATGACCGTCAACGACCTGATTTCTCTGGGCTGCGAACCCGTCGCGCTCCTCGACTACATCGCTCTGGAACACGAAGACGAGAGCCTTGTTTCTGAGCTGATGAAAGGCCTCGTCGCTGGCGCAGAGGAGTCCTCCGCCGCAATTGTGGGCGGGGAGACGGCCATACACGGAAGCGCGGTGAAGGGCTTCGACCTTGTCTCCATGGGAGTCGGCGTCGTCGACCGAGACAAGGTCATCGACGGTTCTGCTATTGTCAAGGGAGACAGGGTGATAGGGGTCGCGAGCTCCGGCCTCCACTCGAACGGCTACACTCTTGCGAGGAGCGTCCTGCTCCGGTCGCACTCTCTCGGTGAAGAGGTCCCTGAGCTCGGCAAGACTCTCGGAGAAGAACTGCTCACACCGACGCGCATCTATGTGGGTCCGACTCTGGCCGCGCTCAAACGGTTCGAGGTGCACGGGATCGGCCACATCACGGGCGGCTCTTTCACAAAGCTCAGACGCCTGGTTGGCGGACGCAAGCTTGGCTTCGACCTGCACCTGCCTCCTGCACCGCCGATCTTCGGTATGATCCAACGTGAGGGCGCCCTATCGGACGGAGATATGCTGAGGACTTTCAACATGGGGATAGGTCTATGTATCTGCGCGCCCCGCGAAGAGACGGAGGGAATAATCAGGGCCTACAGAAGGAGCGGATTCAAGGCTCACGAGGTCGGCGTCGTCACAGTCGGCAACGGGGTCCGAATCGGTCCGCTTCAGCTAGCGCCTTAGTACTCGACTTTCCCTTTGATGCCGACACGCTTCCTGTGCGTGCTCAGTAAGGGGTTTATCGCTTCTTTCACGAATATTCTGCACCTCTCCGCGGCATCCCCTGTGTGATGGCTCGGGTCCAGGAGCCGGTTTATCTCTGCAGGCTTGAGCTCGGCCGACACTTGCTTGTTCTCCGAGAGCATCTTGGACAGCGGGTTCGGGAGCCCCTTCATCACCTCCTCCCATGCCTTGAACGAATCCACCCTGATGAGCTCGTGAATCGCCTGCCTGTCCCCGCCCTTCTCGACCAGCTTCATCATCACGGCCTCGGTCCCGGCGAACGGTCCGAACTTCTCCAGGTTCTTCTCTATCATCGCGGGGTAGACTCTCAGCCCGCGCATCAGCCTTTCATAGATCATCAGGCACTCGTCCAGCGCAAGGAATGCCTCGGGGATAGCGACCCGCCGGCTTGCCGAGTCGTCCAACGTCCTCTCGAGGATGTTGTTGGCGGCGTTCGCGAACGCGACGGGCGGGAAGGCCGAGACCAGCCTGGCCAGCGAGCACATCCTCTCCGCTGTCACAGGGTTTCTCTTGAACGGCATCGCGCTGGACCCTACCTGGAACTCCTCCATCGGCTCGGACATCTCTCCGATGGTGGGCGACTGCAGCACCCGGAGGTCGAGGCCGAACTTGTGGCAGGAGGCGGCTATGGAAGTGAGGCAGGAAAGCAGGATGTAATCGACCTTCCGCGGGTAGGTCTGCGTAGAGACCTCAAAGAAGTCAAGGCCCAGCGCCTGCATCACCCTCTCTTCGAGCAGCCTCGCCTTGTCCTTCCCTAGCAGCTTTTCGAAGCTGGCGGAAGAGCCTACGGCGCCTTTCATACCCTTGCCTTTGAGGAAATTGTCGCGGACGGTCTCCAGAAGCTCGATGTCGACAACCAGGTCCTGCGCGTAGTTGGCGAACCTGTACCCGAGCGTCGTGGGCTCCGCCGGCTGGAGGTGCGTCCAGGCCATGCAGATGGTCTTTTCGTACTTCGCTATCTTCTCCTTGCTCGCCTCGAGGCAGTTTACCAGCCTCGTCAGGATAAGCCCGAGTGCCTTCCTGAATATGAGCGCGTCGGCGTTGTCCTCGATGTCCATCGAGGTCGCCCCCAGGTGCAGCTTGCCCCCACCCTTTCCAGCCTGCTCCGCGAAGGTCCTTAGCTCGGCCATCAGGTCGTGCCGGATCTTCTTTTCGAGCTCGTGCGCCCTGGCGATATCGACATCCTTCTCCCCGGCCTTCGAAGCGATACCTTCGAGCTCCTGTTTTGAGATGAGGCCGGACTTCTCTTCCGCCTTGGCCAGTTCGAGCCAGACGGTGCGCCACATAGCCCTCCTGCCCTTCTCCGAGAAGAGGTTCCGCATCTCCTTACTGCCGTAACGCCACGTGAAGGGTGAGAGGTACGTGTCATAGCCGAAGGAGTCTTCCTTCAATGTCGCAGGTCTGGTCTCTCGACCGGATTAAAGCTTGTTAAATCTTGTACTCGCTCATCATGTCGCGTACGCTGCCCCGGGCCCATCTGTAGCTGAAGAACGTGACCACCGCCGCGAACGCTACCGCAGCCGGGAAGAGGTAGAGGGGAGTCGACCCGCCTGAGGATACTAGGCTGAAGACATCCCTGATCACCACCGGCACCGCAGTCACGAGAGCCGCAGCGAATCCCACAGGGAGCATGATTATCAGCCAGTACGGGTCTACGAACCTCGGCCTGGGCCTCTCCTGGAAGTCAGGGTGTGCGGCCCCGAAGCCGAGCCCGATGAATACCTCCTCTACGGCAATCGAGACGGCGATCACTAGGTTCTCGGCAAACGATGCCAGCGACACACCCCCGATCACGGAGAAGACCGCGAGGGTGACGAGGGTCGCGGTCAGCGCGAACGTCAGGGCGACGAAGGCCTTCGCCTTGAGTATCTGGTCTGGCGAGATGGGCAGGGAGTACAGTACCATTACGGACTTGCTTTCCTGACCGAAGCTTATCGAGGATATCATCAACGAGAATATTGTCCCGGCCAGGAAGACGGGCAGGTCGGTGAGGAACTGCAGGCTGCCACCGGAAGATGACCCGGCTATGCCCGGGGTGAGCGTGTCGATCAGGAAGAGGGCGACGAAGACTATCGGTACCGCGAAGAACGAGACTAGCTCGCGCCTCCTTGTGACGCCCTTGAAATCCTTCCTGACGATGGCGGCTTCGCCACTGGACAGCCCGAGCCGGGTGAGCGGCCCCGAACGTGGACTGTATTCCGCCGTGCTCAGGCTCACGGCTGCGACCATCGGAGACCAATACCTCGACCGAACCTTCACCGCCAGCCACGCGAGTACGGCGGTGAACAGGACGGTTCCTGCGGAGAAGACAATTGCCTTCGTAGCGTCCCCTGTCGACACTGCGTCCACCGCGATGGACCCCCAAAGGATCGGTACGAACGGCGCGATCGTGAGGCTGGTCGAGAGGGTGTTGACCAGGCCTATCAGGATGTTCGGGTTGAACGACGTGTCGATGACCAGGATGATTACGACGAGGAGGACGAGCCTGAGAACGAACGCCCCTCTCCTCGCGCGTCCCGACACGAGTGAGCTGACACGGTTGACCGCCGCCCTGATTATCTCGATTAGGATGCCTCCGGTGAAGAGCCCGACCAGGCTGAAGAAGGCGACCCCGACCCACAGCCATCCAAGACTCAGGTAGACGGCCGGCCCGAGAAGTAGACCGAGGAAAATCACCGGTACTACGGAGTAATTGTAGGCGACGGAGAGCGCGGAGGCCGCGACGTACTCCGCCTGGGTGATGGGAAGCCAATTGACCGTGTCGCTGGCGGAGAACTTTGAGGAAACGTTCAGCTCGAAGAGTATGCCGCCCAGGAGCACCGAGCTGGGGACGACGGTAGGGATGAAGATAAGCGCCTCTTTGATGAACTTGACGATGGTCGTGTACGCAGCCCCGTCGGCCGACGACGCACCGGTCGGGAACAGCTGTTGCAGGGCGGTAACTCCCAGGTACCCCAGGACGGCGCATATCGAGAACGCCGCTACGTCGAGTATGAGGACGATGGACGGCCTGCGAAAAATGTTCGAGCCGGCCCTCCCGCTCGTGCTGGTGCGCAGCTGAGACTTCGACAGGGCTATCGTTATCGCGAATATCTTCCTAAGGTCCATCTCACTTGCTGAGCTCCTTCACTATCTCGTCGAGCTCCCCCGTTCCCGTTATCTTCAGGAAGACCTCTTCGAGCGTGGAGCCTGGCAGCCCTGACTGTGACCTGAGTTCGGTCATCGTGCCGTTGGCCACGATCTTGCCCTGGTACATGATCGCGACCTCGTCGCATAGCGCCTCTGCGATCTCAAGGACGTGCGTGCTGAAGAGCACGGAGATCCCCTCGTTCGCAAGGTTCCTCAGCAGGTCCTTCACGAGCTTTGCCGACCTGGGGTCGAGCCCGTTGAGCGCCTCGTCCATCACTAGTATCTTCGGTCGGTGGATGAGCGCTGCTATGATCGCTATCTTCTGCTTCATGCCCTGCGAGTAACCTCCTATCAGCTCGTTCTCGTGCCCCTTCATCTGAAGCCCCTCGAGGAACTGGGCGATTCTCTCCCTCCTGACGTCGTGCGGGATGTTGTACATGTCGGCGATGAAATCAAGATACTCTACCCCTGTGAGAAATTCGTAGGTCTGTGGCGTCTCCGGGACGTAGCCAACTATCTCCTTCACGCCGATCGGGTTCTTGGCAACTTCGATGCCGCCTACTACTATAGTGCCAGAGTCTGGCCTCAGGATGCCGAGTATCATCTTCATGGTCGTCGACTTGCCCGAACCGTTCGGTCCCAGCAGCCCTAAGATCTCTCCCTGCCGCATCAAGAGGTCGATGCCGTCGACAGCCTTTGTAGTGCCGAAGGACTTTGTAAGAGACGTTGCCTGAAGCGCTGGTTCCTCCATCTTCGTTCGTGCCACCTCCCAAGCGCCTCGATTTAACGGTGCGGCGAGAAGCGAGCGGCTCAAGAACTGAGTGCAGGCTTAAGAATCGGGGCGGGCGGAGTTTGCAGCGACCGTCATGCCGATGCATAATAAAGTGGTGAACGGAGTCAGGGACTTCGGCGTGACCAAGGGCGCCACCGGACCGCACATCATCGAGTGCGATGACGGAAAGAAGTACGTCGTAAAGTTTGCAGACAATACAAAGACAGCGGTGAACGAATTCGTGGGTCACGCCCTCGCTCAAGCCGTGGGGCTCCCAGTCCCCGACGCCGCCTTAGTCGTGCTAGGGGCGGACTTGGTAGGCGCCTCCAGTGATTTGACCTACAGGGTGGTCGGGGCAGGCCCACATATCGGCTCTGAGCTCATTCCTGACGTCATGGACTTTGACCAGTTCGGCCGGCTAAGGCAGCAGCAGGTTGTTGAGCTCTCCAACGCCGGGGCGCTCCCTGGCACCGTGTGTCATGACAACTGGGTCCTCACCCGAGACCGGGACCGCTCCGACAATCATCTCGTTCAGGCGCTGAATGGTGAATTCAGGTACGCGATGGTGGACTTCACCCACGCGTTCACCGGACCCGCCTGGACCGCTGATGCGATTGAGCAGGGCAGCTACCTCCGGGTCCTTATGCCAGTGCACCCCTTCGTTGCTGTCTCCGTCACAGGCGTCGAGTCCGTTGAGCCCACGCTCGGGAAAGTCGAGGCTGTCATGGATTCAGAGTTAGAGGAGATTGTGTCTGCGATCCCTCAGTCATGGGGCATGGCTGAGGAAGAGAGGCTCTTGCTGGTCAATTTCCTCGAGTTGCGAAGGGGTCTCGTCAGGGGCGTGCTCACTTCGAACAGGGCTCGGTTTCCCAACTGGCGAGACTGAGTATTTCCGAGAACCACGCCCTCACTTCGGCAGTCCCTCCAGCTGCTCGGCCCTCCACACTGCAAGGTCCTCCACGATACGCCTCTGCACGAACTGGTCGCCGCGCATGGCGATTATCCGCTCCATCATCGCGCGCCTCATCTCTGGAGGCACCATCTGCATCCCGACGGACCTCTTGGCCTCGAGCCGCTTGAATGCCTCTGCGATAGGGATCTGAAGGGTCTCGTCCCGTATCCTCTCGAGCCTGACCGGCGGCACCCTTTCTTTGAGCTGCTGCTCGTTTTCCCACATCCTGTGCTGAGTCCGGACGGGATATCCTCCTGGTGTGGTCGCTGCCGCCGGGGTAGGTCCGCCGCCTTGAGCGACCGGGCTTGCCGGCCCTTGAGGCACCCTGAGGATAGTGACCACGTTACCCTTGGTGACCCTCCCTATCTCCCGCATGACACTCGCCCAGTCTGCCACGACGTGGAGGACGTGTATTATCACCGCCGAATCGAACGATTTTTCGACAAACGGAAGCCTGTAGGCGTCGCCGACTACCAGTCTATCAAGCCCCTTCTCCCTCGCCTTCGACAGCATCCTGCGTGAAACATCGACGCCTGTCACCTCGAACCCGAGCCCGGACAGGGGCTTGGCGAACCTCCCGGTGCCCACGCCAACGTCGAGTATTGCTTTCCCTCCCTCCAGAGACCCGGCGACTGCGCCCACTTCGAGGTCGGTAGGGACCTCCCTTGTGGAGTCGTATTCCTCGGCCAGCTGGTCGTATTCGGCCTCCAACCCTTTCTCAGTTGTGCTAGCCTGCACCTCCGATAAAAATCTGAAGAGCGAGAGACCCTCTTGCGTCCGTTCGAGCGGAGTCGTGAAAAAAGACTAATTATGCTCGCAAACTTCGCAAATCAGAGCTTTGAGCGACCCGGAGATACTCGGCGAGTCCCTTCCCTTCGACGAGAAGATCGACCTCCCGAGCTGGGCGCCGGCGACCACGGACATCGCGGCCTTCGAAGCCTATCTTGCAAAGCGCACCGAGGACTATGAAGGGGGCTGGGCCGATATTGCACGCGAGCTGCCCTGGTTCAAGGCTTGGGACTCGGTACTTACGCGAGGCGAGTACCCGCACGTCTATACCTGGTTCGGAGGTGGGCGCCTCAACATCTCGTACCTTGCGCTCGACAGGCACGCGGACTCGTCCAGACGAGACAAGGTCGCGTTGATCTGGGAGGGCGAACCCACTGACGAGACCGGAGCCCCCCGAGAGGTGCGGAAGATCACCTACGGCGAGCTTCGGCGCGAGGTAGACCGCGTCGCGTACGTGTTGCAGCACACGTTCGGTCTGAAGAAGAGCGACAAGATCGCGGTATACATGCCCCTGGTCCCTGAGGCGATAATGACGTTGCTCGCGGCTGCCAGGCTGGGCTTGACGTTCACGGTGGTGTTCAGCGGCTTCAGCGCGGACTCGCTGTCGAGCAGGACGGCAGACCTCGGTGCGACCGTGCTCGTGACGGCAGACGGATTCTACAGGAGAGGCAAGGCGATATTGCTCAAGGGCATCGCAGACAAAGCCCTGGAGCAGGCGCCATCAGTCAAGCACACGATAGTGGTCAGGCGACTAGGCGTCGATTGTCCCATGAAGGAGGGGAGAGACCGTTTCCTCGACGAACTCCTGAAGGCCGTCCCTGCACAGACGAAGGTCGAGCCGGAACCTGTGGAGAGCTCCCATCCGCTATACGTGCTCTACACTTCGGGTACCACGGGCAAGCCGAAGGGCATAATCCATGATACCGGAGGGTACGCGGTCCTCCTCCACGCGACCATGAAGTGGGCCTTCGACATCCGTGACGATGACGTGTACTGGTGCCCGGCCGACATTGGGTGGGTGACGGGCCACAGCTACGTCGCGTTCGGGCCTTTGATGGAGGGAGCCACGGTCTTGATCTATGAAGGCGCGCTCGACTTCCCCCAGCCTGACCGCTGGTGGGCGACGATAGAGAGACATCGCGTCTCCATATTCTACACGACGCCTACGGCCACGCGCGCACAGATGAAGTTCGGCGACGCCGACGTAATGAAGCACGACCTCTCCTCTCTCAGGCTGATCCAGAGCGTGGGGGAGCCTATCAACCCCTCGGCCTGGCGGTGGCTCTTCGAGCGGGTGGGGGGCAAGAGGTGCCCCGTGGGCTCGACGTGGTGGATGACCGAGACGGGCGGGATCATGATAGGCAACTTTCCCGGACTGAAGCTAACGCCGATGAAACCCGGGGCGAACGGCTTGCCGATTCCCGGCGTCAAGGCGGACGTGGTCGACGAGACAGGCGCATCCGTCTCGCCCGGGAAGAAGGGGTTCTTGGTCCTCCAGAACCCCTGGCCGGGGATGCCCGGACCGCCCACGGGAATGTACGGGGACCCGGGCCGCTTCGAGAGCCAGTATTTCTCGCGTTTCCCCGGAATGGACTACTTCTTCTGCGGCGACTATGCGATCAAGGACCTGGACGGCTACATCTGGGTCGCGGGCAGGGCCGACGAGGTCCTGAAGGTGGCCGGGCACCGCCTAGGCACCTACGAAATAGAGTCGGCGATAGTGTCACACCCCTCGGCTTCCGAAGCCGCTGTGGTCGCCGTGCCCGACGCAATCAAGGGCGAGACTCCAATCGCATTCGTCGTGCTCAAGCAGGGTGCCGTGCCGTCTGAAGAGCTCCGCGCAGCGGTGAGGAAGTGGGTCAGGGACGGCTTCAGCCCCATCGCCGAACCTTCGAAGGTTTTCTTCGTGAGCAAGCTCCCCAAGACACGAAGCGGGAAGATCATGCGCCGCCTGCTGAAGGCCGTCGCCGAGGGGAAGGAGATGGGGGACGTCGCGACACTGGAGGACGAGACCTCCGTCGACGAGGCCAAGCGGGCGTATGCGGAACTCAAGGTGGAATGAGGGATATTCGACGATTTACACCGAAAACACAACTATCTTGCTACGTTTAAATAACGATAGAGGCCAGTTACGCCGAAAATGCACAGAACAGGTAGAACCGCAATTTCTACCACCGCCGCAGCAATCATCGTAGTAATCCTAATCCTCGCCGTCGCGGCGGGGATTTACTTCTACTCCACCCAAACAAAGTCAACTACCTCGAGTACGACTTCGTCTTCCAACACATCAACCTCCAGTTCATCGACCTCTAGTACCTCGACGGCCGTGCCGTCTACGCTGACCTATGAGGCAGCGGAGACTGCTCAGTACCTCGACCCAGCCGTTTCGTACTATTCGTACGACTATAACGTCATCCAGAACGTCTATGAGCCTCTCCTATGGTACAACGCGTCCTGCTCTACTTGTGTAATCCCGTGGCTCGCGCAGAGCTACACGGTGAACACGGCTGGAAGCCAGTACTCGTTTACCCTCCGGAGCGGAATAACGTTCCAGGATGGAGAGCAGTTCAACTCGTCAGTAGTCTGGTTCACCCTGAACAGGGCGCTCATTGACGACGGGAGTACCCCAGTCGGGCACGGGACTCAGTCTGGCTGGCTCGTTCAGCAGCTCTCGAACCAATCACTCAGCTCCTTCTTCAGTGGAGCGCAGACCTACGGGACTGCTTATGTCGACAGCTGGCTAGCGCAGGACTTCGTCCAGACGACGGGCCAGTACACATTCAACCTGAATGTCGAGAATCCGAACGTAGCAGTGCCGTACCTACTTGCCAACCCGATCGACTTCCAGGTGGCGCCAACCTTCATAGAGCAACACGACCTAGCGTTGTGGACTGCTTCGAGCGCCGGATACAACCTGCCGTACACAACCCTCAGTGGCAACTTCACTCAGAAGGCCATCGAGTACTTCCAGGACCTATCAGCCACCTGCAACGCCGGGATCACCCCGAGCGGATGCGGAGCTACATACCTCGATACAGCCACATCGGGCTCTACCGCAGGAACCGGCCCCTACTCGATCACCAGCAACGCCCTTTCGACCAACACGATTACCCTACAGGCCAACCCAACCTATTGGGGTGGTCCGTACCAGTACGCCTCACCAGCTGGCGCGAAGATAGACCCACAAATCAAGACGGTCGTCTTCAAGTACGTAGCTGACCAGACAACGCGTGAGATCGACCTCCAGAACGCAGCCAAGTCCGGACAGGCCATGGCCATCGATGTCGGAGGTACCAACCTCTATGACGTCGCAGCCAAGAGCACCTGGCTCGCCACTGGAACGCTGGTTTCCACGCTACCGGGCGTGAACTTGTACGGCCCATACGGGTTCCTCTCGACTCTATTCGACCCATTCGACACCAACGTCTCGAGTCCGCTGACAGGCAGCTACTACGCGTGGCAGCCCTTCGCTGACCAGAGAATCAGGCTGGCCTTCGCCGACGCGGTCAACATGACCGCTGAGCTGATCGCCAACAACGACAACCTCGGCTCCGTCGCCCTGAACGTGGTCCCACCGGGACTACCTCCAGCGGGAGCCTACAACTCGAGCATCAAGCCAATCTACAGCTATAACCCAGACGCTTCAGCTCAGCTCCTCATCCAGGCAATGCAGCATCCAATCACATCCTTCAACTTCGTCAATGGCAGCAAGGCGCCAGCGGGGTTGTTTAACAACACCTTCGGCTGTGCCACCTTCAACTCGAACGGTGTATGCTCCAACCCAGTAGCACAGTCTGTGCCGCTGGTCTACGGTTCGGGCGACACCCCTGACGAGGCCATCTTCAACGACCTGGCAGGAGTCATCAACAACATCAGCACAACGTACAACATGGGTCTGACGGTCGTCGTCGAGCCCCTGCCGACAGGGCAGTTGCTCACGGAGGCCTTCTCAGAGCCAACTCACCTCTACATGTACGCTCTCGGGTGGATTGACGACTACCCGTGGGTACTCGACTTCACTGGTAACATGCTCTCCTATCCGGGCACCTATCCGGGGGCTTCAGGAATGAACTTCCCCGCGATAACAGCCCTGTTCCAGGCCAGCCTCAAGGCTAGCGCCAGTGGGAACACGGCCGCCCTCGTCAGCGACAGCGACCAGATGAACGCACTATCCAACCAAGAAGTCATGTACCTCTGGACGTTCTACGCCGTCAACTTCGTGACGATGACGTCGAACGTACAGGGACTCTACTGGAACACAGGGCTCGGCAGTGCTGCGGGTAACGGTGTAGGACCAGAATACTTCGCATCCCTCTACTAGTTAGTGGAGGGTGCCCCTCTTTTGTCATTTGTGTCATCCTCATATATTGGGGACAGAGGCTTAACCTGATCTTTGAAGCTCTACGAGTACGCTTTGAGGAGGCTGGCCCTCATGGTATTCGTGCTCTTCGGACTGAGCCTGATGATTTTCCTCCTCCTCAGAGCGGCCATACCTCCTACATTCGCACTGGCGCCTTACATCACGCCGCGAATGACAGGTCCTCAGAAGCTGATCCTCGCCCAGTCACTGGGCGTCGCCACGCAATCGTGTCCCTCGTTCACGGCCTTCTCCTCCTTGCAGCCGTCATGCCTCGTCCCGGTGTGGGACCAGTATGGCGCGTGGCTGCACTCCGTCCTCACAGGGAATTGGGGGTACACGCTGCTCCCAGGGCTGCAAGCAGGCCTGACCACGCTCGCGGTCTTTGGCGAGAGGTTCCCATACACGGCCCAGCTCGCTATCATGGGTGCCATACTCACGATCGCGATAGGGATACCCCTCGGTGTCGTGTCGGCGACCCACAACAACAAACTCCCGGACCACATATCGCGCATCATATCGCTGGGAGGCTACTCAATCCCACAGTTCTGGTTCGGCTCTGTGCTATTGATACTTCTCGCGCTGGACCTGAGAGTCGGCGGCCTGGGTCTGCTGCCGACGAGCGGGGCCCTTGCTACCGACTGCGCAATCTGCTTCCCGAACCCAGGGACGATTCATACAATCACTGGCAGCCCGATCCTCGACGGGATCCTTAACGGAAACTTCGGGTACGGCTGGGACTCTTTCGTGGCCTACATCCTGCCTGCCGTCACTCTCTCAATCACGACTCTGGGGGCGCTGACCAGGATAGTCAGGTCGAGCATGCTCGAAGTCCTGAAACAGGACTATATCCTCCTGGCCAGGTCCAAAGGTCTGTCCGAAAGAGTGGTAGTCTACCGTCACGCTTTGAAGAACGCGCTGCTGCCGGCTGTGACTGTGGCCGGTCTGATTACTGCTTCGCTCTTTGGAGGCGTCGTCGTCATAGAGATTGTCTTCAACCTGCCAGGAGTCGGGAGCACGTCTCTCGGTGCCTTCAACGTCGATGACGTCAACTTCATCGAGCTCTATGTGTTAGTCACAGCGGCGATAATCGTGGTCACCAACCTAGTCGTTGACATCGTGTACGCCAAGCTCGACCCGAGGATCAGATACTGAGGCGTGATGAGCTCGACAGAGAACAAGTCCGTGGCATCCGGGAGCTCATCAAGGAGAGACGACATTAGGCACGCGCTCCACCTCTTCAGGCAGAACCCGCTCGTCCTCGTTGGGCTCGCCATCTCCAGCGTGACACTGCTCATCTCCGTCCTTTCCCCGTTCCTCGTCAATCCCGCACTGGCGAACGACACACACTCGCTAGTGAAGAATTGCTGGAACAACCCCATCATCAGCTGGGGGAGCAACATTTCCACCTGCCCCGGCGCCGTCCATCCGCTCGGTACGGACGCCTTCGGGAGAGACCTCCTTGACATGATAGTACTGGCCATCCCGGTCGATGTACGCATCGCGCTCGAGGTTGTCCTCTCTGCTCTGATAATCGGTATAGTCTTCGGCGCGACGGCTGCGTACGCTGGCGGAATAATCGACGAGGTCATTTTGAGGATAACGGACATCTTCCTGGCCGTCCCGGGGATCCTTCTCGCGATCATCTTCCTGTTTGTCTTCGGGAGGACGTTCACCGTCCTTACAGTAGCGATAGTCATCATCTGGTGGCCTACCTACGTCAGGCTTCTGAGGTCTCAGGTCTTGAGCGAGCGGGAGAAGCCGTACGTCGAGGCCCTGAGGGCGATGGGCGCGGGGAGGGCCAGGATACTCTTCAGGCACATAGTGCCCAACTCGATCTATCCGCTCCTCGTCCAGGCGACGCTCGACATTGGCAGCGTGATCCTGACCGTGTCAGCCCTCACTTTCATAGGGCTGAGCCCGAGCGACCTGCTGCCGGAGCTCGGCAACCTCGCTTCTCAGGGCTTCGGCTACTTCTTCCAGGCCCCATGGGAGATAATCTTCCCCGGCCTGACCATCCTCCTCATATCGCTCGGGTTCAACCTTCTGGGCGACGGGATCAGGGACATCTTCGACCCGAGGCTCCGGAGATGAGCGCGTGAGCCAGCCACAGGACGTCCTTACGGTCAAGAACCTGCGAGTGAACTTCCACACGTACGCGGGAGATGTGAAAGCGCTCGACGGCGTCGAGTTCACTGTGCGGAAGGGCGAGGTGCTAGGCCTGGTGGGCGAATCCGGCTCCGGCAAGTCAGTCACTGCCCTTACGATCGAGGGATTGCTCCCGCAGAACGCAGAAGTGCTGAGCGGAGAGGTGATGCTCGATGGCGCCGACCTGTTGAAGCTGAAGGGGTCGCAGCTGATGACCGAGAGGCTCACAGGAATAGCCATGGTCTTCCAGGACCCCACGACATACCTGAACCCTGTCCTCACCGTCGGCTCCCAGATAACGGAGATACTAGCGAGCGCGCCCAAACTGTTCACAAAGGAATTGATCTCATCGAGGCTCGATGACCTGAAAAAGATGGAGGCAGACAAGTCAGCGCTCAGCCCTGAGCTCCAAAAGGAGAAGGGGCAGCTCGAGGCGCTGCCGGCTGACGCGAAGCTCAGCAAGCGGGAGTTCAACCGCCTCGCGAAATACTACGCCCTCGATATCCTCCATCAGGTCCGGCTCCCGGAGCCGGAGAGGATATTCAAGAGCTATCCGTTCGAGCTCTCCGGTGGGATGAAACAGAGGGCGATGATCGCAATGGCACTGGCGCGCAGGCCCAAGCTTCTCCTAGCCGACGAGATTACCACCGCCCTTGACGTCACCGTTCAGGCTCAGATCCTGAAGTTGCTCCAGCTCCTCAAGGAGGAGATAGATACCTCGGTGATCCTCATCACGCACGACCTCGCGGTCGTCGCCGAGGTCTGCGACAGGGTCGCTGTGATGTACGCGGGGAACATCGTCGAGCTGGCGGATGTCGAGGAGCTGTTCAAGAACCCGCTGCATCCTTACACGCAGGGCCTCCTAGCATCCATCCCTCGGCCGGACGCTACCAAGCTCGAGCTCACTTCCATAAAGGGCTCAGTCCCTAACCTCATCTCGCCCCCGACGGGATGCCGCTTTCACCCGCGGTGCCCGAAGGCCTTCGACAGGTGCTCCAAGGAGAAGCCCCCTCTCGTCGAGTTCTCACCAGGTCACTTCGTCGAGTGCTTCCTCTACGGAGGATAAGAGAAATGGAAGACAAAGATTACCTGCTTCAGACCGATGACCTGTTCAAGTGGTTCCCCATCAAAGGGGGTGTCCTGGGGCGAACGGTGGGACGGGTCAGAGCGGTAGACGGGGTCTCCCTTGGCGTCGAGCGCGGAGAGACGCTCGGAGTGGTCGGCGAATCCGGCTGCGGCAAGACGACCCTCAGCAGGACGGTACTGAGGCTGACCGAGCCCTCCAGAGGCAAGATAATCTTCGACGGGGTTGATATCTCCAGACTGAAAGGAGGCAAGCTGAAGCCCTTCAGGAGGCGCATGCAGATGGTCTTCCAGGACCCATACGCTTCCCTCGACCCGAGGCAGAGCGTAAGGTCAGCGCTGATGGAGCCTTTGCACATCCACCATCTGGGTACTTCGCAGGCCGACCGGCGGAGGACCGTCGAAAAGCTCATCGAGACGGTCGGGTTGAACCCGGACCACCTCTCAAGGTTCCCACACGAGTTCTCCGGGGGACAGCGGCAGCGCATCGCGGTCGCGCGCGCACTGACGGTCAACCCGGAGTTCCTCGTCCTCGACGAGCCGACCTCGTCACTGGACGTCTCCGTCCAGGCGCAGATACTCAATCTTCTGAAGCAGCTCCAGGCCGAGTTCGCGCTGACCTACATGTTCGTCTCGCACAACCTCGCTGTCGTCAGGCAGATGTGTCACAGGACGGCCGTGATGTACCTCGGAAGAGTTGTGGAGCTCGCTCCTACCGAGCAGCTGTTCCGAAACCCGAAACACCCCTACACGAAGGCCCTCCTCGCCTCCGTACCTCTTCCGGACCCGAGCAAGAGGACACAGCTCGCCGTCCTGGAGGGCGACGTCCCGAGCCCGGTCAACATCCCGCCCGGGTGCAGGTTCAAGTCCCGATGCGGCTACAGCACGGACAAGTGCGCCGCGGTCTTCCCGCCCTTCGTCGAGATAGAGGACGGCCACTTCGTAGAGTGTCTCTACGACATCGATTTCACTACGGGAGCGAAGGTCGAAGTCCCGCTACCTGAGAGCCGCTGAGAACAAGAGTATTGCGACGAGTACGACGATCAGGACCAGCAACGGAAGGAAGACTGTCGTCAGGAAAGCGACGAAGAGCGCCAGATAGTCCTTCCAGCCCAGCCTCACCTTTTCCTCCGACCCATCGTCCCCGGGCACGCAGGCAAGCCGCTCTTGCCATCTAATAATTATTGGCGAAACTGTCCGGCGCAGCTTAAATACGGTGAGGCCCGGCGGACGTCTAAGTGTCCTAGCTTGCTGATGATTCCAGGTCCCTCCGAGCCGGAACCGGAAGTCCTCGCGGAGCTCTCCCTGCCCATACTCCCTCACTACGGCGACAAATGGATGGCCATCTACACGGAGACGCTTTCGATGCTTCAGAAGGTCTTCAGGACCAAGAACGAGGTCCTGATCCTGCCCATCCCAGGCCAGCTCGCGGTCGAGATGGCAGCGTTGAACCTGGTCCGCAAGGGTGACGATGCAGTCGTCTGTGTGGCGGGGCTCTTCTCGGATTCCATCGTCGACGCGATAAAAGTGGCTGGCGGTACCCCTGTTCTCGTATCGTCCCAGCTCGGGAGCGGGTTCACGCTGGAACAGGTCAAGGCCGTCGTGGACGGCATGAAGGACCCCGCTGGGAAGGCGATCTTCCTGGTCCAGAACGAGACCTCGACAGGTGCCGCATTGGACCCTGGAGAAATATTCCGCTACTGCAAGAAGAAGGGCATGCTCACCGTCCTCGATGCAATCTCCGCGATAGGCGGGATAGACGTCCGCACAGACGAGTGGCAGGTGGACTTTGCCATCGGCTACGCAAGCAAGGCGCTTGGAGGCGTGAACGGGGCTGACCCTGTCGCAATTTCGCAGACGGTATGGGACGAAGTGAAGAGGAGGAAGGGAGAGGTCCACAGCACTTTTCTGGACCTGAACGTGTGGCGCGAGGCGATCGACGTCGATTCTTCATGGGGACACCCTCACCCTACTTCCATGCCGACCTCCCTCGTAGTCGCGCTCAGGAAAGCCGTCTCGATGGCGCTAGAGGAGGGACTCGAAAATAGATACCAGCGGCACGCTTCTGCTGCGAAGGAGATGCGGGAAGGGATGCAGGACTTCGGTCTTGAGATATTCACCGACGCCAACTACTATTCGAACACCGTCAGCGTCGCAAGGGTTGACGCGAAGTGGGAGGGAGAACTCAGGAAGCGGCTGGTATCCGATTACAACATAATGATAGCCGGAGGACTAGGGTCGCTAAAGGGGAAGGTGATCAGGGTCGGCCACATGGGAACCTCGGCCAAGCCTGAGAAGATCCGCACCACTATCGCCGCGATGGAACAGGTTCTCAAGCAAGTCCGCTGACGCCCAAAACCATGATAAGCCTCAAGCGCAACAGAGACGGGTAGTTGGCCTCTTCGTTCGTCCTGCGGTGCATCCCTCATTCCTGCGAGTTCAAGTCTGACTCCCAGTTGCTCGTCTGCGAGAACTGCGGAGGGCCACTGGAAGCGGTCTACGACTACGAGAAGCTGAGGTCCGGATATTCAGGGCTGCCCGTCGACGGGAGCCACACCGGCGTCTGGCGGTACGCGCCACTGCTTCCCGTCAATCCGAGCACCAGGATGATCACCCTCGGAGAGGGAGGCACGCCGCTCGTCCGGGCCGAAATGCTCGCCCAGGACCTGGGGATACAGAGAATCTTCGTGAAGGACGACAGCCGTAATCCCACCCTGTCCTTCAAGGACCGCAAGTTTGCAGTCGCCGTGACAAAGGCAGCGGAGTTCGGATCGAAGGGCGTCGCCAACATGACGGCCGGGAACGCTGGCGCGTCGGTCGCAGCGTACTCGGCAAGAGCCGGTATACCAGCCTACGTATTTACGATAGAAGGCATCTCTGAGTCGAAGCTGGCCAAACTCCTGTCCTACGGCGCCCGGGTATTTGCGACCAGAGCGACCACGAAGGAAGTGATGGACTTCGTCGACTCGGTCTCGAAGAGATATGGCCTTACGAACATGATTGCCGCATCTCGCTACAATCCATACGTCAAGGAGGGCGCGAAGACATGTGTCTTCGAACTCTACGAACAGTTCGGAGGCGACCTGCCAGAATGGGTGGTGGTCCCGATTGGAGTCGGCGGTAACATCGCTGGGTTGTTCAAAGGGCTCAGGGAGCTGAAACTGCTCGGCCTGATTGAGAAGTATCCCAGGCTAGTCGGCGTCCAGGGGGAAGGATGCGCACCGGTCGTAGAGGCGTTCGAGAAGGGCCTCCCGCCCGACCAGATCCCCACGGTGAAGGACCCTCGTACCATCGCGCATAGCATCCTCGACAGCTGGGCTCCCGACGGCGACCAGGCCCTGCTGGCTATTCGAGAGACGAACGGGCTAGCAGTGGGCGTCAGCGACAAGGAGTTGCTCGAGTCGATGAAGGCCATGTCCGGCATGGAGGGGCTTTTCGTCGAGCCCGCGGCCGCCGCGCCGCTTGCAGGCCTGCGGAGGCTACTGAAAACGGGGAAAGTTGTCCGTGACGAG